>JADMIO011485877.1_pt1 | contig 36637 bp, 50 predicted proteins | sample 8958161 | NCBI WGS metagenome assembly JADMIO01 (sample SAMN16585339, study PRJNA669376) | soil metagenome | isolation source: Crop rotation soil | place: USA: Cullars Rotation, Alabama | collected 2011
GCCGCGACTTCAAGTCACGTGAATTCCAAGCTTCGGATCCCACTGTGCTGGAAAGGGTTGGCATGAATCCCCCTAAAAAAAAGGGGGGAGGCAAATTGCCCCCACCCTTCCAAACTACTATGCTGTAGCAATGATGCGATAATGAATCTTCGCAACAAATGTGCTATCGCCAGTTGTAAATGCACCTGTTTGGTTTGACAAATATAGACCTTTATTTACGCTTGTCGTAAATGCAGCAACTGCTACACTTCCATTAAATCTAAAGGTCGTACTTGCAGCAGCGCCTGTATAGTCAGCAGCTGCTTCAGTATTTGTCGCGGCAACACCAGCACCATGTACTGTTGAATCATATTGAGCTGCAACTACACCACCTGCTGCGTACTGCGCAGAGACGAATGTCATTACTAACTCCATCTGATCAACAACAATAAGCTTATTAGCGCCCGGAGCGGCAATTAAAAGCTTAGGTGCTGCGTACATACCATTAAATTCAGCTGCAGAAATTGCAACAGAAGCATATTGCTGTAGATTATTAACATTATAACCAGAAGCCGCACCAATACTGCCGTTAGTATCACCAGCAAGTAAGATGTCGCCCACGGTATAAGAGGCTGGCGCACCATCAACAGAGGCCACATAAGCTTTGGTGTTATCGGTTACGTCTTTAGCAGCAGCTTGGCCTAATCCTGTTAAAGCGTTAACTAAGTTAATATCAGATCCTGAAATATCAACATAGAATTCACCTAGTGTTGAAGCTGCATTGGCGTTTGCTCCACCAACTGGCTGCACAGAAGTATCATCATAGTTAATATAAAAGACGTCATTTTGTTTAACACGCACACCAAAATTGTTGAGATAACCAGTACCTGTTACTGTGGCTAAGTTATCAGTGGTCGACGCAACAAAAATTTGCGGTGCTGTACCAGGAATTCCACCTGTTACAAGTCCCCATGTCTCGAATGGAGTATTTGGGAACGTATCTGGAACGGGAGCTACCATTGTCAATTTCTCCTATTAGGGATTAAGTACAAACGGAGCATCACAAACCATAAAACTGATGCCGTTATACTGAATGATTAAAGCGCCACTGGTTAGAATGGTTAATAACTCCCAACGATCTTGGTTCTGCAACCATGTAATGGAAGTCATAATGTCACGGTTATAAGACTGTACAATCGCATCTCGATGAACCATCGGTACATAATATTCAAGAACTCCACCACCAATATCAGTTGATGGAATCTTGTTAATACCGTTTTCACCAAGGAAACGCATATCGCAGCCTAAATAAGCAACAATACGGTTATCGGTTAATGGCTTAACATCGTTATAGAAGAAGTTAACTACGCGATCATCATCATATAAAGATGGCTTGATCAAAGCAGGTGCCCATATACCTACTGAATAATCCTGGACATCCACACCTTGGCTTTCAAGATAGGCAATACTTGCTGCAATCTTTCCTTCATTTAAGCCAGTATTAACACCAGTTGTTTTTGGGACAACATTGATGGTATTGACAGAAGGATCCGAGAAAATTGCATTAATCTTGATGAAATCATCCATACGCGCTGCAGCTAATGCATGCAACTTCGCGTGATCAACAATCTTATCGAAGTTAAATAATGTCTTTTCACCACCACCAATGACTGTTTTTAAATGATAGTCATTTGTTACAACTTGGCGATTGGTTTCATTGACGGGTGTAGGCGGAATATCTGTTGGGGCAAAATTGCCTTCTTCCATTTCGATTAAATCAGACACGGGGACGTTTAAAGTCGTACCAGTCGTGCCATGGCGTTCATCGATCGTACCTTCGAGCCGCAAGTGGTTCTGATATTTCAGAGTCACTTCGGTGTCGAAGAGCTGCATCGCTGCCGCTTCGTTAATTTGGTCAGTCATTGGTTATCTCCAATAGTTAATCAATAAAAATCTATTGACCATCTATCAGGTTACCTATGACGGGCTGATAACGTCTTGGTTACTTGATACGTGTTGCCTTGCGGGACGTATCAAGTAACGTAATTAGTATATCTCAAGTTTTTTGCAATTCAACAAGAGTTATCAACAGAATCTGTTGATAACCCTGTGTATATCTTTAAGCAGCTACGTTATTGATTGCTGAATCTGTTGAGGAAGTATTTTGTTCAGGAGTGCATGTTTCTTCCTTTTTAGATTCCGCTGCCTTCTGTGCCGCCAATGCATCTTGCATACTGCAATAAATAGAAATTCCACGTTCAGCCCACATAAACGCTTCTTCTAATTTTGCTCTTGCATGTGCAGCATGCTCAATCATGTTTCCATCTAGCAAACGTCTTGCTGCAGACATAATAGCGCCGAACTCTTGAATCTTAGATTGTGTTTCAGGTGTGTGGTTAATGACTTGCATATTTATCTCCGATTTTGTTGAATTTTTTCTGAAAATCTTGTTTCACCGACCTGTCTTGCAAGGTCAATATAACGTGCCTTATTGGTACCACTGGGATTTTTTCTATATTCCAGTGCTGCTTCACGTAATTCTTTCTCGCCATCATATCGTTGCTTGATGGTAGTAGATGCTGAATTCATCCCCGGTGCTTGACTATTTAGTCTTGCATCTCTGTCTTTCAGTGCGTCTGACATTGCTTCTTTGTCCTTTATTAGTTGATTAAGAATAGTTTGTTGTAATTTTTCAGGATAATATCTCTTAACATAATCTTGAATCACCGCTAACTTTTCTTCTCCAACTTCTTGCTTAGCTCGTTCAAAGGTTTCAAGATTTGCCCTAAGTCTAGTTTGCATTTCTCTAGCTGTTGCTTCAAATTGATTTTGAGTAAGACCAGCATTTTTTGCTATTGATCGTATCTCATTAAGCTCAGCCTCCCTCAATGCTATATCTGATGGTATCGTATAATCTTCTGGAATGGATGTAACTGCCTGAAGCTTTTGATGCAGTTCTTTATTTTCATTAAATACCTTAGCACTATTTTTGTAAGCTTCTTCTAATTGTTCTGGCGTCTTATATTTCCCAGCCCATAACTTAGGTTCAGCAATTGCATTGGCTAATGCGCTCTCTTCAGGAGTAGGTGCAGGTGAAACAAAGGTTTCTGTTCGCACATTATCTGACATCGTATGTCTCCATTTGTCGTTCAATATTGTTAATAATCCTTTTTATATCGCGCCAAACTGATCGCCTGCCATCATGCCATTCAAATAATTCATGTCTAGGATCAGCAGGCTCTTCCATAAACGAAGCTTCAATCGTTTTAGAAAGAAAAGGAATTCCAATATCATTCATTGCAAATAGAATATAAGCCCAATATTCCATCTGATTGATTTTTCCTTCCTTATACAAATTATCTAATTTGGATGCCATTATATTTGTACCTGCGGTGATTCAGGGAATTTTACTGGTGCCTGAGCAGGTGCACTGGCTGGTGGAATTTGCCCTTGTTTGGCAGCATTAGCAAGTGCTTTAAGTAGGTCATTGATCTGAGCTTCATTCTTAAATAATTCATGCTTATTATTTAATTTGTCAGTCAAGAACTTATTAACCTTAGCAAAATTGGTTGTTCCAACCGCAGCCCCTGCTCCATAAAATTGCGTCTTGATCTGCATATTAGTAATAAAATGATTAAGCTCTTCTTGATTTTGTAAGTCATATAAAGGTGAATGAAACTTAAAGCTTAGTCTGTTATTACGAAAATCAAGATAGCTACCACGGTTTTTAGTCAACAAACGTCTTTCAGATAATATCTTTGCTGATACTTCGAATATCTGCTTGGGGAGTTCATTTATCAAACGACTAATATCGGTACTAGCTGTGCGCTGCGCGCGATTCTCACGTATGGAGACTTCAGTTGCTGACCGCACTGGTGTTTGTATCTCCCCAAGCGGGTCAACTTGAAATCCACGCTGGATAATCTCTTGTAAATGTTGAATCTTTGGTAATACTTCTGGATAAACCGGCATCTCTAAAGCTTCTAATGGATTTCTTCCTTGCGGTTGCCTTGGAACCATCATGCCAGCCCATTGCCGTACACTATATGGATTGAAGTAGCTGTTACTATCGTAGAACATCGGTGGATTTGCTTTAAAGGCAAGATTCTGTCTGTCATATGCAACAATACGATTGAGATCACGTATTGTAGGAAGTAAATCGATACCGATACCTCTGCCATCGGCTTCTCCTGGTCTTACTCTGTCTCTATAGATAATGATTTGATTATAATTTCGATCCGTTTCCCAAAGAGGAGTAAATGGATCATCTTCCATTACAGCATAGAGGAAGAACTTATCCTCGGACATTTTGATTTGGCCATAGATCACAATATAAATATCATTTTGTGCTTCCCTTAGTGCACCATAACGTTCACCGCGGTAATTTGGGAATGTATCGAGAATTTGCCGACCCGTCATTTTACATTGATACCAACAGGTATTAAGCACATCGTCAGTAGAATATTCAATGTAAAGAGCGACAGCAGGAATAGAGCGAAAATAAAGTGGCGTATTATCATCAATACTTTCCACCCAAATTGCACCGGTTCCTCCGACAAGATCAAGATTGCTAGAAGCCACAATGCGAGCAAGATTAGACTCATTAAGGTAATAAAAAATACGTTCATTCATTTCATCCAAAGTATCTGCATTTTGATTAATGAGTTCTTCAGGATATACGTGGGGATCCATTGCTAGCTTTCCCCAAACTCGATCTTTTGGCATAAGCAAACCATGCAAATCATTAGCACGCTGATAAGCAGCTAAGACTGCAGTATCATCCCAAATCATTTCTGCAACTGGTTTACCATCATCCCGGTAGTTCCATTTGACGTTGAAAGCATCTCGATCTGGGATAACGTAATAGTACAAATCCTTATAAAGCGCTAACCAGCGGTCTTTGTACTGTCTTGATTCCCAGTATCTATCTTTAAGTTTTTGGTAGTCCATGATTACCGCCTAATGTTTTTAGTAGTAGCATCGATGACTTGCTGAGGAGTTTTTGCCCTAGATAAATCATTCATAAGATTATCTACACCTCCCAAAGGTGTGCCTCGTGTTGGTGACCAAGTTTGCGCACCTTGGCTTTTGATAATACGGAATTGCTCTTCAGTGAGCGCCTTGCGCTTTTGCTCTATCTCAAATTTGTTTTGGGATATTTGTTCTTCTATCAATCTATTGGATTCTATTGCGCTATCATCATCACCCATTGTTTCGGCTCCATGAAGAAATGATTAAGTAATTACTTTTACCGTCATACTTTAGTAATTTGTTATACAAATGTCGAGGATTAAGAGTAAAACCAACATCTATGCCAGTGATTAAACGTGCGAATTCATTACATGACTTTGTCCAGAATGGAAACCAAGCGAACTGGTTATAACGCGTAGTGATGTTGGTGCAGACAATAGCTGAGATTGACGATATCTTTTTAAGGTGTTCGATGATATCCCTGCCATCATCAAAAGCACTAAACAGATAAGTAATGCCATCTTTGGCATATCTGAACAGTAACCACCTTGATCCATCGAAGGTAAACACATCAACGTGTTTATGTGTTTTTGAGAATGTAAATATGTTTGCAAACGGATTACGGGTTTGATCATAGAATAGAAAAATCGCAAGCAATTATGGCCTCATTATCGGTCTTTCAATCAATCCTGTAATTTCTTCTTTTTGAATAAAAAGAGGTTCATCGTATGATTTCGAAGCTTGTGCATCATATATCGTTTCCTTCATAGGATAGTTGGTGCGAATGAAGGCTTCTATGCGTTGAACGCTATCAAAAATCTGTTGAAGTAGACTCGTCATTAAGTCTGGTGGCATATCAGGCATGCTACCACGGGATTTAAAGGTGCGATCACGTTCGCCAGGTATCATTTTAGCAACATTTCTCTTATGATCTTCTTGAATCTTTTCAAGTGTAGTTAGGAATTTTGGCTCATCACTCATGAATGGATTTACCTTCAGAAATCTTTAAGAGTAGATTTTCTAATCTTTCAATTTTAGACTCTAACTTTTCCAGGACATCACCTTGTGCGCTGAAGTATTTTCGATGGCCACGTTCAAGTAGCCATGATCTTGCTGGCCAATGTTTAGGATCTTCACCTGCTTTTTTAATTAAATTCACGCCTTGCTGGATAGCTTCTGCCTCAGCTTTTTTAATTGCCTTCCAAAAATCCGCATATAAAGAGTCCACTCCTTCTCGGATATCCTGCAATCCAAGTTTCTTCCAGTGATAAAAACTTGTTTCACCAATTCCAAAAAGTTGGCAAGCTGCCTCGTTTGGCATATCTTCACGAACGGCTTGATAAATACCTTCAATTAATTCTTTAGTAAGCTTCGTCATCATTTAAATCTTATTCCGGCTATTTTCAGGTTTCTTACCACTGTAATGGCTGAATGTTGTTTTACCGACTGTATGGTATGTTTGTGGGTATTCAGGATACTTGTGATAGTCTTGATGCTTAGAACAATAACATTCGCGCATAGAGACATCATTACTACATCCTGGCGCTTCACAATTACGAGATAATTTATAGTTTGGGCTTGCATGTTTCATATTTCTATTCATGAGCCATACCTCGTTTGTCTTTTCACGTTCGTCTTCGTACGATTTGGTACAGTCTTATAAACTTCTCCCACAGGAGGGACTTTCTTGTGTTCTTGAGCTTTGTCGGAAGGAGTTGGATTGTGTGGACGTGATGATGGTTTGTAACCACCTGACGCTTGGTAAGTAGCCCAATCCCTGCCATAGTGTCTTCCTCCGGTTCGTACTTCGCCAGCCTTAACGCTTAAACTGTTAGTAATTTTATTACCGCGCATATTAACCTCGTTTGTCTACAAATAAGGGTCGTTCTTGCATTCTACGAACTTTGTGCATAGTTTTTGCGTGTGTTTGCTGAATAGCTTTGAGTACCTTTGGAGCGTCTTCGCGATGTTTCTTGAGTTCCTCAGAAGTTGGTCTGCGATGAATTTTAGCTTGATCTTTTGGCATGAGTGTATCCTCAAATGATTGAACATACTGTAACTACTTTTTTTTGCGATGTGAAGAGACGAAATAATATCCGCAGATGAGCATCATGATATCTTGTGCTCTAGCACTGATAACATCGTCTTGGTTATCGGGGTGATAAATCACAAATAAATTAATAACCGCATATATGATAGCGAAGAAAAGTGCCAGGATAGCTGGCATGTTTTTGTTAATATTTTTCATAGATAACCCGTCTCCATGATGCGGGCGAGCTTATCAGCGCGGTGGCCTACTTGTTTAGCCCAATCAGAATCCATCATTTCTTGCGCGGCGAGAGAATAATCTTTCTTATTAAGTGCATCGATCATTTTTCTAAATTGCATGAGTTTAACAATACCGAGATTAAAGCACATGTCTAACAAAACGCATTTTCGTGGATCGGATAGCTCTGGATAGACTGGTAGACATTTCCAGAAATCATGCTCACAGCGCATAATATCTTGTTCCAGTAGATGTAAAGCTTCTTCGATTGTAATGCCAACCTCTTGGATATTGCGACCTATGCCGATTGTTAAATGTCCTGTTATATCTGTATAGGGAAATTGTCTATAACCTTCTTCAGTGAGCAACATTGTTTTTAGCTTATTACGGTAATCGGGAGTTAGACTAAACACCGGATAGATCTCCAAAAAATGGACATAAAGTTTCACAAGGACGTTTGCATTTAACACAGAGAAAAACGTCTCCCAAAACGATAACTCGTTCTTTGCAGCACACACTTACAATCATAAGAATTCCTTAATTTAAATTATTTTCCATGTAATCTAGCGTGATTTTGATAGCATCGTGACACCCATATGCGTAGGTTGCATAGTGATTGATTTGTAATAGTTTTTTGATCCACATATCTTGATTTTTATTCTTTTCTCTTTCTTTTTCATCCAGTGTTTTCATTTCTATCCACAAACCGTAATATTTTTGGTTTGCAAAAGGTAAAAAATAATCTGGGATACCGGGTCGCATACCTATCTCTTTCAATCTATTTCCTTCACGTCCAGAACGTTTTCCTTCATTTACTATTTTGATCAAATAATCCCGTAAAATAGGCATTTTTTGTGCCCATTCAAAATACATTTCGCACTCATAATATTCATCGGTGGTGTAAATCTTTTTGTTGTCCTTCATTATCTTTGTCTGCCTCCATATTTTTGCATAATGAGTCATCCGTATCTCCAAAGAGTTGTAATAATTTTTCGAAGTATTGTTGTTTATCAACCAGATTAAATTTAATCTTTGTCATGCTGTCTCCAATGTTTCATATGGAACATTCTGCTTAACAAGATTGTTGTACGATTCTTTTGCGGTTTGCAAATCTGGATATGTCCATGCGCGCTTACCAAATTCCTCATCGTGAGGGAAAACTTCTTTGTATTCAGGTAGGGATTTTGAATGTGAATTTATTCCCCAGCGTCTTATTGCATCTTCTCGATATTTGCGAATTTTATTTTTAAACACTTCGTACCCAAGAACGATTCCGCCTTTGTGTTGTGAATACATAAGAACGTCGTTTGTACGTTCAACCAAAATATATTCGAACTCTCTCTTTTTTATTTTTTCAGGAAGCTTTAACAAATCCAAATTTGCATAATTGCTTAACAACTCTTGGTTCTTATTCATTTCCTTCATATGTGATCCTAGATCCAATATTAAAATCGATTTAAACCCTCTCGTAGTGGTGACGGCATAGACTTAACTACACCTGACCGCTACCTATGTAGCGGGTCACCATTCATCTTCGATACGTCACCAGAATTAATTGTTTTGTTTGTTTGCTGTTGTAACCACCATTCCTTGAGTGGTGATTCACGTGGCGCTCTTGGCTCATTACTCTTGCGTGCCAAAATATCTCGCGACCAATCCAGTCGTTGTCTCCTAGGACCCATACTGTCTTCTTGTTTCTTCTGGTCGTATTGATGTTTTTCAAACGGTGTCATGTACATTTTTCTCTCCTAATTTTTTAATGCTTTCCAAACGTTTTACGAATGTCTCTCAAACACTTTTCTGCAACCTCTGAAATTTGTTGTGGTTGGGTTATTTGCGAATTCTCAGCTTCGAAAAAACTAACACTGTTATTTTTATTTGTTATTTCTTCTTTGTTATTTATATATAAGGAGTCCAACCCGCCTGTAGGAGGGGTATTGACCCGCCCACAGGAGGGGTATTTGGCGCCTATAGGAGGGGTGTTGATAACTTTATTACCCTCCTGTAGGAGGGGTATTTGAATAGTGTAATAATTACGTCGGCCAATTTTTTCTGCTCGAATTAATCCTTTCTTTTTTAGAATCGAAATTCGTTTTTCAAGAAATTTAATTGAAACTTTGCATTCTTTTGCTAACGTTTTTTGAGATGGGTAAATCCCTTGATTACCAGAATGAGAAACTAAAATTATTAATAAGAAACGATCTGCAGGAAGTAAATCATATTTATCTGAATTTTCACTTTTTAAAAAATTTAATACTTGGAAAACCGGATGGATTGTTTTACTGGGATGAGTCATATCTGCCATCCCGTGGCATATTTTGTTGTATTTTCCTTCTTCATTTTCCTTCCTTATCAGTAATACCAGTTGATTTCTCCAAGAAATCCGCTAGAATCACCTCTCGTTATACGAAGCGTTAATGTTTCAGTGTCGGGGAGCGACAACTCCCCGCTGATTTTTTAAGTAATCAATTCCTTGGATAAATGTCTTCGAACCGCAATGTGACACCACGTTTTTTAAATGCATCTATTAATCGATATGAAATCGAAGTCCTTGGTGTACGAATGTTATTTTCGTAGTTGAATATGGCAACTTCAGTAATGCCTACCTCTTCAGCGAGCTTGCGCCGAGAAAGTCCAATTTTTAATCTTTTAGCTTTGAGTGAATTTTCCATAAAAGGATAATAAACGTATCGTGAAATCGATGCAACGAATAGAGTAAAAAATTACCTAACAAGTTGTTATACTTGCGCCTAATGTAAATACTTTAAAAATATATGAATCTTGGAAACCGAATAAAACAATTACGAAAAAAACAGAATCTTTCCCAAACAGAACTGGCCGAACTATGTGGTTGGGATAGTCCTGGAAGAGTAGCAAACTATGAAAATAGTTCGCGTGAACCGACTATTAATGATATTATAAAAATCGCTAAAGCTTTAAAATCTGATCCTTCCTTTCTTATCTTTGGTCAATCTATAAACTTCCCTATCAGTTCATCAACAATTGTTTTTGATAATTTTTATACAATCCCATTAATACAGTGGCAAGATATTGCATTATCCAAGGATGAATTAAGCGATCTCATTGCTAAAAATGAATATGAGATGATTCCTATGTTTGGTATGGAAATAAAAGATTGTTATGCTCTAAAAGTTAAAGGCGACTCAATGGTTTCAACACTTCCTGGAAATTACTCGTTCCCGGAAGGCGAGATTATTATTGTAAATCCTAGTGAAAGCCCTCAGAACGGTGATTTTGTTGTGGCTTTACATAAGGAAACGAAAGAGCCTTTATTTAAACAGTTTATTGTTGATGCTGGTAAAAAATATCTCAAATCATTGAATCAATATTATCCAATTATTGAATTTGAAGATGATATAGAAATAGTTGGTGTCGTTAAAAAATATGGTAGTTTTAAAGATATACAACGCTAACTACGTATCCAGCTTACCTCTGAGCCAATTAACAACTTGAGTATGATCTATATTACCTTCGGCTATATTTTCTAAAAAGTTTGCTAATTCTTCATCAGATTCAGAAATATTGATTTTAATTTTATTCAACTCGAAATATGTCGTCATGGTGATAAAAGCTGTTCTTTTGTTTCCATCAGTAAAATTATGACCACGTGCAACAGCAACGCAATACCATGCGCCAATTTCAATTGGATCTTCTAGATCATCATAAAATATCCTGTTGTCTATCCTAAATAAGGAGCCTTCCAGAGATTTATTACCACTTAATCCGGAAATACCCCCACTTTCACTGATTACATTGTCGTGAATAACAACAACATCTTCTAAGCCAATAGTTTTTTCGAGACGAGAACCCATATAGAATTAACGCTTAGATAAAATTTTGAGCAGACCGCTATATTTTTTGATATTTTTTGAAACAGCTTTTGTAAGTTCTGTTTTTGTAGGTCGAGTTTTTGCAATGGCAAATTGTTTTTTTGCAGTAGTTTTCTTTTTCTTAGCAGTAGTTGTTGTCATAAACCATACCATCAATTTGGGAATATTTTAATTAAAAGCATAACAATCTGTTAATATACTTCAATTATAACACGGTTGGATTACTGGTACTAAATTGATATCACTACAATTTAGATGTAGCTAATTAAAATAACTCAACGATACGTATTGACAATATTAACGAAACGTTTAATATTCCCTTATCAAATGGTAAGGGAATTTTATGAATACCGAAACGATAGGCATCAAAGAAGCCGCAGAATTTTTAGGATTTAAAGGTACAACACGCCTATCAACCAAAGCTAAAGCCGGTTTAATCCCAGGAGCTTTCAAGATATCCAATCGATGGATGTTTCTCGTAGATGAGCTACGTGAATTTGCACGGAATTATCATAAACAAATTATTACTTCAGATATGGTGCGTCGAAGACGAGTCGATTCATGGCAATTATTAAAGATAAAAAATCACCCTACTACTACACGCGATTCTCGCTCTGTGGAATTAGAGTGTACGAATCTACTAAATGCATTAGCAAAAGAGACGCGCAGGAATACGAAGAAAAGCGACGAAAAGATATAAGAGACCAACTTTTATTGGGCAAAAAACCCAAACGGAAATGGACAGAAGCAGTAATGAGATGGGTAACAGATATGAAACATAAACGCAGCTTATATGATGACATATCCCATTTTAAATGGCTGCAAACCCATTTGAACCGCTATACGCTCAATGAAATCAACAAAAATGTTCTAGAGGCGCTTGCACAGGCAAAGGAAAAAGAAGGATGCAAACCAGCAACCGTTAATCGGATGTTCTGTCTTGTACGTGCAGTTTTAAACCGCGCACACAAACAATGGGACTGGATTGACACTGTTCCCTCCTTTCCAACACGCTATGTAGACAACACTCGTATTCGTTGGATAACACGCGATGAAGTTGAGGTACTTTTAAGTGAACTACCTAAGCATCTAGCTGCTATGGCTAAGTTTTCCTTGGCGACCGGTTTACGAGCAAGCAATGTAACTAATTTGAAATGGGCTGATATTGACATGAAACTTATGCATGCAGTCGTTCACCCTGATGAAACCAAGAATAAAAAACCTCTTGGCGTACCTCTAAACGCTGATGCCATGGAAGTATTACGCGCTGAAAAGGGAAAGCATCCCACATACGTTTTTACTTACCAAGCAAAACCAATTACCCAAACTAATACTAAAGCATGGCGATCAGCTTTACGCCGTGCAGGCATTAAAAATTATCGCTGGCATGACCTAAGACATACCTGGGCAAGCTGGCACGTACAAAGCGGCACAACCTTGCAAGAACTGTTTGAATTGGGTGGTTGGTCTAGCTTTGAAATGGTTTTGCGCTACGCACATCTATCCAGCAAGCATTTAACAAAAGCTGCTGAAAGGATAAGTAGTAGCGGAAAAAGTGAGGACTGTAAAAACGGAGAAAAGAAATTTAATCGATAAGTATTTGATTTATATTGTGGAGTCGAAGGGAGTCGAACCCTCGACCTTCGCATTGCGAAGACTATCTACATAAATACAAATCATTAAATTTCAACAGATTAGGCAAATGTTCATAAGCAATATTTGAACATTTTAATCTATTTTTTCTCCTGTTTTACAAAAAAAGTGTGGAATTTCTGAGGACTTTTTTGGAGGAGAAAATGGTTAGATCAAGAAAAATATGGGACTTCGTGGAGGGATGCGTCAATGTCTACAACCACCAAGATTATGATGATTTGTCATCTACAGATAAGGAAGAGTTTGCTGCATTATTTATTGAGGCAGCTCCATCTTATGATCGATTTTGTTTTCTGACTGACAGTGACAATGCAGAACAAACATTAAATACCTTTATAGATACTCTGCTCAAAGGTACACCTGAAACCGATAAGACATTCCTAGAAACATTGAAAACAAATGCCGTCAACTACTACGCAGAAACAATGTCTAGAGTTTATGAAGAAATCAAATCTGAACTAGATAGTGAACGAGAAGCTTATCGAAATTTTGCTGCTCGATATGGCGATCCAGACCAATCTTACGACGAGGCTCGGGACCGATGCTAGATTTTATAAATCCTGATGAACGTATAAACGTCTACAAACAACCATCTTGGGCAATCTCAACAGCACTAATGGCGATATTTGTTTTAGGAATGATGTTTTACATAATTATTTTATTAACAGACTAAGGAACGAAGACCATGGCACTAAGAGCAAAGAAACCAGAAGCAATACAAAAACGACTAAAAGCACTTTTTTATGGAACTGCAGGTGTTGGCAAAACAACAGCCGCCATTCAGTTCCCTAGCCCTTATCTAATTGATACTGAAAAGGGTGCAGAAAATGATCAGTACGTAAAGTTAATTCAAAAATCAGGTGGTGCTGTTTTCCAGACTTGCGATTTTGACGAGTTAATAAAAGAAGTAATAGCTCTTTTAACTGAAAAACATGATTATAAAACGCTGGTTATTGATCCACTCACTACTCTATATCATGACCTATTAGATAAGTCGGCCAAAGAAAGAATCAGTGATAAAGATCCAGATGGTACAGCCTTTGGCGGTCATTATGGTGCGGCCAACAAAAAGATGAAGCAATTATTGAATTTGCTTCTTCGTTTAGATATGAACGTCATAATTACAAGTCATGCCAAAAATGAATATGGGGCAAATCTAGCTGTCTTGGGTCAGACATTTGATTGCTACAAAAAACTAGATTACTTATTTGATCTGGTCTTTGAAATTCAAAAACGTGGTAATAGTCGAGTAGGACTGATTAAAAAATCCCGAATTGAGTCCTTCCCTGATGGTGAACAATTCCCCTTCTCTTATGAAGACATCGCTAAACGTTACGGTAAAGAAATATTAGAAAAAGACGCAGCACCAGAAACTTTAGCCACACCAGAACAAATTACCGAAGTTAATAGGCTGATAGACCTATTTAAGGTACCAGAAGAAACTTGGCAAAAATGGCTAGACAAAGCTCAAGCCAATAATTTCGATGAAATGAATGAAAACACAATTACCAAAATAATTGACCATCTACAGTCTAAAGTGAAAGGAGCTGCATAATGAGTTTCTCATACAACCCAATGTCCGAAGCAGAATGTGAACAAAAACGTCAATTCCCCTTGCTTGAGCCGGGGGAATATGACTTTAAGGTTTCAAAATCAACCTTTAAGGAATCAAAATCTAACAACCCGATGATTGAGCTTGTCCTTGAAGTTTGGGACAAACAAGGAAAGCCATTCATTGTTTATGATTACTTGATCGGTACAGAAAATATGGAATGGAAGACAAGACACTTCTGCAAAGCAGTTGGCCTTCAAAAAACTTATGAAGAAAAAAAGTTTAATGAGTATATGGCAACCGAAAAATGTGGAAAGGTACTAATCGCTATCCAAGAAGGTAAAAAAAATCCAAATGGTGGAACTTATAAAACTAAAAATATTGTCGAAGATTACATCGAAATTAAACAAGGTGAGAAAAAATCAGAATTAGGAGCGCAGTTTATAGATAGCGATTTGCCTTTCTAAAAAGCGCACTTCTTTCTTTATTAAGGTGATAAGAAATGAAATATCATAAATTCCATACACAAGATTGTAAATTGGTTGATGATCTTATATCAGTTACTGAAGAGAATGGTTATTTAAAAGGTATACAAGATTCATTACAAGCTATTATGGAAGTTAAAAAAGAATTACTTATAGATGAAAGTGTGGTTTGCGCAGCAATAGCAAAGAAGTTGAGTAAATTGGTTGATGAAAAACTTTCTTTATCTATCCTGAACTCTGAATCCAAATAAGATAGGTACAACAAAATGAAACAACGAAAAATTCAATCACCACCTAAGTACGATAATATTACCCCAGAAATAGCAAAGCGTGTGGTCAAAGCAGTAATGGATAAACATGATAAGGTTAATCATCCCATTCATTACAACAGTCATCCAGCGCATTGTCCTTGTGGAAGACGTATTGAGTGTATTGATATAACACGACATATGGATTTTAACATTGGTAACGTAATTAAGTACCTATGGCGAGCTACCTATAAAAATGGTGTAGAAGATTTAAAGAAAGCACAATGGTATTTGAATGATGCGATTAAGATGAGTAATGGATCTAAGGTTCAATAAAATGATCTGCGATGAATGCAAGAAAGAAGGGAAAATAAGCACTATTCAGATTGGTCCAAGCATTAGAACGCTTATGAATTATCAAAATTATTATGATGAAAAAGGATTCGCTCATTTTCATGATCCAAATATTGATACCACTATTTACCAATGTAGCAATGGTCATACATGGTACAAGAAAACAAGAATGGGCGAATGTAGGTGTGGCTGGAAAGCAGAAGAGGAATCGAAATAATGAGTGATTATAAAGTTGGATATAATCAAGGAGTTTCTGATTGCCGTCTACGTTTAGAAATAGCAATGAAATTATTAAATCTTCCCGATAAAAATGATTTAGTAAGAGACTTAACACAAGAGGTATTTAAATTAGTTGATGAGCTCATGGGATGTCTAGTGAAAGAGAAATCGAAGTAATGAGCGATGAAGAAGTTAATGCCTATCAAGACGGCTATGAGACCGGTCATCAAGATGGTTATATCAAGGCATTGGATGATGCATTGGGACTAATCCGTAATATTGATGAGCAAATAAAGAGAATGAGGAATCGAAATAATGTCTAATGATGCTGAAAATGTTATGGATGATATTTACAACGAATTATATTCTAAATATGAAAAACTATTATCATTTGTTCACTCACTCACTAAGCGATCATGCTGCAATGTTTGTAATAGCTGCTTGTCATGCGATGCGCTTTTTATACTTAGAGAAATTGGAGAAGAAAAATAATGAGTAACTTAGATCAAGATTTAGCTTTAATTGTTATTTGTATTATGTCTTGCGTAATTAACATAGCTGTATGCATTACTTGTTATAACTTGGCTGATACAAGATTGCATACTTATGTTAACTCAACCGTGACAGAAACCGCACAAGGTGCCAAATAATGCAACTCAGCGACCAAGTTTGTTCATTAGATCTAGCCAAGCGATTAAAAGAATTAGGCGTTAAACAAGAAAGTTTATTTTCTTGGGTTGCCTATGAAAACCCTCCTTTTGGTATTTGCAAAGAAAGTGATGTGCCTATCGATTATTGGGATGTGTATTACAATAGGACTAACGACAAATGTCCCCCTGATTATTATATCTCAGCATTCACATGCAGCGAACTAGGAGAAATGCTTTCAGGCAATATTAATATTTTTAAACATGATTCTGGAAGATGGAGAGTATTAGATAACGATAACGATATGTTTTCGGATGAAAAACTTTCAAACGCAATGGCAAAAATGCTTATTTATTTACTCGAAAATGGATTGATGGAATTGCCGAAATGACTGACGACATTATGAATATGACTCTAGATGAAATAGGAAAAATAATGATTAATAATGCAAAGCAAACTGGCTATATATCAGGTGTTAATCAGGCAAGAATTTGTATTAACAAATACGCAAAAAATATGCCTCCACTTTTCAAAAGACAGATTGCTGATATAGATAAGACATTATTAGGTTTAATTAAAAATTATTCGAAAAAATAATTTAATATGCGAAATTATATAAATTTTGATAAAACACATATGGCAATCGCGGCGTTGACAGTGAAACGTTAATCAGAAATAAGAGAGCTATCTCGGCTGGTAAGTATATTGACACTGCGAGAATAGAGACAGATGACAAGTCATAGTTGTATGTCTACCTGTAGCAATAAAACGAGGCGTCCAGTTCACGCCTATCTTATTTCAAGTTGGTGCAATTCCATCCGATTGCCAAAAGAATTATAACAAGTAAGGGAAATAAATATGACAGAAGAAGAAAAGAAAATTCTTTGTTTAATGATAATGAGAGATTTACGCGGAAATTGGGGACATTTTGTTATTGAAAGAGCAATAAAAGTTAATGAGTTGGCTAAAGAATTAGATTGGGATAAAACCTCTACTTTGGCTATAGAATTTATAAATGAACCAGAAGATGGACGTCATTTTAGATGCGATTTTCAAGAACATGGCGGCTATGAAAACTCCTTATTGCAAACATGCAGCAATGACTTTTGGTCATATTCTGTCGAATTTCAAAAAGATGCTATGAAATTTTTAACTTATCCAAAATTTGATGGATGGGCATGTTCTTAATTGCCAAAAGAATTATGAGTCTATAACTATGCACTTGAAAGATTAATGTCCGAGGCAAGGACGGTAAATAAATCGCCTCATAGAAATAGGCTCACCAGTTAGGGCCGACGATAAAATTGCTATTAGAAAGGTTCGAGTCGTGTGGTTAGAATCCGCACCAATTTGAAAAATAGGCCACCAATTTATGGCACCCGTACATGCGAATAACCATTTTGTTGACGTCGGCACTATGGTGATTTCCCGATGGGTTAAAAGCCCTGGGTGCCACCATTTTAGAATCAAACTCATACTTGATTCTTTCAATTAATTTAAAGGACAATATAAGTGGAAAATTTCATACAAATGTATGATCTCCTTACTCGTTATTATCCAAACGAGATTTCCTGTGATGACTTTAGGGGCACTTTCCTTCCTTGTGTGCCCCTAAATCTAATTGATTTTACCCTACAAAAATCTATACTTGGTGTAGCCTTATTAGGACAAATACCATGTTCTCATTCAAAGATATTATTATAGTTGTTATCATTACCGTATATGCCTCCATTATTATGTTAAACATTTCACGACTAGATAATAAAATTTCTGAAATGGGTGATGCCTTGAATATTAATGAGGATGGTACTTGTGAAATTCTGTTTCACGATTAGGAGTTAGATCATGCCATTTAAATCCGATAAACAACGTAAATATCTATTTGCTAAAAAACCAAAAGTTGCTGCTGAATTTGCTGCTCACACACCAAAGGGTAAAAAACTACCTAAATATGCTAAGAAGAAAACTAATAGATCTTCAAAAAAGTAAAATCGCATTATTCATTGGATTTTGTGTATTTAATAATACTACGCAATTAGTTCCCAATGCTGCCTATACCAAATTAAATTACAACTCTGTTATTTATGATGAAGGCAACCGATATGATTCATCTAACTCCTCATGGACTCCTGTCCTACCAGGTGAAATCCCAAAAATAGTAAAATTTTCTGGGCAGGCATATATTATTGGCGGTGCTGGTACTAATAATAATAATCCAAAATTCGTAGTGAAAGTCTATAAAACAAATCACACAGGTATTTATTGGGTTTTTACAGGGATAGGAACACCTGATATGACTCTTCCTGGAATTGTTTCAATTCAATTTAATGGGCAAGATTTAGCACAACCAGGTGACTCTTATACAGTTTATTTAAATGCCAGTGCTTCTATGAATGGAAATATAAAATTTAAATCGCCTAAACCTGGAACCGTCTTGATAGACAGTTCCAGATATCATAACTTTTGGTGCGGTAGTGATTAATTATTTAATTGCAAGATAGAATAAATCTAATGTACCCGTTGGTGCACCAGCTTTAGTAAATGTCACAGTAAATCCACTTCCACTAAATGCAGTGATATGACCCGATTGAGAGTTACCGGCAGAAGTTACAGCAAGAACTGACTGAGAGGTGCTACTTGCAAATCCTCCAGATGTTCCACGACCACCTATCCCAAAAGCTTGTGTACCATTATCCCAACCCCATACCGCGGTAGCCGTTGCAGCCACACAACCGAAAAACATAACTAATGATGGTTGAAAAGCTAAGCCACTAACCGTAACGGTACCACCTGTTGCAGTAGATAAGTTAAAAGTAGTACTACCAATAGCTGTAACGCCACTACCTCCTAATGGCAATAGATTCGCAGCAGCAATCATGGATGCAACACTTGGAACACCAGAGCCGTCTGTAACCACAACCCCATTATTTGCAGTTGCCAATCCCGATACCGCCGTTCCAGCTCCGGCGTAATAAGCTAACTGATTAGCACTGCCTGAATTTACAGTTCCAGAACCGCTGGTTGCTTGCCAAGTTGGGATCGCTGAACTACTTACATACGTTAAAACATAACCAGGCGATGCCCCTGCTGTCGAAACACTTTGTAATGCCCCAGTGGTCGTGGTACCACCACAAATAGGCATGTAAGCCGTAAATGAGGTGGCACCTGTTCCACCTACGCTTACTGCAATTGTAAAGCCAGCCCAAATACCAGCATATGAGGTTGTCGTCAATAATCCTGTGCTCGGATTAAATGTAATTTTTGTACTGGATAATTTTGCTGGCAAATTACCCGTTGTCGTTGTTACCCATAATGGATACATGGTTGCATTTGTGGTTGTATCATCTGTGACAGCAATGTTAGTGGCATTGGTTGCCGTGGTTGCTGTTGTAGCATTACCAGATAATGCCCCACTGAATGTAGTAGTGGTTAAAGTATTGGTTGATGGATTGAATGTTAAACCGGTGCCAAGGTCAGCAGCTTGATTACCATTCGAAGATGATGCCACAAATAATGGATAATAAGTTGCATTGTTTGATACAGCAGTTGTCGCAACATTAGTGGCATTTGTTGCTGTGGTCGCCGTTGTGGCATTGCCAGATAAAGCTCCACTAAATGTTGTAGTGGTTAAAGTGTTTGTACTTGGATTAAATGTTAATCCCGTGCCTAAATCAGCTGCTTGGTTCCCATTACTTGAAGATGCGACAAATAGTGGATAAAACGTAGCATTGGTTGTAACAGCTGTAGTGGCTACATTAGTAGCATTAGTGGCTGTTGTAGCAGTTGTTGCATTTCCTGATAAAGCACCACTGAATGTTGTTGTAGTTAATGTATTCGTACTAGGATTAAATGATAAGCCAGTTCCTAAATTAATTACTTGATTACTATTAGAGCTTGAAGCAACAAATAGTGGGAAAAAGCTAGCATTTGAAGATGTAGAAACAGTTGCGACATGAGTTGCATTGGTTGCTGTTGTTGCAGTATCAGCATTTCCTGTCAATGCTCCAACAAATGTTGTTGTCGTCAATGTTGCAGTTGATGGATTAAAGGTGATTTTTGTACTAGAAACTTTTGCAGGCAAAAATCCTGTATTAGTTGTCACCCATAATGGGTACATTGTCGCGTTTGTAGTTGTATCGTCAGTTATGCCAATATTGGTCGCATTAGCAATTGTTCCCGCGGTTGTTGCCAATGTTCCTGATGTTGGGAAGGTAATTGTGGTATCGCCTGTGAGTGTGCCGGTAAAGGTATGTGCGCCACTAAAAACAATATTGCCACCAATAGTAATAGTCGAAGAACCATTGTTTATACCCGTTCCACCATATGTTCCAACAATAATAGTACCATGCCATACACCAGTACTAATTGTACCTAATGTTGTAATGCTAGATGAACCCGTATAAGTTCCTGCAGCAACAGCATCTAATACTGCACTCCAAGCCTGAACGTTAGTACCTATTGCTAATCCCAAATTAGTTCTTGCTGTTGCTGGTGTTGGTACGTCAGAAAGATTATTTGATTTTAATAAAAAACTACTAGGAGATGCTGTAAATTGACTAAATACAATAGGATCGGTACCAATTGATGATACAGTTGCAGATTCTAACCAGGATGAATTGGCATTAACTGTACCCAGCAATATCGGAAACAATGTACCTGGTACAATTTCAGATGGTTCATCATAATCAGCGGCTCTTGTCAAAACAACAGGATTAGATACATCCCCTGCGTCAGTAACAGAATATGCGCCATTTTCAGTATCATCAGCTTGATCTTTTACTAATGCACGGTCACCTAAAACTAGAGCATGACCATCAATACTCTTAGTATTGTCAGTGTTATATGTAAGAGTGGCACCAACTCCGGCTGTACCGTTATCATAAGTCGTATCAAGTGCAGCTGTTGTTGCTACTTGGCATGCCATTTTAATGGTAATACCAGCAGCCACAGCATTCAACTGCTGTACAGTAACAGCTTCAAGTGCACCCGTTCCATCGCCATTTAAAACTAGCGTACCTGTCATTGTGCCGCCGGCCAATGGTAATGCGCCAATATTTGATAAAGCTGTTGGCTTATTTGGTACATCAGAAAGATTATTTGCAGTTTGCAAGAAGAAACCCGTATCTTTTGCAGATGCACTACCTAATACCTGCGCATTCACTGTACCATTACTAGTTCCGTTACTCTTCAAGCTAACAACAACATACTGACTTGGAGCAACAGAGGTTATAACTGTTAAGTCGTTATAAACCAAATTAAAAGCAAAGCTACCAACATTTTTAATCGTTACACTATCACCAACGGTTAATGAGTTTGAAGCATTCATCACGGGAAGTTTTACATAGTTTGAACCCCCATTAGTATTAACCTCAGTGTAACTTGATAACGGGTTGGTCAATGTAATATCACCACTCACCCCACTATTGAAATTCTGATAATTCAGATAAACACCTAAGTTTAATCGAGCGGTTGATTTATTCTGCAAGTCAATCAAATTCTGAGATGGTTGTAAAAACATCGCCTTAAGGTCTGAACCTTTAATAGCAGCATCATCTCCAAGACCGTAAGGTGATTGTACTAAATATAACAAATCATTATCAGCAATTGTTGTAGCTGGATTAATAATATAAATTTGATGTAGTGTTTCTGACATACCCTAGCTCCCTGATAAAAGTAACGAACCACCATTTGTTAATAAAAGGTCGCTTCCATCAGTAAGCAACAACACGTCAAACAATGATGGAGTAGTTCCTTCAGTAATGAAAAGATTAAAATATATAAATAATAATCTTTGATTTATGTGATACATTTTAATATTTCCCGCTTGAACAATAGACTAAACCTGTTGCCGTTGTATTTCTCGGTGTTCCATTCACAGTCCCAGCTAACAAGATTTGCTTAGCTGAAATTGGATGATATCCAAGACCTGCATTTGGTAGATACTGTAATTCCCCTGCACTATTCATAAAAACAATATCACCTGCAGAACCATGAACGTATATATATGATGATATCTGTGGAAAATCAGTATCAAGTGTCACAACATCTGAATAACCAAAAGTAAATCCCATTGTAATCATAAAATAATCCTCTATCGTGGATTGATATAAATAACATCAACTATTTTTTCATTTATCAAATGATTTTCGATTGCTAATGTCATTGTCTGAAAGCTGTCTACACCATGCGATGCCCAATTATGCAATGGCGCATCTTTGTAAATACCATTTTTAATATCAAATTCTTTTTCGTAATTTGATAAACATTCAATTAATCTTTGTGTATTTTCTTTGTTAAATTTACATCGATACAACATACGTCGCATTGACTGTATTGCATTAAACTTACTAGTGGGTTTTGGAACAACAATGACTTGATATCCAAGATCTCTACCAAAATCAACGGTATTCTTACCGGTATTGAAGTCTCTTTTCTGTCCATCATGTGGAACAAATATCTGAGACAACGGTAGACCATGTCTAATACATGATGCCTCTGCCCATCTCACATAATATTCAAATGCACGATTGTTATTTTCATGATAATTAATAATGTGTGGTTGATAATTATGGTCTAGCTGTACAAGCGTAATGGCTGTTTTATCGTTTATCCCTATATCCAAAAATGCATAAACACGTTTACTAGGAATAATCAATTCTGAAATAATTCTATTTTCAGCATGTAAAATATCAATTTCATGGGCAAAATACAGGGATTCTTGATTCAGCTTAACAACAGAATAATATTCTTGTTGAATCATAAATTCAGGCATACCGCTACGCCTGTCTTCTTCAATCATCTCATCCGTAACATACCGGTTACCTTGCTCATCAACTAAGCTTTCAACAGTATCAACTCGGCAGTACCAAGATGGATTTCCTTTGATCTCTTGCATATAACGATAGGCATGATTCATGCCATTAAACGTTGTTTGCAAGATGAACCATCCATTGTTTTGTCTGAAGACAGGCATAAGGATATGCAACACTCTAGGATCAGAAAACGCATACTCAGAAAAGACAGCACCACGAACGTTAACACCACGAAGTTTATCAGGATCAATATCCGAACCAATAACACGTATAATTGAACCATTTATCAAATCTATAGACATATCCTGATTATTGATCTTGGCAATCATTTCAGGAGGTATCATTTTAAGAAATTTAAGACTCGTTCCATCTGGAAAACTTATTGCACCTTCCCATAAAATTATCCTTGCTCGGACATTTGTGGGATATATCATCATGTATAAACCAGGATCCTGGATAGCAGCTTGCACAATAAAATTCCAAGATTCTACTTCTTTTCCTGATCGTCTTGGCCGTACAAGAAAGAATCTCTTTACTTCATCAATAAATAATTTACGCTGAGCTTCAAGTTGATAGGGACGTAATTTAAGCATTGGCAAATGAATAATATTGCCATTGTGAAATTTAATATTGAGATTAGAATTTTCATCACGTTCAAAGCTATAATTAGAAGCGGCAATTGATGCTATTGCCTCATCTATTTTAGCTATTCGTGCTTCAAAATTTCGTAGATTCATTTTTTAGAATCCCAAAGCAATCCAATAATAAGGAACATTTGGCCCACCACCACCAACTAAATTGTAAATAGTAATATCATTTACCGTAACCACTGCTGACCATGAAGTTCCTGCTACAGAGTCAGTACTCTTCTGACAAACAACACCGCAAATAGCGCCTGATGGAAATGCATGTTCAAATGTACAAGTTTCATGTGCAGCAAGGTTAATTGTCTGACTCAGACCATATTTCATTATCAACCCGCCAGGAAAGGTCATTGTGCCTTTGTATACACCACCTACAATTCCAGGAACCAAATTAAGAGCTGATGCCAAAGCAAGAGAAGTTACAGGATGAGTATTATCAGTTCCACCGAGCGCTTGCGTATTATTAGCAAATATCCTAGCTGGATTTAATAACTGCATATTTGTGCCATCATATGCAAATTCTGCAATCATTCCAGATAGCAATTCATTACCAATTAATGCGCTACCATCAGGTAGCTTGACTGCCTTAGCTGCCAAACCATTTACTGCTATTGTTGTGGCACCTGTATTTGTATTAGCCAGCTTTACTAATAAAACAGGGAAACCAGTTGTATATGAGGCAATGGGAGGAGAAACAGACACAGTGATTGTATTAGCAGATACAGATGTATCTAAACCATAGTAAGTAACTGCTTGAGGGTTTAGTAATAAAAATCTTGTACCATCATATTGAAGTATTGCTACCTGGCCAGCTATTAAATCACCAGGAGATAAGGCAACACTAGATTGACGCTTGATATCTTTTAAACCAACACTGCTAATATTTATTGTAGCTGCACCTGTATTGGTATTTGCTATCAATACTCTAACAATCATTCCCTTTTTATACGTATCAAAACTAGATGATACATCAACATTAAATTCGAGTGCGTTAACAGCTCCAGCATCAACACCATAAATATTTGAAGTGTTCAAATATTTGTTTAAAGTGCTTCCAGATAATGAATTCTCATCATAATATCCAACAATTGTGGTTCCATCAGCCCCAGCAGTTTGACTTTCTAATTGTGATCTCAATGTGCTACTGTCAGGATTTTCTTCTATAACTGCTGCCGTAATCCGTCCACCTTGGCTAATCCAAACTTGATTGTCAATTTCAGTTAGTATTGGAAGAATTGTCTGTGTAACATTTGGTAAGTATGTATCAACCACATATTGCAAACACCGACTGATACTGCCATTCACATTACTAGCACTATAAATTACTCCTTGTAATTGTTGCAGTAATAATACTACCCGTTGAAAAGCGGCATCTAAATTAGCACCATTAAAATTCTGTGCATCAGCAAATTGTGTTGTAATACTAATCTGCATATTCCTAGCTAACGTGACGATACTACCAATCTCAGGGGCTGTATTAAAAATAACAGTTCCACCATCTACAGTACCGACACCAGTAACTGAATATTCAGAGGGTGCAATATAATCAGCCGTAGGGTTTGCTGCCTGCCCCGATGGTGTTACATATACCGTGATATCGTCAGTAGTTGGAATTAAATAATTATAAACATATGTAGTAGTGAGGCCATCTGCCAAATACTGCCTAATAGTAGATTGTTGTGGTAACGTTGACATATATTAAACTCCGTAAATTTGTTCTTGTCCTGGTTGTAAATACGACTGATCTTCACCAAGCGCTTCATTTAAAAACGGTGTCAAAAATGGAATATTTTGCATAGGTGACACGGTTTTTAAGGCTTTTTTAAATCTCTTTTTAGCAGCATCTGTATCACCCTCAATTAACGCAAGCGAACCAGACAACATGTTCTGTATTAAACCCATACTAGGAGATCTAGCCATGTTGAATAATAAGTCAGCATTTTGATTGCGTTTATCCATTACACTCAAAAATATCCCTAAACCAGGCAACGCCATTTCAAGCCAAAATTTGGGACTATCAATATCTGGCATTGTTTTACCTTGGGCAAAATAAGATAACCATGTAGACATAAACGAAAGTGGCATTGTCATGGCCATTAATCTTGTAGCAAACATAAGTTTTGCCAATGAGCCATCAGCATTTTGAAACCCCTGCATCCAAATACGATCCATTGATGTCATCGGATAGGATTTAAAATGCATTACTGAATTCCATAATTCCGTTACTATTTCTCCTGGTACACGATTGGCATACATATTTGCTTTAGTAAATGCACTTGGATTTAAAACGGAATTTTGAGAAGCTACATCAAACATTGAATAAACTTTTCTATATAATTCATTTCGTAATTGAGTTAATGGAATTTTTTGATCGCCACCTAGATGATATTGCCTTAGCTCTTCATCAGTTAATTTATTAACATTATCCAATGTGAATAATCTATTTTCAGTCTTAGTTCTCAATAAATTCCATTCAGATTCAGTAATACCAAAGTTGTCTAATTGTTTTTTTAGGTGATCATTCAGCGAATTCCAAGATTTCTTAGAGTATCGACCGAGATTATCCGCCATTAAATGCAGTACACTGAGTTTGTTACCATGATCCATTGCTTCAGTGCCAAAAAATTTAAATATTTGTGATGAAAATCTATTCATCATTGTTCCCACATTTTGGGCGTCCATCATACGAGACATATATCCCATATGAGACTCAAGCATTAGACGAAATTGCTTAGCGATTATTTTTCTATCTTTAAATGCCACACTTGCTAATTTATTGTTAAATGTATTCGCTAATAGATAGCCCATAGAACGAAATCGATTAACGCCAAAGCGACCAAGGTATTCCGCCATATGAGCTTGATCTGATAAACCAGAGATTGTTATATAGGGTGCTTTAACGGCAGAGGTAAAAGCTCTAATACTTGATAAAAAATTAGTTAATTCAGGTCTAACAGACTTAGGATTTGCACCTCTTAAGAAGTTAAATGTGTATTCATTCTTTCTATCCCAAGATTGAAAATTATCCCAAACAGGTAATTTAACACCAACTTCTTCCTGAACTTTCTTCAAATCTAACCACATACTTGTAGGGGCATCACCAAAAAAATCAGAAAGTCCAATTTTTCCACCGGATTGCATAATATCTGCAAGAAGCGCTTTAGCTAATGATCCTTGACCATATCGTTCATTATATTCACCCCAAGCACGCCAATCTTTGAAATACAAAAACATCCGTTGTTTACGCTTGATGGCTTCACGATCATTTGCAACAACAGATTTGGTGAATAATTCTGATTTAGCTGTAGTAATATTTTCAAAGGTATTTGATAAGGTTCTCCTAACATATTCCATATTCAAATTACCATCTATATCAACTCCTTTTGAACCCTGAAACATCTTGGGCAAATCTAATCTTTCTATAATGTAATTAACCCATGCATCTTTAGCATTGATATCAGCTTTAATACCTTTGGCTAAATTTTTGGCTCGTTGAATAAGATTATTGCCACCATTTATCATAGCTGTTGAATCATGCATATGATCTAAATAGCGATAAGTTCCTAAATGGTGAATCGGAATAGCATTTGACCTAACACTTTCAGCATTCCGTAAATCTCTAAAACGATTGATGAGTTCAGCTATTTGTTTATTTTCAGAAGCTGCATCACGACCATCCAAAGCATCATATGTGCCCATATCATTGTTTTTATCAAATAAGAATGTTTCACGGGCTTTATTCCAATTTTGGTCAAATACGGCGTCTGCCAATGTTGCTCTAGATGCATTCTGGGATCCAACTAATGTAGTTCCTTGCGCTTTACCTCGATAATCGAGCATCTTACGCATATCTGATTTTTTATTCTTTATTAAGGTCGATTTGTTCTCAAATTTAGAAACATTATTCGCTTTAACGGTGCATTCATGAAATAAATCTTCCATCGTTTCATTATTTACTTCCTGCATAGCACGTTTAATTGCAGTTTGTCCTGATATGTCTTTATAACTTTTAGCACGATTGAATACTTCGGAAACATAGTCATTGAGCTCATTTCCGGTAAAGGACGCTAGTGCTTTTTGTCCAAGCTCGAGGCAATCCTCCTTGGTCATACCAACACCTTTACCTTTGTCAATTTTAGGTTTCTTATCCATTACTTTCTCCCAAAGCAATCAATCATGTCGGACAATGCTTTTTCATTATCTTTGAATTGCTCATAACGACTACGTACAGCATTAAAATCAGACTTCAATTCAGGGGCATTTACACTATCAATATGCTGTTGAAATTCATTAAGTAATACTTCAGCATCACTTGGTAACTTACGTTGCTCTTTTATCCTCTTACCAATTTCGCTAATAGATACTGTCTTCCCGTCAAATCGTCGCTCTCCTCCTTCGGCAGTTGATTGGGCGATTCGTTCTTTAAGATATGCATCCACACGATTGGAATTAGCAAACTTATCAATATTAGAATTGAGTACATCAATAAACGCTTTGGCAACATCTCTGAAAGCTTCTTGTCTTTCATATTCATGCTCCAAATTAATACGATCTAATAGGGATTTTGCGTTGTGTAATCTTTCTGACATGTCTCTTAATTTGTTATATTCTTTTGTTTTTTTGAATTCTCTTGGTAGACCTTTTTCGCCAAGAAAGAATTTACGTAGGTGTTTTAATTCTTTTTTTTCATTTTTTGTCAATTCTTTGAATATATGATTATCGAGAATCTTATCGGCTTCTTTTAACTTGTCAGCTTTATGAGCTAATTTATAATCTGCTTCATTTACATAACCATGAAGACCATTAACTAATTCAGGTTTTTCTCTGATCTCATCAAGTCTGTTATGGAGAGTAAACTGAGACAAAGCATTTTTATCTGTTGCTAGCTCATGGTTATTCAATTCAAACGGTAATATAGTTTTGAGATTATGCATATCTTCATTATTAATCATCTCAAAATATGCACGATAGTTAGCAGTATTAATATCATGGCCACGACCCAGCATCACATCAGCAAAACGTTTATTCAATGTTGTATCATGCGGGTTGGTCATATAATCCCGCATTAGTTCATATTCATGTTTGGGAATTTCACCTGCTTGAAATTTATTCTCAAGCATTTTTAATTGGTTTGGTATCTCAGCAGTTCCTGGCGTAGGAATTCTACTTTCCTTAGGAAACCATGATTTCCAAAGGACGCCTGCACCATAACCAAGCACACCAAATCCTATTCCCATCGCACCATTTGTTAATACTTCGGTGGCTAAACCACCAAAATTAATATGTCGTGTGTCCTGTTCGTAGTTATGAAGGATAGCGGTCGGAATAGAGAATCCTGCCATAGTGCCTGCACCTTCAGCACCAGCTACCCCGATCTCACCAAGTGTACGTGGTAATGCTTCAGTTGCCGCTTTTGTGCCAATCTCAGACTCTAATGCACGCCTTGCCGCTGTCTTTTCTATTACTTTTGGTGCTGCATATTTAATTGCCCCTCGAGTAGCCGCACCACCAACAAAACCAGTAGCCATGCTGATAGGGTCTAACACCATTCCTAAAATTGAAGGTATGGTGCTTGCAACTTTTCTAGCACCCATCTGACCTGTAGTGGTTAGTTCATCTTCCCGTTGATTCTCAATTTGAACTTTCAGATAAGCATCTTGTACTTCTTGCGAACCAACACCACCACCTTCACCTATAGTTGCAATCGCTGCCAAGCCACCCAGAGCACTTTCTTTAAAACTGTTGAATACAGAGCCACCAAAGCTAGGCGGAGTTGCATCCGCATTCTCATAAAATCGCCTAACATGATCTGGTTCTACACGATCGCTTCTCATTAGCCGCCCTTTAATACTTTTTCATAAAGCTTTGATCCACGTTTGCCCTTTTTAAGTGCTTTCTCGTATTCTTCTTTTTCATCTGCAGGAATAAAATCTTCTTCATTCGGATTTTCTACTTTTGGAAGATTGGTAAGATCTTCATTTCCTGCGATAACAGACTCACTAACCTTACCTCTCACAGGAATATTTAATTCATTATCTTTAACTTTGCCGTAAGCATAATGCAGCAAATTTCCGTTATAGCGAGTTTCATAATGAACATCACCATAACCATCAACGACAACAAGCTTTCCAGTAGGTAGACTCTTGACGGTTAAATTGTTCGATCCCAAGGCTTCATCAAAAACCACTCGATTCTGATCTGCTGCCAAAGTATTTGATGCTTCTTGAATCATATATTTTGAAACAACATCCATTTGTGATGCGGTTAATGGAATATCATTTTGATTTATAGTCCAGCCTGATCCTGATACGACAGGGTAAGATGCATTCACAAGAGCGGTAGCTTTCCTAACGTAACTATTGATATTTTTCATCTCAATATCACCATTACGCTGTGCGTAATACTTAACCAGATTCATCGTTGCATCGACTAATGCTGATCCGCGAGAACCACCGTCTACTTGTGAACCAACAAAACTTAGTGTTTTACTCATGTTTTTAGCTATTTCAGTACGAATTGCTTTATCTCTATCACCCTTCATTTGTAGATTGCTGAAATCACGATGTGACTGATTGGCTAGAACAAAATCTGCTCTATCGGATTCTGTTACTTTAAAACCAGCTGATAAAATACCTTTATTGGGTACTATGGTTCCTGCATCCAAACTTGCAACTACACGAGTTACTTCTTGATGGACTGGTGTATCTTGTGCACGAGCAAAGTACTCGCGTAATGGTTTATCGAAATAATCCAAGCGCATAATTAATTCATTGGGATTAGCATTCAAACCCCACGATAATTTTGCTTCATCAGTAAAATGACTAGCAATTGGATGTATATCTTTGGAATCGATATGCATCGCCTCACCAAGAGTAGCCTTCTTATAAGTAAGGTCATTATCATATGATCGTATTAATTGACCTTTCTTATCGTCAGGCAACACAGAAGACTGAATTGCTGCTCGTGCTTGGTTATAGGATGCCTCTGCCTGCTGAAATAATGGATTACCCTTAAGAACATTCTCAAATTGACCGTTACCTAGATCAACTAGTATATTCTGAATACGCTTCATCCTTCCTTCTTCATAAGGACTATGTAATGCTTGTTTAGACAGCCGAGCGTATTCTATTTGTAACTGTGTAATAGGTGTTCCATGTTTGACATCACTATCAACTGAAAAAGCACCTTCACCAAAATGGGTAACTTCATTGACGGTGTGTTCTTTAGTCAATCCAGCCCATGCTTGGGGATTCCCTAAATTGCCACGGGCTAAATCAGCTTTTAACCCTTGTAATGAAATATCATCATTGTGGATGTCGTAGACTTGTCTTGTTACTTCATTTACGGGCTGATTAATATGTGTGCCATCATCAGTGGATATCAACCCACCTTTTTGTCGATGATATTCTCTAGCATCAATATTCCCACTCATAGCCACACGAACACGTGCAGCTGATGCATCCATTATTTGATGGACAGATTTAAACAATGTTTCAGCTTGTGTTGGAGTAATAGCACCCACTCGTAATGCACTATTAATTCCTTCATTAGCTGAATTGATTCGAATTTCAAATTCTTTTGGGTCTGAAACTGATTCTTTTATGCCTCTTAATGTATCTGGCCAACCAGAATACAATTGAATCATGCCCTGCTTTTTGGATAACTCAAAAGATGTTTTTGCAGATTCAAATTTTAAATCTTCAATATCTTTTTGAGCAATATAAGTAAGCTTAGTTCGATCAGCATTATTAACGAATGCAGACGATATTGCATTGTTATAACTAAGAGTTGTATTCTCTGCTATTTTGTTTGCTAATTCTGGATGTAGTAGAAAATTAATTTTTGCATCTGTCTTTAGTGAATCAATATGTGCTTGTGTAGACAAATACATCGCATTACTTTGTTCCTCACCAAGAGCACCAGCTGTTTTTGCTAAGCTTTCAGCAGTATAACCAAACGCCTTACCCATATTTTCGTAGCCAGCCGATTTATCAGCAACACGAATATCATGGATTATTGGACTTTCATCATTAAATCTTGCTAATTCGGCCATTATGCTACCCTTGGCAGTTTAGATTTAACACCTGCAAATGCGGTACCTGTTTCAACAAAATCACCAAACAATTCAGCAAACAATGTGTTTTGCACATTTTCTTTCTCAATTCGCGCATTGCGTTCAAGAATACTTTGTTCAGTATCTAAATTCTTTTGACGTTGAGAAGATACATTTAGGGTGTCTCTCTGAATAGCTTCCAAGCTTGGGCTTGATAATGAAATACCACGTGTTGATGCTTGTGCAAGCTGTGTATCCAATATCTTCTTTGTCATATCGTAATTAGCTAAAGTCTTTTGTTGATATTGCAATTCTTGTTCTTTACGTTGCAATTCAAGTCCTTCAAGCTTTTGACGTGAAACACCATATTGCATAACAGCTTTTCCTGCCTCTGCAGTACCTGCAACAACTAACATAGCGGTAACTGGATCAGCCATAAGTCCCCCTAAATAATCTGCGCATCAATTTGATAAGCAATACCTGTAATAATCAAATCAAATGGTGCACTTTGTGTAATATTAATTGTTCCATAACGACTCCAACCGTCTTGAGGTCGAACAACTGCCGTATCTGTTTTTGGAGTTATCTCAAATGTAAAATCCTGATATGGAACTAAATTACCATTAATATAAAAATTCAAACTATTAACATAATCAACATAAATAGAAGTAATGTTTTTGTAATATGCAGATTGTAATTTGCCCGCATATAAATACATTGGTTTAATTTCAACATCATATAAGAAACCAACCTGAACATTACCTGAATAACCATTTTGATTATCTGCTACGACTGTTCCACCAATAACCTCATGTTGACCGAGATCTTGCGGAACACCTGTCAATGGATCAACATAAACTACTTGAACAGTATATTGTTCGTACTCATCAAGACCTGTGATAGTACCATCAACTAACATAGTAAATATCTGGTAACTATCTATTCTTACGGAATCGTCAAACACATCAATAACATCTATACCACTTAAGAAAAAATGTTTAAGCATATAGACACGGTTATTAACTGTGCATATATCATTCGTTAATATATTATCAGCAAATTTTACTGGTGTAAGAGCAGCCAATTTATATTCAAATGCGAATTGAAACGCAGTAATCGTGTAATCATTATTTAGGTAATAAATGAAATTATCTTGAGATTGATCCGTGCCACGTAGTAATGCTCTATTTATTGGCTGTTTTACAAGATGCTGTGATGGTAACGATACATTTGATGAAACATATGTCAACCCAACACCATTAAAATGAAAATTTATAATTGCATTTCCAGTCTTTGAAATAAAGTAACTATCATTTATGTATCCCAAAGGTTTAATGTTCGGTGATGATCCATATGAAGATTGCTGTCTAATAGAAAATGATCCAGGTGTTATGCCCACATCTTCATTTTGTGGTGCTGCAAAATCAAAGTTCTCTGAGAATATTTCTAATTGCTTACCACCGTTCAGCCAAAGAATATCGCCAGCACCCGATTGGCCTAATGAATAAACAATAGCATCTGTCGGTGCTCCTGTTCCTACATCAAAACTCACAGGTTTATTGATGTTAGATCCAAAAATTGTCCCAGGCAATTGAGCTGTATTTGCAAACCATAATCTGTTTTGGTAAAACGCCGTTTTTGATGGCTGACCTAAAGCTGTCGACCAGGCTGGTTGACGAATAGAATATTGAGATCCACGCAATGGCATACTAGCTGCCGCAGCGAATTTTGTGAATACATCTCCATCAATAGTGCATGGATTACCAGGTGTGACTCCCGTAATAATTCCATATCCAATTGGTTGTTCGGCGGTGTTACCAGCACTAATTACAACGCCTCCAACCCATGCAGTGGTAAAATTAACCGCCGCTGCACCAGTTAACACAAGCCTAAATGTCGTAGCTGTTGGATTTGTAAAAACTACTGCTAGATTGCTGTAATTAAATGTTCCAAAATCAAATGCAGGTATAGGAAAAATATCTAAGTATGCCCATGCAAATGTTGGCCCTGCATAATTACTAATGTAAATCCGTGCAGGTGCATAGGAAGGATGTGCCAATACAAGAACATCCCCATCTTGCGTATAATCAATGTCTGGTAACTCGTTTGTCTGATAAGGTGTACCTGAGATATTTTGTAAAAAGGTCAAATTTCCAGTAGTGCTATCTGCAGTGAATACATCCCACCCTTGCGACGAATCACCGGAAACAATCAAATAATAATTATCATTCTTATCAATAAACTCATACATTTGTGCATGCGCATCAACAGTATGGCCTGTATCATCTTCATAATTAATTAAGAATCTAGTACCTTTTCTTTTCTTCGCAAGTCCCGTTGTTCCGACTTCCATGTTTAATAATGATTGAGCGCATGACAAATAAGCATCAATGTCAGTCCGCTTCCAGTTGATTACATCAACCTCTCCTACATTAAACATTGTTTGTCGAACCATCGTCGTTGGCATGCTTATATCCTAAATATAAGTTTGACGATCAAAATCATTGTATGGAGTACTAGTAATGTAACGATCCATATCGTTTTGTCGGATTGCGTCAACTAGTTTGTTTTCGTATTTAATTTGCAGCTTTTTGGATAATGAATCATTGTTTGTTATAGAATCGCATGACGTCGCAGCCGCATATAAAGACAATGCTCGATAAAAAATAGCAGGAATGACGGCATAATCTACATTATTAACAATATAGTAATAAAGTATCGGCCGCGAATTTGTCATGATCACACCATCCATGATGCGATAGTACAATCCAAAATTCATGGTCTGCCATGAGAAATTACACATGCGCCCATAATCGGCCGGTAATGTATAATTGTAAGGAAAATCAGGAGTTAAATTTACGGTATTCGGCGTATTGTCATTTACAAATTTTAATGCCCAGTTCCATTCTGTCGCCAATAACATTTCTGGCAACAAAACATCTAATTTATTTGAAATAGTAATAGCTGCGGGTGAATCATTAATATTCGATACTGGAGCTTGTCCAAGTTCACCTAATGCTTGATTCACTACATCGAGTTTGGTTGGCATGAATCCCCCTAAAAAAAAGGGGGGAGGCAAATTGCCCCCACCCTTCCAAACTACTATGCTGTAGCAATGATGCGATAATGAATCTTCGCAACAAATGTGCTATCGCCAGTTGTAAATGCACCTGTTTGGTTTGACAAATATAGACCTTTATTTACGCTTGTCGTAAATGCAGCAACTGCTACACTTCCATTAAATCTAAAGGTCGTACTTGCAGCAGCGCCTGTATAGTCAGCAGCTGCTTCAGTATTTGTCGCGGCAACACCAGCACCATGTACTGTTGAATCATATTGAGCTGCAACTACACCACCTGCTGCGTACTGCGCAGAGACGAATGTCATTACTAACTCCATCTGATCAACAACAATAAGCTTATTAGCGCCCGGAGCGGCAATTAAAAGCTTAGGTGCTGCGTACATACCATTAAATTCAGCTGCAGAAATTGCAACAGAAGCATATTGCTGTAGATTATTAACATTATAACCAGAAGCCGCACCAATACTGCCGTTAGTATCACCAGCAAGTAAGATGTCGCCCACGGTATAAGAGGCTGGCGCACCATCAACAGAGGCCACATAAGCTTTGGTGTTATCGGTTACGTCTTTAGCAGCAGCTTGGCCTAATCCTGTTAAAGCGTTAACTAAGTTAATATCAGATCCTGAAATATCAACATAGAATTCACCTAGTGTTGAAGCTGCATTGGCGTTTGCTCCACCAACTGGCTGCACAGAAGTATCATCATAGTTAATATAAAAGACGTCATTTTGTTTAACACGCACACCAAAATTGTTGAGATAACCAGTACCTGTTACTGTGGCTAAGTTATCAGTGGTCGACGCAACAAAAATTTGCGGTGCTGTACCAGGAATTCCACCTGTTACAAGTCCCCATGTCTCGAATGGAGTATTTGGGAACGTATCTGGAACGGGAGCTACCATTGTCAATTTCTCCTATTAGGGATTAAGTACAAACGGAGCATCACAAACCATAAAACTGATGCCGTTATACTGAATGATTAAAGCGCCACTGGTTAGAATGGTTAATAACTCCCAACGATCTTGGTTCTGCAACCATGTAATGGAAGTCATAATGTCACGGTTATAAGACTGTACAATCGCATCTCGATGAACCATCGGTACATAATATTCAAGAACTCCACCACCAATATCAGTTGATGGAATCTTGTTAATACCGTTTTCACCAAGGAAACGCATATCGCAGCCTAAATAAGCAACAATACGGTTATCGGTTAATGGCTTAACATCGTTATAGAAGAAGTTAACTACGCGATCATCATCATATAAAGATGGCTTGATCAAAGCAGGTGCCCATATACCTACTGAATAATCCTGGACATCCACACCTTGGCTTTCAAGATAGGCAATACTTGCTGCAATCTTTCCTTCATTTAAGCCAGTATTAACACCAGTTGTTTTTGGGACAACATTGATGGTATTGACAGAAGGATCCGAGAAAATTGCATTAATCTTGATGAAATCATCCATACGCGCTGCAGCTAATGCATGCAACTTCGCGTGATCAACAATCTTATCGAAGTTAAATAATGTCTTTTCACCACCACCAATGACTGTTTTTAAATGATAGTCATTTGTTACAACTTGGCGATTGGTTTCATTGACGGGTGTAGGCGGAATATCTGTTGGGGCAAAATTGCCTTCTTCCATTTCGATTAAATCAGACACGGGGACGTTTAAAGTCGTACCAGTCGTGCCATGGCGTTCATCGATCGTACCTTCGAGCCGCAAGTGGTTCTGATATTTCAGAGTCACTTCGGTGTCGACTTTCCAGCACATTGGGATCCTAAGCTTAGAATTCCACGTGGACAAGTTGTCGCG
>JADMIO011346977.1_pt1 | contig 36633 bp, 26 predicted proteins | sample 8958161 | NCBI WGS metagenome assembly JADMIO01 (sample SAMN16585339, study PRJNA669376) | soil metagenome | isolation source: Crop rotation soil | place: USA: Cullars Rotation, Alabama | collected 2011
CGGCATGGCCGAACGCGTGGCCCGCCACGACCACGCCGGTGACGCCGTCCCGCGCGAAGCCCGGCAGGCGATCGCGCGCCACATGGGTGAAAGCCGGCGGCGATTCTTCCTGCGCCTTGGGCAATGCCACCCAGGTCTGCAGGCCGTGCATGGCGCTGCCGGCGGCGCGCTCGCGCGCGTCGGATCGCTCGGAGTGCACGATGCCGCGTCCCGCCACCATCCAGTTCACGTCGCCGGGCTCGATGCGCTGCACGGTGCCGAGGCTGTCGCGGTGCATCAGCGCGCCTTCGAAGAGATACGTGACCGTCGCCAGGCCGATGTGAGGATGCGGCCGCACGTCGATGCCCTGGCCGGGCGCGAACGTCACGGGCCCGAAGTGATCGAAGAACACGAACGGCCCGACGGAGCGGGTGGGGTGCGCGGGCAGCAGCCGGCGCACCACCAGGCCCCCGAGGTCGCGCAGGTGGGGGCGCAGCACGGTGAAGGCAGGGTCCATGCCGGCTACTCTACGCGCACTCGCGCGGCGGGCCACTGCGCGATAATGGCCGATCCCCATCCAGGAGGCGGCCATGGCCAGCGTGCACGATTTCACGGTCAAGGACATCTGGGGCGATGCCGTCCCGCTCGACCGCTACAAGGGCGAAGTGCTGCTGATCGTGAACGTCGCGAGCCATTGCGGCTTCACCCCGCAGTACAAGGGCCTCGAGACGCTGCAGGAGAAGTACCACGACCGCGGCTTCGACGTGCTGGCGTTCCCGTGCAACCAGTTCGGCGCGCAGGAGCCCGGCACGGAGAAGGAGATCCAGCAGTTCTGCGAGACGCATTACGGCGTGACGTTCCCGCTGTTCGCCAAGATCGACGTCAACGGCGACAACGCCGCGCCGCTCTATCAGCACCTCAAGACGGCGAAGAAGGGCTTGCTCGGCACGGAGGCCATCAAATGGAACTTCACCAAGTTCCTGGTGAACCGCAACGGCAACGTGGTGGCGCGCTACGCGCCCAACGACACACCCGAGTCGATCGCCGCGGACATCGAGAAGCAGCTATGAGAGGCGCGCACGCCCGCCTCGCCCCATCCCGCTCCGCGCACGCGGGGAGCAGGCGCCCGACAGGGGGGATGCGGGGTGGCCATCGCGGCGCCGGCCTGCCGCGCTCGCTGCTCCTGTTCGCGGCGCTCCTTCTGTCCGCAGCACCCGCAGCGGCGCAGAACGACGAGCGCGTGCTGCACGTCTCCTTCCCCGTTGCCGAGACCGGCTTCGACCCACAGGCGGCCGGCGACATCTACTCGACGTACGTCGACAAGGTCATCTTCGACACGCTGTACAACTACGACTACCTGGCGCGTCCGTTCAAGATCGTGCCGAACACCGCGACGGCGATGCCCGAGATCTCGCCCGACGGCAAGACGTACGTCATCCACGTCAGGCCGGGCATCTATTTCTCCGACGATCCGGCGTTCAAGGGGAAGAAGCGCGAGCTGGTCGCGGCGGATTACGTCTTCGGCATCAAGCGCATCCTCGACCCGAAGATGCGCTCGAACTCGATCATCGTCGTCGACGGCCGTTTCGTCGGCGCCGATGCGATCGTCGCCAAGGCGAAGGAGACCGGCAAGTTCGATTACGACGCGCCGATGGAGGGCTTGCAGGCGATCGACCGCTACACGATCCGCATGAAGCTCAACTTCCCGGACACGGAGCTGCTCGCGAACCTGACGACGTCATCGACGGCCGCCGTCGCCCGCGAGGTGGTCGAAGCCTACGGCGACGCCAACGGCTGGACCATGGCCAATCCCGTCGGCACGGGACCGTACCGCCTCAAGGACTGGCGGCGCGGCCAGCGCATCATCCTCGAGGCCAGTCCCGGCTTTCGCGACGAGCGCTATCCGCAGCCGCAAACGGAGGCCGACCGGGCCATCGCGCAGAAAGTCGCGGGGCGCAAGCTGCCGCTGGTGCCGCGGATCGAGATCAGCATCATCGAGGAGACGAACCCGCGCATGCTCGCGTTCCGCCAGCGCGGTCTCGATTATGTCGGTCTGCCCAGCGAGCTCGTGTCCAACGTGCTAGACGACAGGAACGAGCTGAGAGAGGAATTCGCTGCCGCCGGCATCCGGCTGCATCGCGGCGTGCAGCCCGCCATCGCGTACATGTACTTCAACATGGAGGATCCGGTCGTGGGGGGCTACACGCCGGAGAAGATCGCGCTGCGCCGCGCGATCGGCATGGGCTACAACGTCGACGAGGAGATCCGGGTGCTCCGCCAGGGCCAGGGCATGCCGGCCACACAGATCGTCCCGCCCAACATGAGCGGGCACGATCCGGCGCTCAGGACGCCGCACGTGTTCGACATCGCCGGCGCCAAGGCGCTCCTCGACAAGTTCGGCTACAAGGACCGCGACGGCGACGGTTTCCGCGAGACGCCGGACGGCAAGCCGCTGCTGCTCAAGATCAGCTCGCCGCCCTCGACGACGGATCGCCAGTACGACGAGCTGTGGCAGCGCAGCCTCACCGCCATCGGGCTGCGCGTGGAGTTCAACAAGCAGAAATGGCCCGATCTGCTCAAGGCGGCGCGCCTGGGCCAGATCCAGATGTGGCAGCTCGGCAACATCAACACCACGCCGGAGGGCTACGGCTTTCTGGGCCTGCTGTACGGGCCGCACGCGGGCTTCGCCAACCTCGCGCGCTTCAAGCTTCCCGAGTACGACAAGCTCTACGAGGAAGGCCGCGCGCTGCCCGACGGACCCGCGCGCACGCAGAAGGTCCGCAAGATGAACGAGCTGGAGAACGCGTACGCACCCTGGGTGCTCACGGCATTCCGCATGGAGAACGTGCTCGTGCAGCCGTGGGTCGTCGGATACAAGTACAGCCCGACCTATCAGCATCCGTGGCCCTATCTCGACATAGACACGAGCGCGAAGGCCAGGGCGCGCTGATGCGCCGCGTGCTCGCGGCCGCGTTCGTCTGCGCGGCGGCAGTGATCGCGCCCTGCGCGCTGGCCGCCGATGCGGCGAAGGTCCTGCGCGTCTCGATGGACGGCGAGGAGGCGGGCCTCGATCCGCACGGGGTCGGCGAGGCGTACTCGCTCACGCCGATCGGCGCAATCTTCGAGTCGCTCTACGAGTACGACTACTACGGCGGCTCGCGCATCGTCCCGAAGACTGCTGTGGCGTTGCCGGAGATATCCAACGGCGGGCGCACTTGGCGCATCCGCATCAAGCCCGGCATCCGCTTCGCCGACGATCCGGTGTTCAAGGGCCGGCCGCGCGAGCTTGTCGCGCAGGACTACGTCTACTCCTGGAAGCGCCTGCTCGATCCGCGCGTCCGCTCGCCCAATGCGGAGATCATGGCCGACCGCCTGGTGGGTGCGCGCGAAGCGATCGAGCGCGCGCAGCGCAGCAACCGCTTCGACTACGATGCCGATTTTCCCGGCCTGCGCGCGATCGATCGCCATACGCTCGAGATCAATCTCACGCAACCGGATTACCCGCTGCTCAACTGGCTCGCCGGTGTGCAGACCTCCGCGGTCGCGCGCGAGGTGGTCGAGGCATACGCCGACAGCGGCGGCCGCGTCATGGAGCATCCGGTGGGCACCGGCCCTTATCGCCTCGTCGAATGGAAGCGAGGCGCGAAGATCGTGCTGCGCGCCAACGAGAATTACCGCGAGGAATATTTCCCCGAGCCGCCCGCCGGCGCCGACGCGAGCAAGCGCGCATTGGCGAATTCCATGGCGGGCAAGCGCCTGCCGCAGGTCGGCCGCATCGAGCTGTCGGTCATCGAGCCGCCGCAGCCGCAGCTCCTCGCCTTCGACAGCGGCGCGCTCGACATCCTGGACCTGCCCTTCGAAATGGCGCCCAAGGTGCTCGACGCATCCGGCCGGCTGCTGCCGGCGTACGCGAAGCAGAATATCGACGTGCAGCGCGTGACCGACCTCTATGTGGGCTACCTGTTCTTCAACATGGAAGACCCGGTGGTCGGCGGCGACGCGCCGGAGCGGGTCGCGCTGCGGCGCGCCGCGCTGATGGGCTACGACGTCGCGCAGGAAATCCGCGTGGTGCGCAACGGACAGGGCATAGCCGCGACGCAGCCCATCCCGCCGGACGCCGACGGCCACGTCGAGGGCCTGAGCGTGCAGCCGCCTTACGACCCCGCGGCGGCGCGGGCGCTGCTCGACAAGTTCGGGTACCGCGACCGAAACGGGGACGGCTGGCGCGAGCGTCCGGACGGCACGCCGCTCGTCCTGCGCGTCGGGACCACGCCCGAGGACCGCGAGCGCGACGACCTGCTGCGCAAGAACATGCAGGCGATCGGCGTCCGGGTCGAGTTCGTGAATCGCCGCTGGGCCGAACTCGCCAAGATGGCACGCGAGGGACAGCTGCAGGTGTGGCTGCTGGGCAATTTCGCGTACACCGGCGACGCCATGATGTTCGCGCTCTACGGACCCAACACCGGGCACAACAACCTCGCGCGCTTTCGCAACGCGGACTTCGACGCGCTGTATCTGGCGAGCAAGCGCGAGCCCGACGACGCCGCGCGGCTGAAGCTCTACGAGCGCATGGCGCGCATCGTGGGTGCCCAGAATCCATGGGGCCTGCGCGTCTACGCGATCCGCACGTCGCTCGTGCGTCCGTGGGTCATGGGCTACCGCCGCAACCCGCACTTCCTCCAGCAATGGCGCTTCGTCGACATCGACGTTGGCGCCCGGAAAGCGTTCACGGGCCGGTGATCCGCATGCTGCAGACGTTGCTCCGCTTCCGGTGCGCCTCCTTGATGGCGCTGCTCGCCACGCTCGCGGTTGCGCTGCCCGCGCACGGCGCGGCGGATCCCGCCAAGGTGCTGCGCGTCGCGTTTCCCGTTGCGGAGACGGGCTTCGATCCGCAGGCGAGCAGCGATCTGTACTCCGACAGCGTGCAGCGCGCGATCTTCGAGCCGCCGTACGGCTTCGACTATCTGGCGCGGCCGTACCGGCGTATCCCGCGTACCGCCGCATCGATGCCCGAGATCGGCGACAACGGCCGCACGTGGGTCATCCATCTCAAGCCCGGCACCCATTTCGCCGACGATCCGGTGTTCAAAGGCAAGCCGCGTGAGCTCGTCGCCGCGGATTACGTCTATGCGTGGAAGCGCCTGCTCGATCCGCGCATGCGCTCGCCGTTCGCGTGGTATCTGCAGGGCAAGATCGTCGGCGCCGACGCGGTCGTGGAACAGGCGAAGCGCACCAACCGCTTCGACTACGACGCGCCGATCTCCGGCTTGCGCACGCTCGACAAGTACACGTTGCGCCTCGAGCTCAAGGAGCCGGATTACATCCTGATGGGGTACCTGTGCTCGAGCCCGATGGCCGCGGTCGCGCGCGAAGTGGTCGAGGCCTACGGCGATCCGGCGACCGGCTGGGTGATGAGCAACCCGGTCGGAACGGGACCGTACCGATTGAAGAGCTGGCGGCGCGGTCAGCAGATCGTGCTCGAGGCCAATCCGGGCTATCGACGCGAGACGTATCCCGCGCCGCAGGATCCGGCCGACGAACCGCTCGTCGCAGCCATGAAAGGCAGGACCATTCCGCTGATCGGGCGCATCGAGATCTCGATCATGGAGGAATCGAACCCGCGACTGCTCGCGTTCGATCGAAATGCGCTCGATTATCTGGAGCTGCCGAGCGATCTCGTCGACCGCGTCCTCGACGCCAGCGGCAAGCTGCGTCCCGCGTACGCGTCACGCGGCGTGCGATCGCAACGCGTCACACAGCCGTCGCTGCGTTACGCGTACTTCAACATGGAGGATCCCGTCGTCGGCGGCTACGACAAGCAGCACATCGCGCTGCGGCGCGCGATCGTCATGGCCGTCAACATGCCGGAGCTGGTCCGCATCGTCTACCAGGGCCAGGCGATTGCGGCGACCCAGCCGGTGCCGCCGGGCATGCCGGGACACGACGACGGCGTCGACGTCTCGGCGCCCTTCGATCCCGCCGCCGCCGCGGCGCTGCTCGACAAGTTCGGCTACGTCGACCGCAACGGCGATGGCTGGCGCGACCAGCCCGACGGCAAGCCCCTGGTGCTGAGGATGGGATCGGCCACGTCCGGGCGCGACCGCGAGATCGACGAGCTGTGGCAGCGCAGCCTGAAGACGGTCGGCATCCGCATCGAATTCCTCAAGCAGAAGTGGCCCGATCTGCTCAAGATGGGCAAGGCGGGCCAGCTGCAGATGTGGGGCGTCGGCTGGATCAACGCGTACGGGGAAGGCGACGCGTTCGCGCAGCTGCTGTACGGGGACAACATCGGACAGACGAATTTTTCGCGCTTCAAGCTCGCGGACTACGACGCGGCGTATCGCAAGTCGCGCACGCTGCCGGACGGGCCCGAGCGCGATCGCCTCTACCGGCGGATGGCCGAGCTCGTGGCCGCGTACAACCCGTGGTGGCTCGGCACCTATTCCGTGGAAACCACCCTGCTGCAACCCTGGGTGCGCGGCTACAAGAAGCACGCGTACTGGGAGCATCCCTGGCAGTACCTGGACGTCGACGTCGCGAGGCAATCCGCCGCGAAATAGCGTTGCGCGCGCGCCACAAACAGTGCGAGCGGCGCTTGCGGGCCGACTATTCGCGTTGCCCGCCGCCCTGCGGCGCCGGTATCATCCATCCCTCGCATGAATCTTTTCCAGCCGACGCCGCCATGAACCGAATCGCCGACATCGACCGCACCGCGACCCGCGTCGCGGCGTGTGCGCTCGGCGCGCGCATGGCGTCGCCGGGGATGGCCGGGTCCTCCGGCCTGCACTCGAAGCACTGAAGCACCCGCGCGGTCGCCCGCCGGGTGGTACGGCGGGAACCGATCGCAAAGGGACTTTCTCCCGTTCGGCTTTCCGTCGTGTCGATGGACCGATGGCGTTCGCGCATGGCGCGGCGCCTGGGAAGATGTCATGAACGCATACCGACAATTCCAACGCGTCCTGCGCCGCACCTTCCGCGGCCTCTGGCGCTCGCCGGATTTCCGCAAGCTGTGGGTGTCGCTGACCATCACGTCGTTCGGCGCGCAGGTGACCAACCTCGCGCTGCCGCTCACCGCCGCGCTGCTGCTGCAGGCGACGCCGCTGCAGATGGGGATCCTCGTCGCGCTCGAGACGCTGCCCTTCGCGCTGGTATCCCTGCACGCGGGCGTGCTGCTGGATCGCATGCGCAAGCTGCCCCTCGTCATCGTCTCCGACGTAAGCCGGGGCGCGGCGCTGCTCGCGATCCCGGTGGCCGCGTACACGGACTGGCTCTCGATCGAGCTGCTGTATGTCGTCGGCTTCTTCTGCGGCGTGCAGAACGTCGTGGGTGGCGCGGCGTATCAGGTGCTGCTCGCGCAGATGGCGGGCCGCAAGCGACTGGTCGAGGCCAACGCCAAGATCACGCTTGGCGAGACGTCATCGGCGCTGATCGGGCCGGGCTTCGCGGGTCTGTTGATCCATTGGCTGACGGCGCCCTTCGCGATCCTGTTCGACGCGGTGACGTTCTTCCTCTCGGCGCTGCTATTGCGGCGGTTGCGCGTGCCGAGCGACGTCGTCGTGCCGGTCGCGCGGCGCTCGGTATGGGCCGAGATCCACGAGGGACTCCTCCTGGTGTGGGGCAACCGGACGCTGTGGTCGCTCGCCATGGTCGCTGGCGCATGGCAGGTGCTGCATCACATGCAGATCGCCGTGCTGATCCTGTTCGCGACGCGCGAGCTGTCGCTGTCGCCCGGCGCCATCGGCATCGTGTACATGGCGGGCGGGTTGGGCTGCGTGATTGCGGCGGCGTCGGCCGAGAGATTGTCGGCGCGCCTGGGCATAGGCCCCGTCATCGTGATGGGTCTGTCGCTCACCGCATTCGCCTGGCAGGCGTTCGGCCTCGTGCACGGAGGCCCGAGCATGGCGGCGGTCGCGCTCGGTGCCGCGATGCTCGTGTTCGACTTCGGCGCGGTGCTCTACGGGATCAACTATCTCGCGCTGCGCCAGGCGATCACGCCGGATCGGCTGATGGGCCGCATGACCGCGACGATGCGGTTCCTGACCGTCGCCGCGGCGCCGCTCGGCTCGCTTGCCGGTGGCGCGCTCGCAACCGCAGTCGGATTGCGCGCGACGCTGTTGATCATCGGCGCGCTGGGGATCGCACTCGCGGGCGTGGCGACGATGTGGTCGCCGGTTCGCAGGCATCGTCGGTTGCCTCAGGCCGCGCTGTAGCGCGGCCCGGGGCGCCCGACGATGCAGATCGAATCGAGGCGCGCGCGGCGCGCCTCGACTGTCAGCAGTTCTTCTGGGCTTTGCCAGCGAGGCTGTCCTGCTTCGAGATCGACTGACTCAACGCGGGCGGCGGGAATCCGGCGACGCGTCCGATCTCGTTGGCGCCTTCCGCGCGCTGGATCTGCGAGCCGGTGACACCGGTCTTGTTCTGATTGCGCAGCTCCTCGGATGCGCTGTAGACCGTTGTTACCTTGCATTCTTCCGACGTCGAAGCCTGGGCGTAGGGCCCGGGCGTGCTGGCGCAGCCGGCGAGCGCGAGTACGGCGAAGGCGGCAGTTGCTGCGGCGATGCGTGCTTGCATAGGACCTCCGGGGTTCTGGCGCGATCAGGCGCTGGCCCGCGCGCCGGGTTCCATCTGAAAAGGATAGACAGACGGCAGCTGGAGCAGTTGCGTGAGCTCGTCGAGGGCGCGTCGGGACTCGTCCAGCAGCGCCGGATCGGCGAGGTCCGCGGGCGCGAGCCGGTCGCGGTAACGACGGTCGATCCACGCGGCGAGCGCGTCGGCGAGCGCGTCGTCCAGGAAGACACGGGTCCTCACCGCCTGGCGCTCATCCTGCGACAGCGGCACGCGCAGCCGCAGGCAGGCAGGGCCGCCGCCGTTGCGCATGCTCTGCCGCAGGTCGAAGAACAGCGCTTCGGCAATGGGCGATGCGCCGCCGACCAACCGCTCGAGCAGGGCGTGGGCGCGCGGATGCTCCTGCGCCTCGGAGGGCGCGACGAGCGTGTAACGCCCGTCCATTCCGGCCAGCAGCTGGCTGTTGAACAGGTATGTGTTCACCGCTTCCTCGACCGTGAGATCCGCGTCGTTCACGACCACGATGTCCAGGGCTCCGCCAAGCGCTTCGCGCAGGGACGCGAACACGCCCGGCGGGTCCACGAACGCCCGCTCGTGACACAAGAACAACGTCTCTTCGCCGACGGCGATGACATCGTTGTGAAAGACGCCGGCGTCGATGGCGGCCGGGTCCTGTTGTACCAGCAGCGTCCGGTCGGGCCTCAGTCCATGACGGCGCGCCACGGCGGCGCTGGCCTCGCGCGTCTGGCGCGCCGGATAGCGGCTGGGTGCGGGTCCTTCGCCGAAGGCGCTGCGGCCGTACACGAAGAGCTCCACCGCGAGTCCTTCCCCGGCCGTCAGCCGCGTGTGATTCGCAGCGCCCTCGTCACCGAGCTGCGGCGCGGCGGGCAATGGCTCGTGAACGGCGAAGCGGGTGGCGTCGCCGAAGATGGCGCGCAGCACGCGCGTGGTCGTCGGCGCCTCGAGCGCGCGATGGAAATGCGAGACGAGATTGGCCGGCGTGAAGTGCACGCGGCCATCAGCGCTGTCCGCCGACGGGCTCACCGTGGCCGCGTTCGCGACCCACATCGCGGCCGCGGACGAGCACGCGGCGAGCAGACGCGGCGCTTCGCGGCCCGCGCGCGCGACGACGTCGGCATCGGTACCCGCGAACCCGAGGGCACGCAGCGCATGCACCGCGGGACGCTCGTGCGGCGGAAGAACGGCCTGCGCGAAGCCGCGCGCGGCGAGCGCGCGCATCTTCGCGAGACCCTGCTGCGCCGCTTCGCGCGGATTGGCGATGAGCTGCGCGTTGCGCTCGGCGGCGAGATTGCCGTGCGCAAGCCCCGCGTAGTTGTGCGTGGGGCCCGGTATCCCGTCGAAGTTGACCGTGGCCGGCTTCATGCGCTCAGCGATCCTGCGCATCCAGCGCGACGGCGCGAATCGTGTCGCCTTCTCCGACGCCGAGCGCCGCGGCGGCATAGGGCAGCAGCGGAAAGCGGTCGGTGCGCGCCGGCGCCGTCGTGACCAGCGCGCGAAAGCCTTCGAAGCGCCGGTTGCACACCAGCCACAGGATGTCGTCGGTGAGGCTGTCCGGCACCGGATCTTCCTCGCCCAGCACGATGGGCATCACGCACGACCGCCGTACCGCATCGACGTTGTCGCGAAAGCATTCCACCGTCGGGCCGGCGTCGAAGATGTCCACGTAGCCTTCGTAGCGAAAGCCCTCCTGCTCGAGCATCGCGCGGGCCGGCGCGGTGTCGGCATGCACGGCACCGATCGCATCGCGCGCGGATGCAGGCAACAGGTTCACGTATACCGGATGCTTGGGCATGAGCTCCGCGATGAACGACTTCTGCCCGATTCCGGTGAGGTAATCCGCGGTCGAATACTCCATGGCGAAGAAGTGCCGGCCCAGGCCCTCCCAGAACGGGCTGCGGCCGTCGGCCTCGAGGCGTCCCCGCAGTTCGGCGATCACCTTGGTCGCGAAGCGATCGGCGAATTCGGCGATGAAGAGGAGCCGGCTCTTGGACAGCAGCGCGCCGTTCTTGCCGCGCCGGAACGCCTGGTCCAGGAACAGCGAGCAGAGCTCCGTGTTGCCCGTGTGGTCGTTGGCCAGGAACAGCGTCGGCGCAACGGTATAGACACCGAGATTGCGCGATGCGTGCACGAGCGTGCCGACGTGATAGTTGTACCAGGGCTCGCGCAGGCCGACCGCCGCTTCGATGGCGCTGATGCCGACGACGCGGTCCGGCGTGCCGGCGGTGCCTTCGACCAGCACGAACATGTAGCACGCATCCGCGCGCTCGGCGGTGCCGGCAAACGAGGCGAACGAGCGCTCGATGCGCGCGGACAGGCGCTCGCGGTCGGCCGGCAGGGTCGTGAGGCCGGTGCCGGTGCGCTCGGACAGCGCGAGCACCGCGGGCAGGTCGTCGCGTTCGATCGGACGGATGTAGAACATCAGTCCGTGAACAGGCGTCAATCGAGCGCGCGATTCAGCGCGGACTCGAGCCGCGCGAGGCCCTCGAGGATCTCGTCGAGAGAAATCGTGAGCGCCGGCGCGAGCCGCACGACATCGGGGCCGGCCATGAGCACGAGCAAGCCGTTGTCGCCGGCGGCCTGCATCACGGCAGCCGCCTTGCCATTTTGGGTGAGCTCGCAGCCGATCCAAACGCCTTCGCCGCGCACGTCGGCGAACACCTTGCGCCGCGCGTCGATCTTGCGCAGACCTTCCATGAACAGCGCATGCCGCGCCCTGACGCCGTCGAGCACTTCGGTGGTGTTGACCAGATCGAACACCGCGCCCGCGACGGCGCACGCGAGCGGATTGCCGCCGTACGTCGTGCCGTGCACGCCCGGGCCGAACGCCTTCGCGATCTCGGTGGTGGTGAGCATCGCGCCGACCGGAAATCCGCCGCCCAGCCCCTTCGCGGACGTGAGGATGTCGGGCACGATGCCTTTTTGCATGTACGAGAACAGCGCGCCGGTGCGGCCCATTCCGCTCTGGATCTCGTCGAGGACCAGCAACGCGTCGTGCGCCGTGCACAGGCGTCGCGCGGCCTGGAGGAACTCCGGCGTCCCCGGCGTCATGCCGCCTTCGCCTTGCATCGGCTCGAGGATGACGGCACAGATCTCGTCGCCGTGCGCGGTGAACTCGGCTTCGAGCGCCGTCACGTCGTTGAAGGGGACGTGCGTGATCCCGGCGGGATTGGGTCCGAATCCCGACGAGTACTTGGGCTGTCCGCCCGCCGTCACGGTGAACAGCGTGCGCCCGTGGAAGGCATTCAAGGCCGACACGATGCGCGCCTTGCGCGGACCGAAGCGATCGTGCGCGTAGCGGCGCGCGAGCTTGAGCGCCGCCTCGTTGGCTTCGGCGCCCGAGTTGCAGAAGAACACGCGCTCGGCGAACGTCGCGTCGATCAGCCGCTTGGCGAGCCGCAGCGCCGGCTCGTTGGTGAACCAGTTCGACACGTGCCAGATGCGGTGCGCCTGCTCGTCGAGCGCCTTGACGATCGCGGGATGGCAGTGTCCGAGCGACGTGACCGCGACGCCGCTCGCGAAGTCGATGTACATGCGGCCCTGCTGGTCCCAGACGCGCGAGCCTTCGCCGCGCACGGGGATGAACTGCGCAGGCGCATAGCAGGGCACCATCACCTCGTCGAACAGCGCGCGCGTCACCGGCATGGACGCAGCCTCGCTGCGCGCGGGCGCGCGCCTGGGCGCTTCGATCGGTGCGGACGATTGCGCGCCGGTATCGGGCGGCATCGCGGTCAGCCGGCCGCCGCGACGAGCTGGATCTCGACGCGATAGGAAGGATGCGCAAGCTTGGCTTCGACCGTGGCGCGCGCGGGCGTCTCGCCCTTGACGACCCACGCGTCCCACACCGCGTTCATCGCGGCGTAATCCTTCATATCCGCGAGGTAGATCGTCGCGGACAGGATGTGCTGCTTGTCCGACCCGGCTTCCGCGAGCAGGCGATCGATCTGATCGAGCACCGAGCGCGTCTGGGCGGTGATGTCGGCGTCGCGGTCCTCCGCGACCTGGCCAGCCAGATACACCAGCCGGCCCGACGCCGGCGGCATGTAGATGACGAGGTCCGACAGGCGCGGACCGACGTTGCGGCGTTCGATCGTCATGATGCTATCCTGCCCCGAGCGGCGCGGAAGTGGGCCGCGAAGGGGAATTCTAGACGAAATGACCGCCCGCGCCGCCCTGACGCTCGCCGCGCTCCTGATGTTCGTCGCCGTGGCGGCCGGCGCGTTCGGCGCGCATGCGCTGCGCACGCGGCTCGCGCCGGACATGACCGCCGTGTGGCAGACCGCGGTGCAATATCACGCGTGGCACGCGCTCGGCCTCGCCATCGTCGGTTTGCTGACGATCCACGTTCCCGAGCGTGCGGGTCTCGCGCTGGCCGGCCGGCTGTTCATCGCGGGAATCGTGCTGTTCTCGGGCAGCCTCTACGCCATGGCCCTCACCGGCGTGCGCGGGCTCGGCGCGATCACCCCGATCGGCGGAGCGGCGTTCCTCGCCGGATGGCTGGCGCTGGCGTGGGCGGCGTCGCGCTAGGCGCGGCGCGCCGGGACGCGCCGCGCCGTTTCCGGACTTCCCTCAACGACCCTGCGGTTGCACGTCCACGTTCACGCGCACGCGCGAGCCCGGGTCGTACGGCAGGCGCGTGGTGTACTCGCGGCCGTCGTAGATGTAGCGCACTTCGTAGCCGTCGATCCGCTGCTCGCTGATGTTGACGGTGTCGCACCGCTGCACCGTGCGATCGCGCGGGACGGCGACGAGGTCGTTGCCGCCGCCGCGCTCGATCACGCGGCCGCGCACGCCGATCGGCGCCTGGTCGAGGCGATAGAAGTCCGTGTCGGTCACGACTTCGTCGCGGCACTGCTGCTGCGGCGTGGTGACCTGTGTGTAGATCGGCCGCGTCGATGTCACCGTCGCCCATGCCGAGTACTGGGCGAAGGCGGGTGCGGCAACGCCGGCGGCGAGCGCGCCCGCCGCGAACAGTGCATGAACAGGTTTGAGCGTACGAATCATTGCGTCCCTCCAGGTACGAGGCCGCGTTCCGGAGCGATTCCGGGCGGTGGGCGGGAGCGCCGCTCGCGCGGACGCCGCGCCGGCCGCAGCAGCCGACAGGGAAGGGACAGTGGTGTTCGCTGCCGAGTTTCCGAAGTAGGAATCGTCTGACGCGCGGCGAGTGTCGTGATTGCACGACGCTACGCGTTGCAGCGCGATTCCTATTCGACCTTCGCGCCGCTCGCCTTCACGACCTTCGCCCACTTCGCGCTTTCGGACGCGATATGACGCGCGAAGTCTTCGGGCGCGCCGCCGGCGGCGATCGCACCCTGGCCCGCGAGCTTCTCGCGCGCGTCGGGCGTTGCGAGCCATCTGGCCACTTCGGCGTTGATGCGCACGACGATGTCACGCGGTGTGCCGGCCGGCGCGAGGATGCCGAACCACGACGACGCCTCGAAATCGGGCACGCCGGCTTCCACCATCGTGGGCACATCCGGGAGCGCTGCGGCGCGTGTCTTGCTGGTGACTGCAAGCGCGCGCAGCTTGCCGGCCTTGATGAACGCAAGCGACGAAGGCAGGTTGTCGAACATGAGCTGCACCTGGCCGCCCACGAGGTCGGTGAGCGCGGGCGCGCTGCCCTTGTAGGGGACATGCGTCATCTGCACGCCGGTGAGCACCTTGAACAGCTCGCCGGAAAGATGGATCGACGTGCCGCTGCCCGACGAGGCGAAGTTGAGCTTGCCGTGATTCGCTTTGGCATAGGCGATGAGCTCGGCCACCGACCGCGCGGGCAGTGACGGATTGACGACGAGCACGTTGGGGACGCCTGCCACCAGCACGATCGGCGTGAAATCCTTCACCGGATCGTAGGGCAGCTTCGGATACAGGCTCACGTTGATGGCGTGCGTGCCGACGGTGCCCATCAGCAGCGTGTAGCCGTCGGGTGCCGAGCGCGCGACGAGCTCGGAGCCGATGTTGCCGCCTGCGCCGGGCCGGTTGTCGACGATCACCTGCTGGCCGAGCGTTTCCGAGAGCTTCTGCGCAACCGCGCGCGCGAGGATGTCCGTCGTGCCGCCGGCGGGGAACGGGACGACGAGACGCACGGGTCGGTTCGGATACGAAGACTGCGCTTCTGCGGAGGGACCGATGAGCGTCAGCGCGACGAAGCCGACGACCATCAAGATGCGCGTCAGCACGAACGGCTCCTTCATTCGTCTGCCTGGCCGAGCGTTGGAAGCGGGTCCACACGATCAGCCCCGGCAGTGCCCGCCGCCGCCGATGCGCTCGCACGGTCGACAGCCACGACTGGCCCGGCTTGAACATCGCGGCAAGTGGGACTTTTGGACCACGTTGCGCTTGTCATGGACAACCTGCATACTCCAGCGACGTTGGTCGATTATATCGCCGCACGAGTGGCCAACGCTCAAGAACGACGCGAACAACGCGGCGACGCAAACAGGGAGACTGGCCCATGAAACGGTTCGTCGTTCTGGCGTGGGTCGCCGCTGCAATCCTGATCCATGCAACTGCAAGTGACGCACTGACGGTCCGTGTAACGTCCGCGTCCGCGGCGCTCGGTGCACCGGCCCCGGTCGACGTCTTTATCGACGACGTCGACATCACCCGGGGCGTGGGGTCGTACGACATCACGCTCGGTTTCGATCCGGCGATCGTCTCGTTCGACTCCGCATCGGCGGGGGCCGCGCTCGGCTTCGGCACCGGCCTGCTCGCGACGCCGGGCGTCAATTCGGTCGGCCTCGCCGAAGTGTCCTTCGAATCGCCCTTCGATCTGCTGGCGTTGCAAGCGCCGAGCTTTCGACTCCACACGTTGCTGTTCCGGGCGATCGCAGCCGGGACCTCGACGATCAGTGTCGATTCACTGCTCTTCTTCGATGCCTTCGGTGCACCGCTCCTCGCTGCGGCGGTCGCAGACGGCGCAATCACCGTGGTCGCCATCTCCGAGCCCGACAGCCTGATGCTCATGAGCGGCGGACTTTTGGCGCTGCTCACGTCGCTCGCATTCAAGCTTTACCGAGTGCGCCGCTCGTAGCTCGCGCCGCGCGCGGTGATCGCTGCGTCGCTCGCCATCGCCTCCTTGAAAAAGGTGCCAGAGATCATGGCGTCAACCCATCTTGCGCGGTTCATGTGCCGGTCGCTTGCGCTGATGTTCGCTTTCACGGTGACCGCTGCCTCGGCGGCTCCGCTGGCGTGCGATGCGAACGGCGACGGCTCGATCGACAAGAGCGACATCGATCTCATCGTTGCGGCACGCAACACTCGGGCCAGCGGTGCATCGGACGTGCGCGACGTCGATGGCGACGGCATGATCACGGTAGGCGACGCACGCATCTGCGCGCTGCGGTGCACGCGCGCGCGGTGCTCCACGACCAATTCGGCGCCCAGGGCCGATGCCGGCGCCAACCAGACGGTACGGGTGACGAGCATCGTGACGCTGGACGGAAGCAAGTCGAGCGATCCGGATGGAGATCGCCTGACCTACGCCTGGTCTTTCGTGTCCGTTCCGGCCGGAAGCGCGGCCGCCTTGCTCAATCCAACGACCGTCAACCCGACGTTCACGGTCGATCGTCCGGGCGATTACGTGATTCAGCTCACGGTGAATGACGGCCACCTCTCGAGTGTGCTGGCGCGTGTAGTGGTGTCGACGGTCAATTCGCCGCCCGTGGCGAATGCCGGTCGCAATCAAAGCGTCCGCGTCTCGAGTCGCGTCATGCTCGACGGCACCGGATCAACGGACGTCGACGGCGACGTACTGTCGTATTCGTGGTCCTTCGTATCGCGTCCGCTCGGCAGCGTGTCGGTCCTCGATGCGCCGCTCAGCGTGCGCCCGTCGTTCATGGCCGATCGAGCGGGTACCTACGTCGTCCAGCTCGTGGTGAACGATGGCAAGGCCAGCAGCGCCCCGTCCACGGTGACGGTTACCACGACGAATACGCCGCCCGTTTCGAGCGCCGGTCCCGATCAGACGGTCTTCGTCGGTGAAACGGTGACCTTGAATGGATCCGCATCGACCGACGCCGACGGAGACGCGCTGACGTGGGTCTGGGCGCTGATCTCGCGTCCGCCGAGCAGCACGGCCGCTCTGTCCGATCCGAATGCGGTGAACCCGAAGTTGGTCGTCGACCGACCCGGAACGTACGTGGCCCAGCTGGTCGTGAACGACGGCTTCGCCGTCAGTGCACCCGATACGGTCGTGATCAATACGAGAAACTCTGCGCCCAAGGCCGATGCCGGCGCAAGCCAGGTTGCGGCCGTCGGGGCAACCGTCACGCTCGACGGAAGCGCGTCCAGCGACGTGGACGGCGATCCGCTGACGTTTGCGTGGTCGTTCCTGTCCCGGCCAACCGGCAGCGCCGCGCGTTTGACGAGCGCCACGGCGGTAAGGTCGTCATTCGTCATCGACAGGCCGGGTACCTACGTCCTTCAGCTCATCGTCAATGACGGTCTGCTCAACAGCGCCCCGGCCACGACGACGGTGTCGACATCCAACACACCACCCGTCGCGAACGCCGGGCCCGATCAGTCCACGACGGTCGGTGCGACGGTGATGCTGGATGGTTCGGCGTCCTCTGACGCGGAGGGCTCGCCCCTGACATTCGCGTGGGCGTTGACCGCAGTACCCCCGGGGAGCACGGCGACCTTGAACTCGCGCTCCGCCGTCAAACCGACCTTCGTCGCGGATCGGACCGGCACGTACGTCGCGCAGCTCACGGTCAATGACGGGACGCTCACGAGCGCACCTTCGACGGTGACCATCAGCACGGTGAACTCGAGACCCGTCGCGCGCGCGGGCGCCGCCCAAACCGTGGATGTCGGCTCGACCGTGCATCTGGATGGCGCAGCGTCCAGCGATGCCGATGGCGATCCGCTCGTCTTCCGGTGGACCTTCACGAGCACACCGCCGGGCAGCGCCGCGGTGCTCAACGGCGCGTCGAGCGTGACGCCCACCTTCGTCGCCGATCGGCCGGGACTCTACGTCGTGCAGCTCATCGTGAACGACGGCCATGTAGACAGCGCTCCTGCCAGCACGACGATCACGGCGAACGCGGTGAATCGGCCCCCCGTTGCGAACGCGGGGCCCAACCAAACCGCTTCGGTGGGTTCCGTCGTGACCCTCGACGGCTCGGGATCGAGCGACCCGGACGGCGACCCGCTCACGTACCTGTGGACCGCGACCGTGAAGCCCAGCGGCAGCACCGCGTCCCTCAGCAGCGCGACGTCCGTCAAGCCTACCTTCGTGCCCGACCGTATCGGCACGTACGTCTTCAGCCTGGTCGTGAACGACGGCAAGGTCGCCAGCACGGCGGTGAGCGTCTCGATTACCGTCGTCACTTCGAACCGCGCCCCTGTCGCGAACGCCGGCGTCGACCAAAACGTGGCCGTGGGCGCCACGGTGACCCTCGACGGTTCGCGCTCGTCCGATCCGGACGGCGATGCTTTGACGTTCAGCTGGACCATGGTATCGCGACCGGCCGGCAGCACCGCAGCGCTGTCCAGCACGACGGCGTCGAAGCCGACATTCGTCGCGGATGTCGCTGGGCGCTATTCGTTCAGTCTGACGGTCAGCGATGGGCGGCTGTCGAGTGCCGCGTCCACGGTCGCGGTGAATGCTGCGGCTTCGGACACGGTGTCGATGGTCGTGGGCCCGTCGGGAGCGACGGTCTCCATGCCGGATGGCACCCACCTCGACATTCCGTCGGGTGCACTTGCTGCGGCGACCACCATCCGCATCACGGCGTCGAGCCCACCGGCCGGTGCGACGGTGCCGCCGACGGGCGTTTTCGTCGCCAAGGTCTACACGTTCGAGCCCGCGGGTCTCGTGTTCCGAGTGCCGGCCAATCTGACGGTCGCGTACAACCCTGCGGCGATCCCCGCGGGATACGACCCCTCGGCCGTCCTGACAGTCGGGTCCGACGACGGCGTCGAGTATCACATCGCCAAGGGCGCGCAGCAGGCTGCCGAGGACGCCGAATCGCCGCTGCAGACGCTGAATGCGGCCAACCGGACCATTTCGGTCCTCATCGACGGCTTCTCGAGCTACAGCGCAATCGCCGTGAACAGCTCGGCGGCATTCGTCGATACGGCCGAAACGCTGCCGACGGCCAGCATCCACGTCCGCGTGCCGACCACCGGAGGAACGAGGACCACGAAACCCGGTCCCGGTCAATCCAGCAACAGTTGCCCCGTGCAAGTCAGCCTTCCGGTACGCACTGCTGCGCAGATCGCAAAGATCGTGATCCACAGCACGAACGGGGCCGTATCGACGAGCACGTGGAACGGTACGCTGGGCTGGGCGACCGACAAGTGCGCCCTGGCATTCGCGCACTATTACATCGACAAGACCGGCGAGATCTATCGGGTGGCCGACGACGACAAGGTGGTCCTGCATATCGGCAACCCGACCATGAACGGCCTCGACAATGCGACGACGCTCGGCATCGAGCTCTTCAACAACGTCGGCGAGCCCTATGACGGGCGCCAGATCGGCGCGCTCATCCGGCTGGTCGACTTTCTCATGGAGAAATACGCGTTGCCGCGGCAGCAGCGCGATCCGGCAACGGGCCTATATGATCGCTCGGCGGCCAATCGGCGGCTGTTCATGCACAACGATTACAACGGCAAGTGCGACCCGATCGGCTTCATGCGCAGCCTGAACATGGTGTTCGGTATCAACAACACACAAGGATGTGCGACGCCCGCGACTCCGATCGCCGGCGTCACCGCGGTTCAACCCGCACTGATCGACGCCATCTTCGACGCACTCTCGGTGATGCGTCGCAACGCACAGCACACGGGGGTCGTCAACGCGTCCGGCGGCGACTCGATGGGTACGGAACGCGGAGGCGCGGGCGGCGCCGTGAGGATCCGGCAGGACGCGGCGGCGGTCGCGGGCGTGCTGGGCTCCGCCGTGCCGCTGTTGACCACCGAGAATGCCCTTCTCGTCGTGGCGCCCGGGACAACCACCGCGCTTTCGGGCACGCAGACGTTCAGCGACGCGATGATCCTCGGCACGCTGCAGGTGTCGGGCAGCGTGGACCTGCGCGTAAAAGGCACGGTGTACCTGGCGCCCAATGGGAAGATCATTGCGCGCAACGGCACCAACGGCGGGAACGTGACGATCTATTCGCGCAATGCACCGATCCTGCAGGGGCTGATCGACGCACGCGGCGAGGATGCGGTCATCACGCCTTCGTCGCCGGGCGGCGCGGGCGGCAACGTCACCATCTACTACGATGCCCCCAATTCGATGCTGCTGCTGCCGACGATCATCACGCGGGGCGGGGATACGGACGCCGCGGACGTGCTAATCCTGGTCCCGGATTCCGGAAAGGGCGGAAACGGTGGCGATGTGCGAATCGAAAGCGACTCCGTGCACGTGATGCTTGGCGGCGGTGTCGGATTGCGTGGCAGCGTCCCGGATACGCCGCCGATACGCTCGGGAACGATCGACCCGTCGCTTCCTCCACCACCGACCTTCGTCGGCGACGCGTTGCCGCCGCCCCCACCGTTCAACCTCTCGAGCATCGGGTCCGGACGTCCCGTCGCCGATCAGCGCATACCGCTGCGCAAGGCGTCCGCTCAGACCGCCTTCACCCGTGGTTTCCTCACCACCGGCGGGATCGGTGGATGGGGCGGCGGCGGCATTGGGCAGAACGGCGGCCCCGGCGGAGACGGCGGCGACATCACGCTCCAGAACACGGCGCGTACGGTGGTCACGATGCGCGATATCGATTTCGTTTCGGGTGCCGACGTCGAAACGATCACGTTCCGCTTCTTCCTGCCGGAAACGGGAACCATCGAGCACCTCGTATGCCCCATCACCGGCTCGCTCGGCGGCATGGGCACGGGAACCGGCGGCACGCGGGGCGGCGATGGCGGTCCGGGTGGCGCGGCGGGAACCATCAGCCTGCTGCTCGGCACGCTGAACCCGGCCGCAACGGCGATTACGTCGCCCTACGAGATAAAGGCGTTCGTGCCGGGTTTGCGCCTGTCGATACTCGACGACTTCTGCTCGCCGGGGAGTCAGACCATAGGCTTCACCAAGCAGGTCACCGGCAGCGATGGCTCGAAGCTCTATCGCCTTCGCGTCGACAGCAGCGGCTCCGCGGTGGGCGGTGTGGGTGGCATTCCGGGTGGTCGCCCCCTGGCAGGTCAATTCCCGGGCCGCGTTGGAGCGATAGGAACGAGTGCCCCGATCACCGGTTTCCCGCTGCATTGAGCGTTTTTCGGTGCCGCGGGCACGACTCGATGCAAGCGCTGCAGCTGCGGCGCGCGGGTCATCGCGCGGTCGACACGCGGTTTGCGCGGCGTGCGCGCTCCTGTGCCTCGGGTTCGCGCACGCCGGCGAGCCGCCTGATCGTCCTTACGTCCTTTACGAAGCGCGCAATCGGCCCGGCCAGCCCTTCGTCGTAACGGCGCATCGCCTGCCGGCGGTCTCCAGGAACCGCCGCTACGCGGCAGTATTCGACTTGCCGGCCATCGGTTGCCACGGCGGCCGCGTGAGCATCCTGCGAATTGCCTCGGCCCATGCGGTCGAAACCTTCGACCTCGCCACGTGCCACGATGGCGAGCCGAGCGCAGGCGATTCGGCCAGGATCACGCTCAACGTACGACGAGCCAACGCGTTTCTCGAACGCGGCACGTTCGAGCCCATGCGCGATCTCGGAATAGTCATTGCGCCCGACACCGGTTTTCGTGTCGCGTGCGCCGCCGAAACACCGCAGTGCGGAGTGACGGGCACGTATGAGCGCGCGCATGGGACGCTGCGCTTGGTCATGGTGCGCGACGCACCCATACGGGTGAGCGTGGCGGTCCCGCGACTCCTTCTGGATTGCGGGCCCACCGGGACGCAGCGAAACTTCCCTACTCACGTCAAGGCCTGGATCGACCCGCGCTTCAGAGTGCTCGTGTTGCGCACGCAGCTCATCGGCGCGCAAGACTGGTGCAACGATCCGACCGGGTGGACGACGACCTCGATACCGTAGAGCCGTCAGTCCACCTTCGCGCCGGACGCCTTGACGATCCGTGCGTACTTCGGCAACTCCGACGCGATGAACCGCGCGAATTGCTGCGGCGTGTCCGGCGCCGCTTCGGCGCCCTGTGCGGCGAGGCGCTCGCGCATGTCCGGAGAATTCAGGATGCGCGTCACTTCCGCGTTCCATTTGGCGATGATGTCCGGCGGCGTACCGGCCGGCGCGAGCAGGCCGAACCACGTCGAGATGTCGAAGCCGGGGACTCCCGCTTCGATCATGGTGGGCAGCTCGGGCACGAGACGCGAGCGCTGTGCGGTCGTCACGGCGAGCGCGCGCAGTTTGCCGGCCTTCACTTGTGGCATCGAGCTGGCGAGATTGTCGAACATGAGCTGGGTGTCGCCGGCGAGCAGCGCCTGCATCGCCGGCGCGGCGCCGCGATACGGAATGTGCGTCATGTCGACACTCGCCTCGACCTTGAACAGCTCGCCGGCGAGATGACCGGCGCTGCCGTTGCTGCCCGAGCCGAACGACAGCTTGCCGGGATGCGCCTTGGCGTAGGCGATCAGCTCCTTCACCGAATGCACGGGCAGCGACGGATTGACCACCAGAACATTGGGTGTGATCGCGACCAGCGTGATCGGTGCGAAATCCTTCACCGCGTCGTACGGCATGCTGGGATACAGGCTCGGATTGACCGCGTGCGTGGACAACGCGCCCATCACGACGGTGTACCCGTCCGGCGCCGACTTGGCCACGAGGTCGGCACCGATATTGCCGCCGGCGCCAGGACGGTTGTCCACCACAACGCTCTGGCCCCACGCCTCCGTGAGCTTCTGAGCGATGGCGCGGCCGACGGCGTCGAGAGGGCCTCCCGGCGGGAAAGGGACGACCAGCTTGACTGGGCGGCTCGGATACGCCGCCTGCGCGAGCGCGTCAGCGGCCGGCAAGGCACCTGCAAGGAAGACGACGGTCGAAACGAAGACGAGCAGCGCCCGCCGCAGCGGGCTCGAAACGATCGGTTTCAACATCGGAGCAATGGATTCAGGCAATCGGGCGGCGAGTGTAGCAGCGGCAAGAGGCCGCACCGCGCACCTGTCGGCAAGTTTGCCGGAAGCTGTCGCAGCGGCGCATAATAGTGTGTTTTATCCGGCTCTTAAGTTTCGATGAAGCGCAACGCCCTCGCAGTCGTCGCCGTCGTCGGCGTGGCCCTCGCCGCCGGTGGTGGCTATTGGCTGGGCGTTCAAGGCACGCATGGCGGCGCCGCTCAAACCAGCGCGCCCGCAACGGCGGCGTCCAAGGGCGTGGGCGCGAGCGCGCCGGTCACCGTGGAAGCCGTCAAGGTCGCGTTCATGGCGCTGCCGCAAACGATCACCGCGGTCGGCAGCCTGCGCTCCGACGAATCGGTCACGCTGCGCCCGGAAGTCGCGGGACGCATCGCGTCGATCCAGTTCCAGGAAGGGCAGCGCGTCAACAAAGGCGTGACGCTGGTCAGGCTCGATCCCGCGATCAACGACGCCGAGGTGCAGCAGGCGCGCGCGAACCTGAAGCTCGCGAAGAGCAAGTACGACCGCGCCGTCGATCTCGCCAAGAGCAACTTCATCTCGGGCCAGGCGCGCGACGAGGCGGAGAACAATCTGCGCGTGGCGGAGGCCGCGCTGCAGCTCGCGCAGGCCAAGCGCGAGAAGATGGAGATCCGCGCGCCCTTCGGTGGAACGATCGGGCTGCGCGTCGTCTCGGTGGGCGATTACGTCAAGGAAGGCGCCGACATCGTCAACCTCGAATCGATCGATCCTTTGAAGGTCGACTTCCGCGTTCCCGAGATCTACATGCAGCAGGTGCAGGTCGGGCAGTCGCTCACCGTCGCGCTCGACGCGATGCCCGAGCGCCGCTTCGAGGGCAAGGTGTTCGCCGTGAATCCACTCGTCGATGCTGCGGGCCGATCGATCGTGATCCGCGCCATCGTCCGCAATCCCGACACGTCGCTGCGTCCCGGGATGTTCGCCCGCGTCGCGTTGATCACTCGCGACGCGAAGAACGCGCTGGTGGTCCCGGAGCAGGCCGTCGTGCCGCAGGGCGACGAGCAGTACGTGTTCCGCGTCGTCGACGGCAAGGCGGCGCGCACGAAGGTCGAGCTGGGCCAGCGCCGCGACTCCAAAGTCGAGGTATTGAAAGGCCTGGGGCCCAACGACACGGTGGTCGTGGCGGGGCAGTTCAAGCTGCGCGAGGGCACGAGCGTCGTCATCGCCCCGCCGGCGGGCACAACGCCCAGTGCGGACATCAGCGCCGCATCGACGCCCGCGCCGGAGACGAGCAGCAACGACGTGATTGCGCCCGCCAATGCCGCGACGACGCCGACCCGGCGCAAGGCCGATGGTGCGCCGCCACCCGCGCCGCGCTCCTAGCCGCGCATGCAACTGCCGGAAATCTGCATCAAGCGGCCCGTCTTCGCGACGGTGCTGTCGCTGGTCATCGTCCTCCTCGGACTGATCTCGTACACGCGCCTGTCGGTGCGCGAGTATCCGCGCATCGACGAGCCCGTCGTGAGCGTCAACACGACCTATCGCGGCGCGTCGGCGGAGGTCGTCGAGTCGCAGGTCACCAAGCCGCTGGAGGATTCGCTCGCCGGCATCGAAGGCGTCGAGCTGATGACCTCGCAGAGCCGGTCCGAGCAGAGCCGCATCAACGTGCGCTTCACGCTCAAGCGCGATCCCGACTCGGCGGCCGCCGACGTGCGCGACAAGGTCTCGCGCGCGCGCGGCAAGCTGCCCGACACGATCGACGAGCCCATCATCGCCAAGGTCGAGGCGGACTCGCAGCCGATCATCTACATCGCGGTGGAAGCCGGGCAGCGGTCGTCGCTCGAGGCCTCGGACTACGTCAAGCGCTACGTGCAGCCTCGGCTCTCGGTGCTGCCGGGCGCAGCGGACGTGCGCATCTTCGGCGAGCGCCAGGTGTCGATGCGCATCAACCTCGACCGCACGCGCCTCGCGGCCTACAAGCTCACCGTGCAGGACGTCGAGGACGCCATTCGCCGCCAGAATGCGGAGATTCCCGCCGGACGCATCGAGTCGACGTCGCGCGAGTTCACGGTCGTCGCCGAAACCGACGTGCGCACCCCCGAGCAGTTCAACCAGATCATCGTCGCGAATGTCGCGGGCTATCCCGTGCGCATCCGTGACGTCGGCAACGCCGAGATCGGCGCGGTCGACGAGCGATCGGTGTCGCGCTTCAACGGCAAGCCGTCGCTCAACATCGGGGTGATCAAGCAGGCGGTCGCCAATCCGCTGGAGCTGTCGAAGGCCGTGCGCGCGGAGGTCGCCAAGCTCAACGACGGCGGTCTGCCGCCCGGCATGCGGCTGGTGGTCGCGTACGACACGTCGGTGTTCATCGACCGCTCGATCAGCAACGTGTTCCGCACCATCGGCGAGGCCATCCTGCTCGTCGTGCTGGTGATCTTCTTCTTCCTGCGCAGCCTGCGCGCGACGTTCATCCCGATCGTCACGATTCCCGTGTCGCTCATCGGCGCGTTCGCGCTGATGTACTTCATGGGCTTCACCATCAACACGCTCACGCTGCTGTCGATGGTGCTGGCGATCGGCCTCGTGGTGGACGACGCCATCGTGATGCTGGAGAACATCTTCCGCCACGTCGAGGAGGGCATTCCGCGCAGGCAGGCGGCGATCCAGGGCGCGAAGGAGATCGCCTTCGCGGTGCTCGCGATGACCCTGACCCTGGCGTCGGTGTTCGCGCCGCTCGCGTTCGCAACGGGCCGCACGGGGCGGCTGTTCATCGAGTTCGCGCTCACCCTCGCCGGCGCGGTGATGGTGTCGGGATTCGTGGCCCTGACGCTGTCGCCCATGATGTGCTCGCTGCTGCTGCGCCACGAGGCCAAGCATTCGCGGCTGTACAACATGATCGAAGGCTGGATCGTCGGCCTCACCAACGGCTACCGGCGTGCGCTGACGGCGACGCTGAACGCGCGCTGGCTCGTCGTCGCCGCATGGACCGCCGTCCTGCTGGCGGGCGCGGTTCTGTTCATGCTCCTCAAGTCGGAGCTGTCGCCGATCGAGGACCGCGGTGTGGTGTTCGGCACCGTGACGGCGCCGCAGGGCTCGACGCCGCAGTACACGGCCGACCAGATCCGTCCCATCGAGGAGATGTACGCGCAGATTCCCGAGGCGTCGGCCTATACGGCCATCGCCGGCTTCCCCACGGTGGTCGACGGCAACGCCGTGCTGCGCCTCAAGCCGTGGGAGGAGCGCACGCGCAAGCAGCAGCAGATCGCCGAGGAGCTCCGGCCCAAGTTCCAGCAGATTCCCGGCGCCATCGCATTTCCGATCAATCCGCCGTCGCTGGGCCAGTCGTTCCGCTCCACGCCGGTGGACTACGTCGTGATGTCGCAGATCCCTTACGCCGACCTGCAGCGGCTGGTCGACCGCTTCCTCGACGAGGTGCGCAAGGAGCCGCGCATCCTGAACCTCCAGATCGACCTGCGCCTCAACACACCCGAAGTGCGTGTGGCGATCAACCGCGACAAGCTCTCCGACATCGGCGTGCCGGTGGAGACCGTCGGCCGCACGCTGGAGACGATGCTGGGCGGGCGCCAGGTCACGCGCTTCAAGCGCGAAGGCGAGCAATACGACGTCATCGTCCAGGTCGCGCCGGTGGACCGCACCACGCCGGCCGACATACGCGACACGTACGTCCGCGCGCGCGACAACAGCATGGTCCAGCTGTCGAATCTCGTGTCGGTGAAGGAAGGCGTCGCGCCGCAATCGCTCAATCACTTCAATCGCCTGCGCGCGGTGAAGATCACCGGCACGCTCGCGCCGGGCTATTCGATCGACGAGGCGCTGAAGTACATGGACGACGTGGCGCGCCGCGTGCTCCCGTCGACGGCGCAGACCGACCTCGACAACCAGTCGCGCGAGTTCCGCAACAGCGGCAAGGAGATCTACTTCACGTTCGTGCTGGCGCTGATGTTCATCTACCTGGTGCTGGCGGCGCAGTTCGAGAGCTTCGTGCATCCCTTCGTGATCATGCTCTCCGTGCCGCTGTCGATGACGGGCGCGCTGCTCGTGCTCTGGCTCACCGGCGGAACGCTCAACATCTACAGTCAGGTCGGGCTCGTCACGCTGGTCGGTCTCATCACCAAGCACGGCATCCTGATCGTGGAGTTCTCCAACCAGCTGCGCGAAAAGGGCGAGGCCCTCGTCGACGCCGTCGTGGATGCCGCGACGCTGCGGCTGCGTCCGATCCTCATGACGACCGGCGCGATGGTGCTGGGCGCCGTTCCGCTCGCGCTGGCGCATGGCGCCGGCGCCGAATCGCGCACCCAGATCGGCTGGGTCATCGTCGGCGGGATGACCGTCGGCACGCTGCTGACGCTGTTCGTTGTGCCGACGGCGTATACGCTGCTGGCGCGGGGGAAGATCCGGGTGCGGGGGATGGTGGAAGAGGTTCCACCGGCTGCCGCGATCCCGCATGCCGGAGACTAGTGGCGCTCTGCCCGACCCTGCAAGCGTGTCTTTTGCAAAAAGGGCCGGAAAACGGGGTCAGTGTAGGTTTTCGGCGAGCTGACGTTCGCGAAGGCACCATCGGTGGGCCGAAAACCTACACTGACCCCGTTTTTGCGTTTTTGCAATAGAATCGCAACCCCAAGAAGGCAGTCTTGCCCGTTTCGCTTCGCCCACGAGGAGGGACCATGTCCATTCGATTCGCGCGCCTTGCGCGCTTGACCGTCGCGCTGGCGCTGACCGCCGCCGCGTCGGCCGCCCATGCCGTCACCGAGATCCAGTGGTGGCATGCCATGACCGGCGCCAACAACGACCGCGTCAACAACCTCGCCAAGCGCTTCAACGAAAGCCAGAGCGAGTACAAGGTCAACGCCGTCTACAAGGGCAGCTATCCCGAGGCGATGGCCGCGGCGATCGCCGCCTACCGCGCCGGCAACGCGCCGCACATCCTGCAGGTGTTCGAAGTCGGCACCGCGACGATGATGGCCGCGAAGGGCGCGATCAAGCCCGTGTACGAGGTGATGAGCGAGGCGGGTGAGAAGTTCGACCCCAGCGCCTACGTTCCCGCAGTCGCCGGCTACTACACCAACACCAAGGGCCAGATGCTGTCGTTCCCTTTCAACAGCTCGACGACGGTGTTCTGGTACAACAAGGACGCGTTCGAGAAGGCCGGCCTCGATCCCAACCGCGCGCCCAAGACGTGGCCTGAAGTGGTCGCGGCGATGGCCAAGCTGAAGGCCTCCGGCCATGCCTGCCCGTTCACGACGGGCTGGCAGACGTGGACGCAGCTCGAGAGCTTCTCGGCATGGCACAACGTGCCGTTCCTGACCAAGGAGAACGGCTTCGGCGGTCCCGACGCGAAGCTCGTGTTCAACGGTCCCGTCCAGGTCAAGCACATCGAGAACATGCAGGACTGGATCAAGAAAGGCTATTTCGTCTACGGCGGCCGCAAGAACGAGCCCGAGGCCAAGTTCTACAGCGGCGAGTGCGCCATGATGACCACGTCGTCCGCCGCGTACGGCACGATCAAGCAGAACGCGAAGTTCAAGTTCGGCGAGTCGACGCTGCCGTACTACGCGGACGTGCAGGGCGCGCCGCAGAACACGATCATCGGCGGCGCCAGCCTGTGGATCATGGGCGGCAAGACGAAGAACGAATACAAGGGCGTGGCGAAGTTCCTGACGTTCCTGTCGCAGCCCGACGTGCAGGCGCAGTTCTCGCAGGAGACGGGCTACCTGCCGATCACCATGGCCGCGTACGAGCTCACCAAGAAGTCGGGCTTCTACGACAAGAACCCGGGCACCGACGTCGCCGTGCAGCAGATGATCGTCAAGACGACCAAGAACTCGCGCGGCGTGCGCGCGGGCAACATGCCGCAGGTGCGCGACGTCATGGACGAGGAGCTCGAAGCCGTGTGGGCCGGCAAGAAGACCGCCAAGCAGGGCCTCGACGACGCCGTGCGGCGCGGCAACGAGGTCATCGAGCGGTTCAACCGGGCGAATCGGGAAGGCTAGCGCGGGCCCTGGCGCCCCTCACCTGCCCTCTCCCCGCACGCGGGGAGAGGGTGCCCGAAGGCCGGGTGAGGGGACATCATCCATCCATGGAAAAGCGCGCCCGCTTCGAATCGCGCTGGCTGCCGTACGTGCTGATCGCCCCGCAGATGGCGGTCACGCTCGTGTTCTTCTTCCTTCCGGCGACGCAGGCGCTCTACCAGTCGGTGCTCGTGCAGGACGCGTTCGGCACGAGCACGCAGTTCGTCTGGTTCGAGAACTTCAGGGAGCTGTTCCACAACGCCGACTACCTTTCTTCGTTCAAGGTCACGGCCGTCTTCTCGCTGCTCGTGGCCGTGCTCGGTTTGTCGATCTCCCTCGTGCTCGCCGTGTTCGCGGACCGTGTCATCCGCGGCGCGACGACCTACAAGACGCTGCTGATCTGGCCCTACGCGGTCGCACCCGCGGTGGCCGCGGTGCTGTGGCTGTTCCTGTTCAACCCCACGCTGGGCATCGTCGCGCACTGGCTGCGCGGGCTCGGGCTGGCGTGGGATCCGCTCCTCGACGGCAACGACGCGCTGATCATGGTCGTCGTCGCGGCGGTATGGAAGCAGATCAGCTACAACTTTCTGTTCTTCCTCGCCGGGCTGCAATCGATTCCCAAGTCCCTGATCGAGGCCGCCGCGATCGACGGCGCCGGCCCCGTGAAGCGCTTCGCGACCATCGTCTTCCCGCTGCTGTCGCCCACCACGTTCTTTCTGCTGGTCGTGAACATCGTCTACGCGTTCTTCGACACGTTCGGCATCATCGACGCGTCGACCAGCGGCGGCCCGGCCAAGGCGACGGAGATCCTGGTCTACAAGGTCTACGCCGACGGCTTCAAGGGCCTCGACCTCGGTGGCTCGGCCGCGCAATCGGTCGTGCTCATGGCCATCGTCATCACGCTCACCGTGGTCCAGTTCCGCTACGTCGAGCGGAAGGTCCAGTACTGAGGAGGCTCCAGGCGCCGTGCAGCAAGACCGCCTCATGACCAACGCCGCCGACCGCAAGGCGGGCGCCGCCTTGATGACGCTCGCCCGGGTGTTGCCCAAGTCGTGGCGGCGGCAGCGCGAGGGCATGATCGAGAACCGGCCGGTTCTCTCCTTCGTTGCGCACCTGGTCCTGGTCGTGGGCGTAGCCATCGTCGCCCTGCCGGTGTACGTGACGTTCGTCGCCTCGACGCTCGCCGCCGACGAGGTTCTGCAGTCGCCGATGCCGATGCTGCCCGGATCGCACCTGCTCGACAATTACGGTACGGTGCTGTTCCAGGGCGCATCCGCCAACGTCACGACGGCGCCCGTGGGCCGCATGATGTTCAACAGCCTCGTCATGGCGCTGGTGATCGCGTTCGGCAAGATCGTGATCTCGCTCCTGTCCGCGTTCGCGGTCGTTTACTTCCGCTTCCGCTTTCGCGCCCTCGCGTTCTGGATGATCTTCGTCACGCTGATGCTGCCGGTCGAGGTGCGCATCCTGCCGACGTACAAGGTCGTGTCGGACCTGCACATGCTGGATACCTACGCGGGGCTCACGGTGCCGCTGATCGCGTCGGCCACCGCGACCTTCCTCTTCCGGCAGTTCTTCCTGACCATCCCCGACGAGCTCGCCGAGGCGGCGCGCATCGACGGCGCCGGCCCGCTGCGCTTCCTGAAGGATGTCGTCATCCCGCTGTCGCGCCCGAACATCGCCGCGCTGTTCGTGATCCTGTTCATCTATGGCTGGAATCAATACCTGTGGCCGCTGCTGGTGACCACCGACGAATCGATGTACACGGCGGTCATCGGCATCAAGCGCCTGATCGCGGGCGGCGAGCAGGCCACGGAATGGAACCTGGTGATGGCCACGGCGATGCTGGCGATGCTGCCGCCGGCGCTGGTGGTGCTGCTCATGCAGAAGTGGTTCGTGAAGGGACTGGTGGACACGGAAAAATAGCCAATGGCCCAGGTCCAATTCCGCAACGTCAGCAAGACCTACGGCACCCTGCAGGTCATCCACGGGATCGACGTGCAGGTCGCCGACGGCGAGTTCATCGTCATCGTCGGCCCGTCGGGCTGCGGCAAGTCGACGCTCCTGCGCATGGTCGCCGGCCTCGAGCCCATCACGGGCGGCGAGATCGACATCGCGGGGCGGGTGGTGAACCGCCTGGAGCCCAAGGACCGCGACATCGCCATGGTGTTCCAGAACTACGCGCTCTATCCGCACATGAGCGTGTTCGACAACATGGCGTACGGGCTGCGCATCCGCGGCCTGTCCAAGCAGGACATCACCGAACGCGTCGAGCGCGCTGCGGGCATCCTCGAGCTCAAGGCGCTGCTCGCGCGCACGCCGCGCCAGCTCTCGGGCGGACAGCGCCAGCGCGTCGCCATGGGCCGCGCGATCGTGCGCGAGCCCGCGGTGTTCCTGTTCGACGAGCCTCTTTCCAACCTCGACGCCAAGCTGCGCGTGCAGATGCGCTTCGAGATCCAGAAGCTGCACCGCCGGCTGCGCACGACCAGCCTGTACGTGACTCACGACCAGGTCGAGGCCATGACGCTGGCCGACCGCATGATCGTGATGAACGCAGGCCGCGCCGAGCAGATCGGCACGCCGATGCAGGTCTACGAGGACCCGCAGACGATATTCGTCGCGGGCTTCATCGGCTCGCCATCGATGAACTTCGTGCCGGGCAAGGGTAGCGGCAACAACGCCATCACGCTCGACTCCGGCGGACAGGTGACGGCGAGCGTGCATGTCGCCGCCGGCCGCGCCGTGACCGTGGGCATACGTCCCGAGCACGCGCAGCCAATGCCCCCCGACGACGCGGCCGTGTCGGGCACCGTCGAGATGGTCGAGCAGCTCGGCGCCGACGCGCTCGTGCACATCGCGTACGGCGGCAGCCCGCTGGTCGTGCGCGTGCCGCACGGCCAGCAGCCGCAAGTCGGTGAGCGTTTCGGCGTGCGTATCGACCCGGCCCGGGTCTTCATCTTCGACAGCGCCAGCGGCTCGCGCGTGCACAATTGAAAGGGCGCTTCTCCGGATCGTGAAGGCAGCGGCACCTTGGCCTTATCCGCCGATGGCCGCGCACCGCGGCGCCGGCAAGCTCGCGCCCGAGAACACGCTCGCGGCGTTTCGCGAAGGCCATGCGCGCGGTTACCGCATGATCGAGTGCGACGTGAAGCTGTCGGCCGACGGCGTGGCGTTCCTGCTGCACGACGCCACGCTCGAGCGCACCACCAACGGCCGCGGCCGCGCCGACGCGCTCTCCTGGCGTGACCTGGCACAGCTCGACGCGGGCGGCTGGCACTCGCCGCGCTATGCAGGCGAGGCACTTCCCACCCTGGCGGGTGTCGCGCGCTGGTGCCGCGCCAACGGGGTGATGTTGAACATCGAGGTAAAGCCGACGCCCGGACGCGAGCGCGAGACCGGTGCGGCAGTGGCGCTCGACGCGCGTACGCTCTGGCTGGACGCCGACGTGCAACCGCTGCTCTCGTCGTTCTCGGAGGACGCGCTGAGCGCCGCGCGCGACGCCGTTCCCGAGCTGCCGCGCGCCTGGCTGTCCGAGGAGCTGCCGAACGACTGGCTCGAGCGCGTGCTCGGGCTCGAATGCATCGCAGCCGACCTGAAGCACACGCTGCTCAGCCGTGATCTGCTCGCTCGTGCGCGCGACGCCGGCCTGCGCGTCGCGACGTGGACCGTCAACGATCCGATACGCGTCGCCGACCTCTTGGAGTGGGGCGTCGACACCGTCATCACCGACGAAGTGGAGCGGATCTCCCCGGCCTTGCCGCCGAAGCGCGCGCCGTAGCTGGAACCGTGCACAACGGTGCGCGTGCGGCGCGTCGGTTGCCTTGCCACCGGCCGCCGCGGCGACCACACTAGGGCCGTATGTCCACGCAGCCGCGCACCGCCGAAGCGCTTCCGCCGCCCGTTTCCCCAGGGGGCGCCAGCCTGCCGTTTCCGGTAGTGGGGATCGGCGCCTCCGCCGGGGGACTCAGGGCCCTGCTGGCGTTCTTCCAGCACATGCCTACGGGCTCGGGCATGTCGTTCGTCGTGGTGATCCACCTGTCGCCGGATCACGAGTCGAACATCGCCGACATCCTGCGCTCCGCCACCCGCATGCCGTTGATGCAGGTCAATGAATCGACGCGCATCGAGCGCGACCACGTCTACGTCATTCCACCCAACAAGCATCTCGTGATGCAGGACGGCGTGCTCGAGCTGGCATCCTTCGAGCGCAAGCACGGTTCGGCGACGTCGATCGACGCGTTCTTCCGCACGTTGGCGGCGGCGCACAAGGAGCATGCCGTGGCGATCGTGCTCTCCGGCACCGGCTCCGACGGCTCGGTTGGACTCAAGAACGTCAAGGAACAGGGAGGCGTCACCATCGTGCAGGCGCCGGCCGATGCCGAGTACGACTCCATGCCGCGCAATGCGATCGCCACGGGTGTCGTGGACTTCGTCCTGCCGGTGACGCAGATGCCGGAGCGCCTCGTGCAGCTGTGGCAGAACATGCAGCAGATCCGGTTGCCCGCCGCGCTCGTCGATGGCGAGGCAGCTCCGAGCGTGCCGCCGAGCTACGAACCGTCCGTGCGGGAGGTCCTCGCGATACTGCGTCAGCGCACCGGCTACGACTTCGGCCACTACAAGCGCGGCACCGTCCTGCGGCGCATCGAGCGCAGGCTTCAGGTCAATCAGCTCAACGACCTCGCGACGTACGCGGGATACCTGCGCGACCATCCGCCGGAGACGCGCGCGCTGCTCAAGGACATGCTGATCAGCGTGACGAACTTCTTCCGCGACCGGGAGGCGTTCGAGGCGCTGCGTCGCGAGGTCATCACGGCGCTGTTCGCGAACCGGCAGGCGGGCGAGGAAATCCGTGTGTGGGTAGCCGGCTGCGCCACCGGCGAGGAGGCGTATTCCATTGCGATGCTGCTCATCGACGTCGCCGAGAGCCGCAATGAAAGGGGAGAGTTCCAGGTGTTCGCGACGGACATCGACGAGGAGGCGCTCGCGACGGCGCGGGCCGGAATGTATCCCGAGGCCATCAGCGCCGACGTCGAGCCCGCGCTGCTGCGCCGCTTTTTCACGCGCGAAGTCGGTGGCTACCGCATCGACAAGTCGGTGCGCGAGCGGGTGATGTTCGCCGCGCACAACGTGCTGCGCGACCCGCCGTTCTCGAGGCTCGACCTCGTCAGCTGCCGCAACGTGCTGATCTACCTCAACCGCGACGTCCAGGCGCAGGTGCTGAGCGTGTTCCACTTCGCGCTGCGGCGCCACGGCTTGCTGTTCCTCGGATCGTCCGAATCGGTGGACGACGACTCGGGCGCTTTCGTTGCGATCGACAAGACGCACCGGCTCTTTCGGGCGCAGCCGCAGGCACAGCGCAGGGCGCCGTTGCTGTTCGCGCCTGCCCCGCAGATTTCGATGCGCGCGGGCAACCCGGGCGAGCTGCCGTCTGCATACGGCAGCGCGGCGCCCGCCTCGGGGATGGGCGAGCTGCACCTCAACCTGCTGGAACACTATGCGCCGCCGAGCGTCGTGGTCAACGACAGGCACGACATCGTGCACCTTTCGGACACCGCAGGCCGCTTCCTGCGCTTTTCCGCCGGAGAGCCTTCGCTCAATCTCCTGAAGGTCGTGCCGCCCGAGATCCGTGCCGAGCTGCGTGCGGCGCTGTTCCAGGCGTCGCAGACGGCCGGGCGCGCGTCGGTGAGCGTCATGCTGACGCGCGACGGCGCGCCGACGCGGATGTCGCTGGAGGTGCACTCGGTTCCCGATGCCGCATCGGGGCGACCGTATTTCCTGGTCATGTTCGACGAGCAGGAGGTCGACGCACCGGCAGCGCCGCTGCAGCTCGACGAGCCGACGTCCGTGCAGGCGCAGCTCGAGTCGGAGCTCGCCAGGACGAAGGACCAGCTCCGCAACACCATCGAGCAGTACGAGACGCAGAACGAGGAGCTCAAGGCCGCCAACGAGGAGCTGCAGTCGGTCAACGAGGAGCTGCGCTCGACGACCGAGGAGCTCGAGACCAGCAAGGAGGAGCTGCAGTCGATCAACGAGGAGCTGTCGACGGTCAATCAGGAGCTCAAGAGCAAGATCGACGAGGCGACGGTCAGCAACAACGACCTGCAGAACTTCATCGCCTCCACGGAGATCGCCGTGCTCTTCGTCGATCGCGGCCTGCGTCTCATGCGCTATACGCCGCCGGTGCGCGAGCTGTTCAATCTGCTCGACGCCGACGTCGGCCGGCCGCTGCTCGACATCACGCATCGGCTGGACTATGCGCAGCTCGAAGGCGATCTCGCGGCGGTGCTCGACACGCTGCACGCGGTCGAGCGCGAAGTGAGGGGACCGGACGAGCGCTGGTATCTCGCCCGTGTGCTTCCGTATCGCACGACCGAGGATCGGATCGACGGCGTCGTGCTCACCTTGGTGGACATCAGCTCCCGGCGCGTCGCCGAGGAGCAGCTGCGCCGCGGCGAGGAGTGGATGCGCTTCGTCGTGGAGAGCGTGCGCGATTACGCGATCCTCACGCTCGATGCCGAGGGCCGCATCAACAGCTGGAACAGCGGCGCGCAGCGCATCTTCGGCTACGACGCAGGCGAGATCATGGGCAAGCCGGCCGATATCCTGTTCACGCCGGAGGACCGCGGCGCCGGCGCGCCGCAGGACGAGCTGCGCCGGGCGCGCGAGGAGGGACGTGCATCCGACGAGCGCTGGCACGTGCGCAAGGACGGTACGCGCTTCTACTGCAGCGGCGTCATGGTGCCGCTGAACGACCGGAAGTTCTACGGTTACGTCAAGGTGGCGCGGGACCTCACCGAGCAGCAGCGGGCCACTTCGGATCGGGAGCGGATGCTCGCGAAGGAGCGTGCCGACCGCCTCGAGGTCGAGACCCTCAACCGGCAGAAGGACCAGTTCCTCGCCATGCTGTCGCACGAGCTGCGCAATCCGCTGAACCTGATCCTCATGCAGGCGCAGGTGCTGCTGCGGACCGATCCGTTCACCGATCCGAAGAGCCGGCACACGGCCGAGGTCATCTATCAGACCGCCGCGACGCAGGCGCGGCTGGTGGACGATCTTCTCGATGTGTCACGCGTGATGACCGGCAAGCTGGCGATCCAGCAGCACCTGGTGCCCTTGCCGTTCATCGTCGGCGATTCCATCGGCGCGGTGGCGCGCGATGCCGAGCAGAAGGGCATCCAGCTCGACGTCGATCTCACGCCCGAGCCGCTGATCGTGCAAGCCGATCCGGTGCGCGTTCGCCAGATCGCCTGGAACCTGTTGACCAATGCGATCAAGTTCACGCCGACCGGCGGCCGCGTCACGGTCTCGCTGCAGCGCGACGGCAACGAGGCGCGGCTCGCCGTCAGCGATACGGGCATCGGCATCGAGCCCGACGCGCTGCCGCACGTTTTCGAGCTGTTCCGCCAGCCGGACACCAGTCTCACCCGCCCGCAGGGCGGCATGGGCATCGGGCTTGCACTGGTGCAGCAGCTCGTGGAGCTGCACAGCGGGCGCGTCGAGGTGCATTCCGAAGGGCGCGACCGCGGCGCGCGGTTCTGCGTCTGGCTGCCGCTCTACACGGTGCCCGCGCTCGAGGCACGCCCGGCCGGCGTGGCCGCGCCCGATGGCACCGTCTCGCCCTCGACGTCCGCGCCGGACCAGCGGGGCATCCTGAAGGGCCTCCACATCCTGGTCGTCGACGATGGACGCGACGCCGCCGAGGCGCTGCACGAGCTGCTCGAGATGGAGGGCGGCAGGGTGGAGATCGCAGTCAACGGCGAGCAGGCGCTGGAGCAGGTGCGCCGCAATCGCTTCGACGTGGTCATCTCCGACATCGCGATGCCGGGGATGGACGGCATGAGGCTCCTGCAGCGCATCCGCGAGCTCCCGAAGCACGAGTCCGTGGCGGCGATCGCATGCTCCGGCTTCAACCGTCAGCAGGACGTCCGCAAGGCGATGGATGCGGGCTTCGACGCGCACGTCAGCAAGCCGATCGGCATGCGGGACCTGATCGACACGATCCTGCGCGTCTCGCGCCGCGCGCGGTAGTCGCTCACGCGGGAACGGCGG
>JADMIO011485878.1_pt1 | contig 36628 bp, 35 predicted proteins | sample 8958161 | NCBI WGS metagenome assembly JADMIO01 (sample SAMN16585339, study PRJNA669376) | soil metagenome | isolation source: Crop rotation soil | place: USA: Cullars Rotation, Alabama | collected 2011
ATTCTGGTAAGCATTAGTCATACCCTCTCTCACACCCACACCCAAACTCACACTGTCTTCCCGAATAGAATTGGAAGCATCCAAAGGGAAGGAATGAGTGCGAGTGTGAGTGTGTGAGTGAGGGAAGTGAGTGCGAGAGCGAGAGTGAGGTGAGAGTTACTCGGCAATCCGGTACACACTACCCGACCCCGCAGTCCCGCTGCTGGTAAGTACGTACACTTCGCCATCACCGTCCTTGCCGAAACCGAGTACGAACATTCCAAGTTCATTTCCGTCCATATTGCTGATAGTAAGCTTCTGGTAGTCCCAGGTTTCGCCACTTCTGTCGGCGGCGAAGATCGCACCATTCATTCCTTCCGCGTCTTGCGAGAGCACTCCAAAAATATATTTGCCGGATAATGCAGATACAGCGCTTCCGCTATACTCATAGCCGCCGATCGAAACATTACCAAGTCCCTGTGACGAATTCCGTGAGTTAGCAAACTCAATAACCGGATCAATCAAAGCATTGCCAAGATCATCTTCTTCCGGACATGAAGCTGGCGGAGATTCAGGCGTTGCTGTGCTAAAACAATGAGCGCCCTCTTTCACGTTCCATCCGTAGTTGCCACCTTTTTCTATTACGTTGATCTCTTCGTAAAGTTCCTGTCCTGCGTCGGCGAGTATCAGGGAGTTGTCAGATGCAAAACTAAAGCGATATGGATTACGCAAGCCATAAGCGTAAATTTCGTCCAGTCCATCCGTACCGACAAAAGGATTGTCAGGCGGAATCGCGTATCCATCCGTGGCGTTAACGTCGATGCGCAAGACATTTCCGAGGAGGTTTTGCGTGATGTCTTGTCCGTTCCCTCCCTGATTTTCGGAGTACCAATCATCGACGTGTCCTAAGTCATTATCATCGCCGCCGCCACCGTCACCGATAGAAATGTAGAGATATCCGTCGGGGCCGAACGCGATAGTGCCGCCGTTGTGATTAGCCTGGGGATGGTCCTGAGCAAGAATGATCTTTCCTGAACCTGCGTCTGCCTGATCTGCATTTGACGATACGGTGTACTCAGCAAGGAAATTTGTATGATCCCATCCATCCGGAGCCTCAGGTCTCAATGGGCCACCATAATAAACGTAGAATTTTCCATTGCTTGCGTAGTCAGGATGAAATGCAAGACCGAGCAAGCCTCGCTCATCCGGCGGAGCTTCTAATACGATTTCCGATTGTATGTCAAGAAATGGTTGATCAAGTTTAGTTCCATCCTTGATAATGTATATCTGGCCGGATTGATCGAGCAGAAAAAGCCTGTTTGTGTTATCAGGAGATTCAGTTAAGAACAACGGTGAGTTGTAACCTTGTGAGACAAGTTCGAGCGAGACCGAGCTGACATCAATGTCATTGTCATCGTCGTCGCATGAAACAGTGAGCGCCAGTGCGCTAGCCAACAGAATGCCGTAATACTTCATAGATTTAACTGGTTTTGTTGAACACCTTTTATGATAAAGAGGAACCAGCCTGTTGATAGCATGCAGCTAAAACAGGATTACGGGTTGGTGACTAATTTGCGTAAAAGATCATACCCGACCATCTGCCGTGGAATTGTTGCGCAAACTGGATCAGCAACTAAGACATTACGTTTCTTTTGTAGATCAACCAGCGATGAGCGTCATTTGAAAACGAGGGAATTTGCCAATGCAATCTCGTCCATCGAGATAGTGTGCCCAAGGTTTGGATAAATCTTTGCCGTGACACTCGCATTCATTGCCCTAAGAATATTGGCGGACGCATTAACTCTTTCAACGGGCACATGAGGGTCAGGATCACTTGTGCCGATGAATACAGGAGTGCCTCCGAAATCGCCGCGATAATTTTCGGTGTAGATCTTATCTCCAATCAATCCTCCGGTGAATGCGGCTGCACCTCCCCAACGACGAGCATTGCGCGTAATAAATTCTAATGTGAGACATGCGCCTTGCGAAAATCCGCCGAAGTAGATATTCTCATCGCTGATCCCGGCACTATTAATTTTTGAAACGACGTCGCCTATAAGTTCGACTGCGGAAGAAAGCCAGGGCTCATTCTGTTTTACCGGGGCCATGAAGGAGTAAGGATACCAGGTGTAATTGGTGGCCTCCGGCGCCACGAGCGCGAAACCTTCAACGTTCAGCTCCTGCGAAAGTCCGAGGATATCTTCCGCAGTGGCGCCTCGCCCGTGGATGAGGACGAGGACCTTTTTTGCCTGTGACAATTCTTTGCCAGCTGTGATAATTTTTTTCTGATGCATAATCATATCACTTAGAGTACTGGCAACACCTTTTCGATTTTGCTGCGATGCGGCTCGTACTGTGAAGGAAGTTTCAGATTTGACCCCAGCTCAGTCACTGATTCATCAACGGCAAATCCCGGATTGTCCGTGGCGATCTCGAACAACACTCCGCCCGGTTCTCTGAAGTAGATCGAGAAGAAGTAATTTCGGTCTATCTGCGGAGTGACCTGATATCCAGCTTTCGCGATCTTCGAGCGGAACTCTTCCTGCGTTTGCTCATCTTTTACACGGAAAGCGATGTGATGAATCGTTCCGGCGGCGTTTGTACCGCGAGGGCCAGTTGTTTCAATAATGTCGATGACTGACGCAGTTCCGATCGCATCGGTGCTGTAGCGGTAACGGTTACCTTCCTGCGCCACAAGCTTATAGTTCAGTATCGCCAGAACTTTTTCTGTTGCTTCTTTTTGTCTCAATGAAAGGGTTACACTATGAAATCCCTTCGCGGCAACTGCTTTCTTCACTTCATTAGTTTCCCATCCAATTCGCGCGTCTTCTGATTTCGTAACAAGAAATGTGAGCGGCAACCCATCAGGATCACTGAAGGAAATGAATTCTTCACCGAAGCGTGTTCCACTTTCGTGGATGGTTATATTACTTTTCGTGAGACGCTCTTTCCAAAAATCAAGACTTCCTTGTGGTACCGAGTACACGACTTCGGTTGCTTGTCCTGCTCCCTGATTTCCTCTCTGAATTCCTTCCCATGGAAAGAAAGTAAGGATCGATCCCGGAGTTCCGACTTCGTCCCCGAAGTAGAAATGGTATGTTCCCGGGTCATCAAAGTTGACCGTCTTTTTGACGAGGCGAAGTCCTAATATACTGGTGTAGAAATCGTGATTTCTTTTTGCATTGCCGGCGATTGCCGTTACGTGGTGAAGTCCTAATACCCTGTTTTCCATAGTGCGATTTTATTGGTTACATAGATAACGAATTCTTCGTGACAGAAGATCAGCAAAAGTCTTGAACTAGATTAAGAAATAGAGCTGTCTGGCTCCTTGCCTGCCAGCTTTCGCCGGATCTTACTGAGAAACTCAGGTGTCATTCCAAGGTAGGATGCCACATTGTGTAGCGGAGCGCATTCCAGAATAAAGGAGTACTTATCGATGAAATCTAAGTATCGTTCTTCTGCCGTGAGCGTCAGGTTATTGATGATTCGCTGTTGGTTGGCAACCAGTGATTTTTCTGTCAGTATCCGGAAGAATCGCTCGAACTTTGGGACCTTCTCATAAAGTGCTTCCTGGTTTTGCTTGGAAAGTAACAACAACTCAGAATCGGCGAGTGCTTCAATAAAAAGCGTTGCTGGCTTTTGCGAGATCAGGCTATACATATCAGCAATCCACCAATCCGATACGGCGAAATTGATAACGTGTTCATTCTTATTCTTATCAACGGAAAAACTTTTCAATGCGCCTTCGGTCACGAAAATAGAGTGTCGGCAAACCTCACCCGATTTCAAAAGTACGGCTCGCTTCTTCACCGACTTGTGCTCAAGCATTGAAAGAAAGAAATCCTGTTCGCGATCGTCGAGCGAAATGTGCCTTTGGATATTTTTAAGAATAGTGAATGTCGATACCACGGAGTACGGTTGGAATGCGAATATTAAATATTAAATCTTAAATATTGAATAATAAAGTAAGGAGTCTTTGCCGGGCGTGTCTACCTATGGGCTTGAAAAATGGATTCCGTATATTAAAAAAAAAGGAATGACCAATGTTAACGCGAAGCCACTTTAACATTTAGCATTTAAGTTTCGATTTAATATTTGGTATTGTCTCGGGAATCCAGGCCGAACTCACTCCAGCATCTGTAGGTTGTCAGCCGGTCTTTCATGCAGATTGTGCTCCATTATGATCCGTGCACATGTATTCCAGCGAAGGATAGGATCGTTGTTGTCGTCTTTGTTGATCGCATCTGCTTGCTCGAAGAACTCCATTGCTTCGCGGTACCATTCGTAGGCATCGAAATCAGATCCAGGGGTTCCAGATCTCAAAGCAGTCGCGCCCTGACGCTCGTGGATGATGCCGGAATAATACAATTTTGAATATTCGTCTTTTAGTTCTCTCGCAATGTTAAGCGCCTGACGCGCTGTTTTGGAAGAAGATTGACCGAACTGATCCGTGAGTGACAGTAGTAAAATAATTGAAGCCTTCTGGTTATCAGAGTCAATGGAGAGAATATCCAGGCAGATGCTTTCCGCGAGACGAGGCTGGTTAAGCAAGCGATAGTGTTCGGCCTTGTCGAGGGAAGCTTCAATGCCATCCCTGGAAATTGGCTTGAGTTGAAAGGTTTTATTCTCGGAGGTGGATGTAGTTCTCATGGCGGGAGGGTCTAATGTGTGACTTATTTAAATATACGAAAAAACTTCATCAGCGGGTCGTAGAATTTGTCGGCAACCCGCTCCTTTAGCGGTATGATTGCGTTGTCGGTGATGGTGATATTTTCAGGACAAACTGTTGTGCAACACTTCGTGATGTTGCAGTATCCGATGCCCCCTTCGTTTTTCAAATCTTCCCTGCGGTCCTCAACATCCAGCGGATGCATTTCTAATGCGGCGGTGTACACCAGATGCCGTGGACCAAGGAATTTTTCATGAAGGTCGTGTTCGCGTATTACATGGCAGACATTCTGGCAAAGAAAACATTCAATGCATTTGCGGAATTCCTGTACGCGATCGATATCAACCTGATCCATTCGCCACGTGCCATCTGGTGCATCTGGCTTACGCGGCTTGAATGGTTTAATACTTTTCTTGGTTCGATAATTCACGGATACGTCTGTAACGAGATCACGGATCACGGGAAATGACTTCATAGGTTGGATCGAAATGGGTTTGTCTGCCGGCATGTCGCTCATTCGTGTCATGCACATCAGCTTTGGGCGGCCGTTGATTTCTGCTGAACACGATCCACATTTTCCAGCCTTGCAATTCCAACGTACAGCCATGTCGTTGGCGTGCTCTGCCTGAATCTGAAGCACGGCATCTAGAACGACCATGCCTTCAGTGATTTCCGTTTTGTATTCCCGGAATTCGCTACCGGTCTCGTTCGATCGCAGTATGTTGAAAATTACGTTGGGCATTATTTCATTTCGTTAATTATCGCCTGAAGGTCTTCACGCATGGATGCCTTTGGAACACGCGTGACTTGCATTGCACCGCCGTCGCCTTTTTTGATAGCGATGTTGATCTTGCCGAACTCGTCACTTTTCTCCGGAAAATCTTCTCTGAAGTGACCACCACGACTCTCCTTTCGCTCTTTCGCTGCACGCGCAATTGCTTCTGCCACGGTTATCATATGTATGAGCTCCAACGCTGTATGCCATCCCGGATTGTAGCCACGGTTGCCGCCGCATCCGGTCTTCCCGATTTGTGTTTTAATCTGCTCAATAATTCCGATCGCTTCCGTCAATTCGTTTTCAAGTCGGACTATCCCAACCAGCTCCTGCATCTTTTCCTGAAGATGGGATTGAATCTGAAATGGATTTTCTCCGGATGATTCTCTTTCGAATGGTGCCAACGCAGATTTTGCTCTCTCTTCGATCTCGCTGTCGCTCAACTTCACAGCCTTTGACTCCTTTACGTATTTCGCTGCATATTCGCCTGCGCGTTTTCCGAAGACCAACAAATCAGAAAGTGAATTTCCACCGAGGCGATTTGCGCCATGAAGGCCAGCGGCACATTCTCCGGCCGCAAATAATCCCGGCACACTGGTCATTTGTGAATCAGCATCTACGCGGACACCGCCCATTATGTAATGTGTGGTTGGACCAACTTCCATCGGTTCTTTCGTTATATCAACACCGGCGAGTTCCTTGAACTGATGATACATGCTGGGCAATTTCTTCTTGATATGAGTTGGAGCGTCGGATATTTTTTCTTTGATCCATGATATATCGAGGTAAACGCCTCCGTGAGGGGTGCCGCGACCCTCCTTGATCTCGCGACGGATGCAACGCGCTACATGATCACGTGTTAATAATTCCGGAGGACGTTTCGCATTCTTGTCGCCCTGCGTATAGCGCCATCCTTCTTCTTCATCGGTCGATGTCTGATTTTTGTAGAGGTCGGGAATATCATCAAACATGAACCGTCTTCCCTGGTTATTTCGCAACACGCCACCTTCACCTCGAACACCTTCGGTGATAAGCAATCCGCGGACACTGGGAGGCCATACCATTCCAGTTGGATGGAACTGAACAAACTCCATATCGATGAGTTCGGCTCCTGCGTGATAGGCCAATGAGATTCCGCTGCCCGTACAATCCCAACTATTGCTCGAGATCTTATAGATCCTTCCCATCCCACCCGTTGCAATAATGATTGCCTTCGCAGCGAATACTTTGAATCGGCCCTTCTCGCGATCATACCCGAACGCACCGGCGATGCGATCCCCATCTTTTAACAAGCCAATGATTGTGTACTCCTGGTAGATCTCGATCTTTTGGTGGATCGCATAATCTTGCAGAGTTCTGATCATTTCCAGCCCGGTGCGATCTCCAACGTGCGCGAGCCGCGGGTATTTGTGTCCACCGAAATTGCGTTGCAATATTCTTCCATCTTCGGTTCTGTCAAACACTGCGCCCCACGCCTCAAGTTCCCTCACGCGGTCTGGCGATTCCTTTGCATGAAGTTCGGCCATTCTCCAATTGTTGAGATATTGACCACCACGCATGGTATCCGCGAAATGAACTTTCCAGCTATCGCGATCGTCGACGTTCGCGAGGGCGGCTGCAACGCCACCTTCCGCCATCACGGTGTGTGCTTTCCCGAGCAGCGATCTGCTGATCATCGCGACGGATACCCCGGCAGTTGCGGCCTCAATGGCAGCGCGAAGGCCAGCGCCACCTGCTCCAATGACCAATACATCGTGATTGTGTTGCTCGTACATCGTTCGTATTTAAAGGTTATCCGTGCTTTATATTTTTGTTGACTATAACAGTCTGAAATCTGTCCAAATACCCATTGAGCAAAGTCTTACATAGAGATCGGCGAACATAACGCCAAAGAGGCTGAACCATGCCCAGTTCATGTGACCGCGGTTGAGACAGCTGGAACAGTTGTAGATCTTTCGCTGTACCGGCGATTTTGAAAGACGATCTTTGAATCCCCCTACCAGGTGCCGGAAGCTATGACAACCGAACGTATACCCGCCAAGTAGCGTAGCATTCATGGTAAGTACGAGTGTACCAACGCCGATCCCAAAGGTCTTTTCATGGGTCGCAGGATCAACAAACCACATGGCCTTATAAGCATCATAGATCAGAACAAGCACGAATAAGACAGCCAGGTACATGAAGTAACGGTGAACGTTCTGTAGAATAAGGGGCAACGAATTCTCACCCCAATAAGACTTCCGCGGCTCGGAGACGGCGCATGCAGGAGGATCCGCCCAGAAAGATTTGTAATAAGCGCCGCGATAATAGTAGCAGGTTAGTCTCATTCCTCCCGGCGCCCAAAGAATTAGCAACGCTGGAGAGAATGGGAGGATCATCGGCCACCATGAAGGCTTCGGCCCAAACCAACTGTGTGGGGAATCACCAAATATCTCTGGTGAGTAAAAGGGCGACAAGTATGGTCCTATGGCGTAATGCTCGCCCTGAAATGCTGCCCATGTTGCGTAGACTATAAAACAGGAAAGACCTAGAAAAACAAATAACGGACGCGCCCACCACAGATCGGTTCGCGCCGTAACGCCAAAACCAGCAATCATAAGTAAGGTTGAGTGAAAATGTGTATGAGGTTAGTAAAAAATACTTTGAAAAACAATAAGTCGTCTTTCAATGTCGGACTAAATGCAATTGCTGATTTCCTGGTTTTTGTTGTCTGCTAGAACGTTGGAGTTGGAGGAGCCCCAATAGGTTCCTGAACAAACTAAATGTATATTTGATTACCTCCCAGAAATAGGATCTCGCTTAACGCTTTTGCGTCAAGAAATGCACGGCTGTCAACGACTCTTACAAAGTTTTGACTTTCTATGAATGCAACCACACAACGAGGCTTCTTTATACTCGCCGATATCACCGGATTTACTCCGTTCGTCGCTGATACCGAACTTGAGCACTCCAATGAGATACTGCATGAAATTCTGGAAGGGTTGCTGTCACACATGACTCCCCGTTTTACTCTTGCAGAAGTTGAAGGTGATGCTGTGTTCGTATATTCCCCTTCTGATAAGCTTACGCGCGGTGATACAATACTGGAAATAATTGAATCCACGTATACGGCATTCCGCGATGAAAAAAATAATCTCCGTAGAGTAAAATCCTGTAATTGTAAAGCTTGTCAGATGGCGCCTTTGCTGGATTTGAAATTCATTGTTCATTATGGGGAATACATTTTGAATAATGTGAGCGGCAAGAAAAAACCTCTCGGAACTTCTGTGAATGTCGCCCACAGGCTTCTCAAAAATAAGGTCACCGAAGCTACCGGATGGAATGCCTATGTACTCATGACCAGGGCTTGTGCAGACGCCATTGGTATCGACGTGACAAACGTTCATCGGCAAACTGAATACTTCGATCACATTGGGTCTGTGGATACTTTTAGTGTTGACCTTGATGACCTGTACAAGACATCAGTCAGAAACCGGAGAGTCTACATCTCAAAAGACGATGCCGACGGAGTCGTTGAGCGGGATTTTTCTGTTTCGCCTGACTATTTATGGGAATGGCTTAATGAACCAAAACTGAGATCGCGTTGGAGCATAGAAACAGAGTGGAATGTTGGGATGCGGCCATTGGGAAGAGCTGGGAAAGGCGCGACTAATCACTGCACAAAAAGTGGTGTGACTGAAAAAATTCTGGACTATCGTCCCTTTGACTACTACACGTCTTCGATGAGCAGGGGATTGTTCAGGATAATTCTGACCAGTGAGTTCAAAGAAATTCCGGGTGGTACCCGGTTGTCATGGCACGTGAAAATCAAAAGTTTTTTACCGAAAGTCATCTCTCGGATTTTGTGCAAGCTAATGCTCGGAAAAGGAATGAAAGTCAATCAGGCATTTGATAACCTTTCACAATTGGTTGAGGCCGAGAAAGTGAAGAGAGAAGAATTGGTTTGAACAAGGCTTCTGACGCGCCCATTTTTTTAGATGCTGATCTTCATATTTATTGGGTAGATTTGTTGGAGAACCCTAATTCTACCTCTTAATGACTCTACGATGTTTCCTCACGGGTGCGCTGTTTATCATATTTACAGTAACCGCTCTCGCGCAGACCACAATCGATGCAATTCCGAATCAGAAATTGATTAACGGAAGTTATGTTTCAAATCCTGATGGAATCTTGAGTACGTCTACAGTGGCGCAGATCGATACGATCCTGCGATCGCTGGAAGCTAAGGCCACTGCGCAGGTCGCTGTTGTTGTTGTTGAGTCCATTGGCGAGGCGGACATCTTTGAATTTGCACAAAAGCTTTTCAAGACCTGGGGCATTGGGCAGAAGCAAAATGACAACGGTCTGCTCGTTCTCTTTGTGAACGATCAACGCACAGTCCGATTTCACACCGGCGATGGCTTAGAGGGTGTGCTTCCTGATGTAATCTGCAAGCGCATTCAGCGTGACTTCATGGTGCCGGCATTCAAGAATAAAGACTACAACGCAGGGATGCTTACTGGCATTCAGCAAGTCGCGAAAATCTTAGGCGATCCAGCGTACGCGGCGGAGCTCAAAACGGAAGACGATGTGAGCCCATGGACTGGGTTTGTTACATTTCTGTTATTTTTTGCCGCGCCCGTTCCGGTTATCGCGTATTGGATTAAAGCAGCGAACGGAAAATTTCGAGAATCGAAAGACAGGCGTGATAATCCCTATCCTGAGATGAGATTGAAGCGGTGGCCATGGCTTATCGAATTTGTGGGAATTCCGATTCTTATCATTGTGCTTTTTAGTTTTAATGGTTCAGAGGGCGCAATTGCGTTTTGCGTTTTTACCCTCTACTGTTACTATATGCTGACACTTTTTCATCGTCTTTACCGGATGCAGAAAGTGATCAGGCGATTTCTCGCCATACAGGATTATTATGAGATCGTCGAGTTTTTGCGCAAACAACAATGGTACTGGTTCCTCATCGCCATTTTGTTTCCGTTCCCCTTTGTGATTTATTTTTTCTACCACTTCATGCGCAAACGGATATATCGAAATCATCCGCGTAATTGCAAAGAGTGCACGGGAAAAATGAAAAAGCTCAACGACACAGATGAAGACGAATTCCTGACAGAGAAGCAGCAACTGGAGGAGAAACTACGCGCCGTTGATTACGATGTATGGAAGTGCGTGAGTTGCGCTTCAGTGGAATTTTGGTTTTATCTTAATCGACATTCGAAATATACCCCATGCCCGAAGTGCAGGACAATCGCGTATTATCCAATGTCAAGACGTACCATCACTTCGGCGACATATTCATCAAGCGGGACCGGTGAAGAAATTCAATCATGTAAATTCTGCGGTCATCAACACCGCTCCACGTATTCTATTGCGCAGCTTGTGCATACCACATCGTCAAGTAGCTCGTCCAGCGGTAGCAGCAGTTCTTCGTCCAGCGGAGGAAGCTGGGGTGGAGGAAGTTCTAGTGGAGGAGGCGCCAGTAGCAGCTGGTAAAGTGCTATGTCATGATTACTGGGTGAGAATCCGAATATTAAATATTAAATGTCGAATATTAAATTGATAAAGTAGTCTCGTTAAGGATTGGATCTTGCATCATGTGGTCTTGATTCTACACATTGATTTTTTTGCGGAATGACTTCAATATTTATTATTTAACATTTAATATTTATTATTCGCATTGTATTCCTTTTTTGAAAAAAGTCTCACTGATTTTGCGTCAGCTTCTCGATCATTTTCTTTCCATTGTCGTTTTGAGGATTTAGCTCCAGCGACTTCTTATAAAATGCAATGGCAATCTGCCTTTCTCCCTTTTCCATGTAGGCTTCTGCCAGACTATCCCATGTATTAAACGCCTTCGGATACAATTGCGTATTTAGTGTAAATACCTGAATTGCCTCGTCAATTTTCTTAAGCTGCATGAGCCTGTAGCCTTGTGTGTTTAAGCTTGCTTCAATGTTGCTATCGTTTAATTCGTAGCTGCCCTTGTTAATACCGGTTTGACGCAGGATCTTCCATGACTTGCCTTGCTTTTCCATCAATATTGTTTGCTCGGAGGCGTAAGGCCCTTGAAAGTCCTCGCCTCGTTGTATCAGGTCTACAATAGCAATGTTACCTTTTATGTTCACCTTAAAGTCACCCTTAGTAATTCTCTTGACGTTTGGATCAACGGGAGTGCTAAAGTATTTCTCACGTTGCGCAACCAGGCTATCAAATCGTTGTACTGAGTAATAAAATTGCGAAGAGACGGCGGTCAATACGACCTCATTTGACTGGACAACACAGCTAGCCCATTTTTCCTTATCTTTCTTGTACCAGTAGTCCAGTTCTGCCTGGATCACATCAATGATCTTTTGTTTCTCGGCATCCTGGCAAAGCGCTGTAATTGGATGTGCTGCGGTGAATACAAAAAGAAGCAGCAGAATTGCGGAACGTTTCAATCGAGTTTTCATAATAGAAGTAATTAGGTTATTAACATGATCAATGAAGAAGTCACTTCTCATTTATTGCCGGTGAACGACTTTAATATTTATCATTTGACATTTAATATTCATTATTTGCATTGCATTCATTCTTTGAATGAATCTCATTTATTTTTGCGCCAGCTTCTCAAGCATCTTCTTCCCGTTTTCGTTCTTAGGATTTAATTCCATCGATTTCTTATAAAATCCTGTTGCGATATCTTTTTCACCTTTCTCCATATAAGCTTCGCCAAGGCTATCCCACGTGTTCCAGGCCTTGGGGAATAGCTGAGTATTGAGGGTAAAAACCTGAATGGCCTCGTCAAGCTTTTTCAGTTGCATCAGCCTGTAACCTTGCGCATTAATCTGAGCTTCAATATTGCCTTCATTTACTTCGTAACCGCTTTTATCAAAACCAGCCATGCGCAATATTTTCCATGACTTTCCCTGTTTCTCGAGTATAACAGTTTGCTCACCGCTAAATGGCCCAAAAGCATCCTGACCTTTTTCGACCAGATCAACGATCGCAATAGGGCCTTTGATTATAACATTAAAATCACTTTTTGTGATTTTATTAACGTTGGGATCTGGAGGAGTGCTAAAATATTTTTCACGCTGCGCACTCAGACTATCCCATCTGTGAACCGAAAAACGTCCTTGCGCGCCAGCGCCAGTCATCGCCACATCATTCGAGTGAACAAAAGTGCTTGCCCATTTTTCTTTATCCTTCTTATACCAATAATCAAGTTCGGCATTGATTACATCGATGATCTTTTGTTTCTCCGCGTCCTGCGATAGGGCAGCTATCGGAAGCGCCGCGACAAAAGCAACTATTAATAGCAGAAGGGTGGGAAGTTTCAAACTTGTTTTCATAAGAGAATTGGTTAGGTTATGACAATAGGTAATAGCAACGATGCAACGAATGAAGTTTGCCTCACCATTCGCGAAATCGGTTCAAGCGCCTCAACGAGACAATACCTCCTGACGAATCAAAAAAAGTAATTCCGATTCTGAATTACCTAATCTCCTTTTACTGGTTGTGATGCGTTCGCATCCTGTGAAATGAATTTAACTGCTCTGTCTCCATCAATTAAGATATGGAGCCCTTCGGAATGGGATAGTTAAATGTAGGAACAATTCGGATTAAAAGCAGTAGTCATAACCGGTTTGTTTGCAAAGGTTTTCAATGACTAATCCCTGGCGTTAAAGATCTGTAAGGCGGTCAATATTTAGCTCACTAAGGATCAAATCGGCATCGACGTTATCCAGACCTTTCTGTGGCATAAATGGAACCTCTGCAGCGGCCGGGTCCTGGACTATGATTTTGGCACCAAGATTCTTAGCCTTAACCAGTCCATCCACACCATCGGCATTGGCGCCGGAAAGCAAGAAGCATACTAGGCGATTTCCAAACGCCTCCGCAGCACTTTCAAAAGTGACGTCAATGCTTGGACGACTATAATTTACTTTCTCCGAGTCGTCGAGAGTCATCGAGCAATCTTTCTCGATCAGTACGTGATAATCAGCCGGAGCTACATAAATAATCCCCTGGTTGAGCGGATCTTTATCTTCAACTTCCTTCACTTCGTACTGTGTTTTGTTAGCGAGAATATCGAGCAGCACGGCATCCTCTGTTTGCTTACGATGAAATACAATGATCACACATGCGTCGCTCAGATTTAAGCACGGAAGTATTTTCAGGACCATCGTCAGACTTCCGGCCGATCCGCCAATCACAAAAAGGCGCCGCGCTAACTTGTCTTTCTCCATATCTTTTCTTTGTTAGCCACCTGAGTGAAATGATTCTGCACGTCTGTAAACCTCAGCGTTTCTTTGGAGCCCAACGCGAGATATCCAAACATTTCAAGACTGTCATAAAACAAGCGTAGCACCTTGTCTTGAAGCTGCTTGTCAAAATAGATCATGACGTTCCGGCAAAGGATCAACTGAAATTCATTGAATGATCCGTCTGAGACTAAATTGTGCGTGGCCAGCACGATCTTCTTGCCGAGAAAATCGTGGAACTTGGCCGCATTATAATGAGCGGTATAGTATGACGAGAAGTCCGCTTTGCCTCCAGAGAGAATATAACTTTCTGAATACTGTTTCATCTGACTTAGGGGGAAAATTCCTGCTCTGACATTTTCGAGCACCGCCGGATTCAGATCGGTTGAATACAAAAGTGATTTGTTAAGAAGATTGGCTTCATGGAGAAGAATTGCCATGGAATAGACTTCTTCGCCAGTCGAGCATCCCGCATGCCAGATCCGAATCAACGGCCAGGTAGCCAACATTGGAAAAATTTGTTCACGCAATGTTTTGTAGAACGTGGCATCGCGAAACATCTCTGTGACGTTGACCGTGATCTGTTCAACAAAACGATTGAAATACTCAGTATCATTCTTCAGTCTGAAACGAAATTCAGCAAAGCTTAGAAACCGGTCGTGTATGAGAAGTCTTGAGATTCTTCGCTTTAATGATGCGCGCGAATAGTTCCTGAAATCATAGCCGTAATTAGCCAAAATATCATTCAGGATGATTTCAACGTTGTCATCGTTCAATTCCAGCTCAACGTCATCGCTCATGGTCATGCGAGAAATTGGTTGAGAAGTATCAGCAGGTAGTCCAGATCGATCGGCTTGGAGATGTAAGCATCAGCTCCGGCCTCCAGACATTTTTCGCGATCACCCATCATTGCCTGTGCTGTTACGGAGATCACAGGGATGTGCTCCTTTTGATTGCTACGAATAAGGGGCAGCACTTCGTATCCATCCATCTCCGGCATCATCATGTCAAGTAAGATCACCCCGAGGTCCTTTTCATCCGAGATGAAACGCAATCCTTCGATGGCACTGCCCGCCGTGAGACATTGGTAGCCCCGTGCTTTTAAGACAGCTTTCAAGGCAAAAATATTCCGGCTATCATCATCGATAATGAGTATTTTTTTGATGTCGCGTGTCTCCATTCCCGATCTATTTTCCTTCGTACAGCCAAACTCTCAACAATGAAAAAAGCTGATCGGGATCGACCGGCTTTGTGATATAATCTGATGCACCGGCGCTGATGCATTTTTCGCGATCGCCCATCATCGCTTTGGCAGTGACTGCAATGATTGGCAACGACTTGAAACGACGATCTTTACGAATGGCGCGAGTAGTTTCGTATCCATCCATTTCCGGCATCATCATATCCATTAGTACTACATCTACGTCAGGTGATTCTTTCAATTTTTGTAGCGCGTCCTTTCCGTCCACAGCGGCGATGACATTCATTTCATATTTCTCCAGCGCTTTCGTCAATGAGAATATATTACGCATGTCATCGTCAGCGACAAGGACCTTTTTGTTTCGCAGAACCTCGTCGAGCGCACCGAGCTTCGGGTACCTCGGCGACTTTTCCTTGTCCCGATGTTTTTCCATGAGATGAAGGAACAATGAGACCTCGTCAAGGATTCTTTTATACGAGTGTGCAGTCTTCACGACAATTGAATCAGCATATTGCTTGATCTTGAGTTCTTCATTTGGTGAGAGACTCTTGCCAGTGAAAATAATGATGGGCAAATTCTCCAAACCCGGAGTTCGCTTAACTGCTTCGAGTGTGTCGTACGCTTTCTGGTCAGGGATGCCCATGTCGAGGATAACGCAATCAGTTTCGGTTTGCTTCAGTGACTGGATTGCATTTTCGACCTCGTTCTCAATTTCAAGGTTCACGCTGAACGTTTCCAGGAAATGTGCAAGGGCTTTCGCATGACGTGGGTTTTCTTCGACGATGAGAACCTTTTTCGGATGATGTGTCAATACATGTTCTATCTTCTTGAAGATTTCATGCATCTGGTCGAAGGCGACGGGCTTACTGATAAAGTCCACTGCGCCTTTGATCAGACTTTCTCCTTTTACTTCGTGCGATGACATGATGTGCACCGGGATATGCCTTGTGTCCTGTGAATGCTTTAACTCATCCATGACTTCCCACCCGCTTTTAACCGGAAGCTGAATATCCAGAAGGATACCCAAGGGAAGAAATTGCTTGGCGAGTGAAATTCCTTCATCACCCCGTACTGCCACAATACCTTTGTATCCCTTGCGCCGCGTAACATCGAGTAACGCCTTCGCAAAATTAGTGTCGTCCTCTATGATTAAAATTGATTTTTCATCCACCTTAATGTTCTCCCGGTCATCGGGAATGTTTTCGGGAATTTGAGTGCTGATATATTTCTGCGCATCTGAAGTTGACGGCGATCCGTTGTTCTTCGGACTGTTTTTCTCTGAGTTGCCGTTGTGAAGCGGCTTTGCTGCTGGGATTGGTTTCTCTCCTGCGGTTTTGATATTACCCGAAACCGGTACGGTAATAGAGAATTCTGCTCCGTGACCTGCTTCGCTTTTCAATGCTATTTCTCCCCCGAGCAAGCGTGTTAGTTCGCGACTAATGGAGAGGCCAAGTCCCGTGCCGCCGTACTTCCTGCGTGTGGAACCATCGGCCTGCTGAAACGCCTCGAAGATGATTGTTTGTTTTTCTTTTGGGATTCCAATCCCGCTGTCGCGCACTATCATCTTTACGAAATCCTTTTGCTCGGCCGGCACGATTGAAAGCTCGACGTACCCTGTTGAGGTAAACTTAATTGCGTTCGACAACAGATTGCGGATGATCTGATGCAACCTCATTTTGTCTGTTTCGATGGTCTCTGGTACACCATGCGAGATGGACGTTTTAAATTCTATATTTTTTTCGTTCGCAACGGGATCAAACATGGAATGCATGTCGAGAACAAATTCTTTCAGCGGGATTGACTGGAGCTCAAGTTTCATTTTGCCTGCTTCAATCTTGGAGAGATCGAGGATTTCGTCGATGAGCGACAAGAGTCCGTTCCCTGAACTCTGAATTACCTTCGCGTATTCGATCTGGTCTTTGGTTAGATTGCTTTCCGGATTTTCGGACATCAGTCTCGATAACAGCAAGATTGAATTCAATGGCGTTCGCAGCTCGTGCGACATATTTGCGAGAAACTCCGACTTGTACTTTGTACTCTGCGCCAACTGATCCGCCTTTGACTGTATTTCAAAGTTGCGTTCCGTGATCATTTGATTCCTTTCTTCCAGTAAACGGCTACGCTCCTCCAGTTCCTGGTTAGCCTGCTTCAATTCTTCCTGCTGGACTTTGAGTTCTTCTTCCGAGGCCTGAAGTTTTTCAGACTGAATTTCAAGCTCGCTGTTCAAACCTTCCAATTCGGAATGCTGTGATTTTAATTCTTCGGATTGTGCCTGCGTTTCTTCGAGTAATTCCTGTAGTCTCTTTCGATTCTGTGCTGTTGTTAAAGCAATGCCGATGTTAGGAGCAGCATTGGTCAGGAATTCGATTTGGCGAGGTGAGAAATTAGAAATTGTCGCCAGTTCTATAGCACCCTTGATTAGATAGCCATCCAAAACAGGAATAGCCACTACGTGGCGAGGCTTTGCTTCACCGGTTGCAAAACTGATGCTGATACTCTCCTGAGGAATCTCGGTTAACTCAATTGGTTTTCGCGTGGCGATGCATTGACCGAGAATGCCGTCATTCAACTTAATAGACTGTCGCTCCTTCGGAGGTGAAAACGCGTAACCAGCAATGGCGTGCAATTCATTTCGCTGCAGAACATAAAATGCTGCCGCGTTTCCACCCGAATATGCAGATAGAAATTCAATGACGTCCTTGCTCAATGTCTCCTCATCTTTCTCACCGATCATGAGGTCGTTCAGCTTCGAAAGGCCGGTTTGCATCCATTCCTTATCAGACAAAAGCCCAAAGGAATACTGCAGCGATTCCGCCATCTTATTGAGAGAGCCCCCAACTTTGCCAAGAGCGTCGCTCTGCTGGTCATTAACCCGCACATCGTAGTTGCCCTGAGAAATCTTGTTCGCGATACTTTCAATTATTCTGATTCGTGTAGAAGTCTCTTCATCCTTTTTTTGCAGTTCTCCCTGAAGTTTAACTCGTTCGTCGAATTCACCTCGGATGCGGGCGTAAAAGAGCACCGTGATCAGCAATGCAATCATTGCGGCCGAGATGATTAACGGAGGAGTGAAGGCCGCGAAACGATTCATGGTGTCAGTTCTTTCCTGAAGAAGCTGCTTTTCAATTTGTTCGATATCTCCGATCACTTGACGCACAGTGGCCATGATCTCGCGACCTTGCTCAAGCTGACTAGTGGGAATGACTACGTTCTTTCTTTTTTGCTCGATTGCCAGATCGAGATACTTGAAACGTTCCTTCATGAGGTCATTGAGACGCTGCAGATTCTCATGCTGCTCAGGATTATCAAAAGTAAGACGCTTTGCCTGGTCATACCATACCTGAGCTCTTTCACGCGCGTCGCGATAAGGATTAAGAAAATCTTCTTTGCCCGTAAGAAGATAACCGCGCTGACCTGTCTCAGCATCAACCATCGCAGCGCGTGCGCCATTTACCGCTAAGATCACATCATTGGTGTGATTGACAAGTTTGGCGCTTTTTAGCAGATTCGTAATGCTGATGTACGATGCTCCTGACGTGATAATCAGAATGATCAGCGAAGTGCTGAATCCGATGAGGAGGTTTCGTTTAAAATTGCTTTTCATAATGTTTCTCAGCCTAGCGTGGATAATGCCTGAGTGGTAATATGATTGTGAATGTTGCGCCCTGATTCTCTATTCCAGAAGCGCTTATTATTCCATCATGGCGTTCGATGACCTTTTTTACAATAGCCAGTCCGATGCCTGTGCCTTCGTAAACCCGAGGCGCATTCAGTCGCTGGAAAATATCAAAGATGCGTTCCCGGAATTCATTGCTGAAGCCGATGCCGTTATCCTGAACTGTTACGCGGCAATAACTTCCTGAAGACGACGACTTCGCATCAAAGGATTTTTCATTAAGCATCTCTCCGTAAATGCGTATAAAGCATGCAACGTCCGGTCGCGAAAACTTGATCGCGTTGCTAAGTAAATTCTGGAAAGCCTGGCGTATCTGAAATGGAATTGCTTCGACCTTCGGCAAAGGAGAAACATCCACAGCGCAACGATGTCCATTTCGTTCGAAGTCGAGATCAGAAATGACTTCGCGAATGACATCATTGAGATCTACCGTAGTGAACGCGTCTTCCGCGTATATCTTGGAATAGTCCAAAAGGTCACGAATCAGATTCCTCAAGCGGCCGGCGGAATCAGAGATTCGATTTAGGTATTGCTTCAGCTTATCCTGATCATAAATGTGCTTATCGATCGCAAGGTTGCTGAATGTTTCAATCTTCCGCAACGGTTCCTGCAAATCGTGGGAAGCGACAAAGGCAAACTGCTGAAGTTCCTTATTGCTTTCTTCAAGGCGCTGATTTGCCTTCATCAATTCCGTTGTGCGCTCCTGAACCTTTTTTTCAAGAATGTTTTCTGCTTGCTTTCGCAATTCGATTTCGCCTCGAAGATGGACCTCGAGGTCTTGCAGCTGACGCCGTTGCTCGGATAGCTTATAGAACGTCTTTACTTTCAATAGTAAAATTTCAGGATCAAATGGCTTTGTGATGTAATCCATGCCACCTGAGGTGTAGCCTTTAGTAATAAATTTCTTGTGGGTATTTACGGCGGAGAGGAATATAATTGGAATGTCTTTGGACTTGCTGTAACCAGAGATCGCCTCCGCGACTTCAAATCCATCCATCTCCGGCATCTGTACGTCGAGAATAATAACCGAATAGGATTGCTGCAGTATTTTTCGCAACGCTTCTTCGCCTGACGTTGCTGTATCCACCTCAAAATTGTGAAGCGTTAGCAGTGACTTCAGACTAAAAATGTTCTGCTGGTTGTCATCAACGATCAATATCATTTTCTATAGCTCTGTCAGGCCTGCTCAAAGCATGGACTGTTTGACGACAAAGTATAACTTTTTAAAACTGCTACGGCAATGGCATGATTTTTTACAGAGACCAAATGTAAAAAATTTCGTTAAAAAAAAGCCCGGTTTCCTTAGTCCGGCTGGACCTGGACTTGTTTCTCCTTCGACGTCTTGATTAACGAGGCGATAACGGCCACGAGCAGAATTGCAGCAATGACAATCAGCGATACATGAACCTGAATTTTGGCGAAATCGGCAATGGCCATTTTCGTTCCGACAAACACAAGGATCGCTGCGAGACCGTACTTCAGATATTTAAAATATTTTTCAATTCCTGCAAGCGCGAAATACAATGAGCGCAGTCCAAGGATAGCAAAGACGTTGGAAGTATAGACTATGAACGGATCTTCCGAAACAGCGAGAATCGCAGGAATAGAATCGACTGCGAAGATCAGATCAGTAGCTTCGATTACGATTACAACCAGGAGCAATGGCGTTGCCCACCACATTCCGTCTTTCTTCACGAAGAACTTGTCGCGATGATACACATTAGTCACGGGCATCACCTTTCTAAGCATTCTTACAAAGAAATTTTTCTCGGGATCGATTTTTGTCTCGGAGAAGAACATCTTGATACCCGTGAAAATAAGAAAGCCGCCAAATAGATAGATCAGCCAGTGGAACCGATGAATCAACTCAATACCTGTGAAGATAAAAACCACACGCATGATCAACGCTCCAAAAATCCCGAGAAATAAAACCTTATGCTGATAGGAAGGAGGAACCTGGAAATACGAAAAGATCATGATCATGACAAAAATATTGTCCACACTCAATGACTTCTCGATTAAGTAGCCCGTGAGAAACTCTAAGGCCAGTTCCTTGTTGAAATAATAATAGATAAATACATTGAAGAGCAAAGCGAACGTGATCCACACGCCGGTCCAGATCAATGCTTCTTTCACGGAAACTTCGTGACTCTTGCGATGAAATACACCGAGGTCAAGGGCAAGCATTCCCAGGACGAAGGCATTAAACATTATCCACAAAAGCGCTGTATTCTCCATGATCAATTAATAACTTCTTTTTTCGCAAGGCTACTCAATCAAATTCCGCACAGCCTGATTTATAGGCAGGACGTTCTGCATTCATGTAATTCAGGGAAAGGGCTCGATCCTGACAAAGCCGGGTTCCTAATTTACCTGATTCGCGTCAAGCTGCAAATTTCTTCGTCTGCTTTTCGACGGAGATCCGGTCGATCCCAGCTTTTGGGCACCACAAGTTTTGGCGTATTGTGCCTGCTAAAGTAACGGGATTACTGCCGCATTTGGTTCTTAAAATGCGATTAGAAATGATTGAGGCTGGAGGATGTCGGTACTATTCTTCGATCGCTCCAGCCCCGATATTCATTAGTTGAATTTGTGGGATCGTTTCTCGAATACCCTGATTGCGGGGGAAATAGTAATAAATTCGCGAAAATCCCGCCGATTCGATCAGCGAAAGCGATTGGTCGCGTGGCTGAAAATTGGTATAGATAACACTTCCGCTAACTGCAGCGACCCCGGCGTTTCCAATGACAGTTCGTATGGCGTTGATCTCGGCTGTGCAATCTATATCGGTCGAGGGATCAAACGTACTGTACCCCTCACCGATAACCGATTGATCTCTTACGATCACAAAAGCAAAGCGATGAGCAGAATTATTTTCTTCGCCGTCATTACCGAGTGCGAGCGCGCGTTTCATGAAGCTGAGATCTGCTGGTGTTGCATCCACAGGTTCTGAAATACGCCGTGCGCGGGCTGCAGAAATAGTTTGCCGCGCATCATGTTGGGCGTACATTCCAAACGTCACAACAGCAATGAGTAGTACTACTTTCATATTCTTAAAGATTAAAATCGCCAGCCGCCTCCGGCTGATAGGTAACTTTCACAATTTCAAAATTGCCCACTCCTTCAGGAATTCGCCAGGAGACAATTTCGCGTTCCTTACGGCCGAATAACAATAGCCCCACGGTTGACAAGACAGAAACGCGTCGCGCGCGATTGTCTGCTAAATGTGGATACGTGATCGTGACTTCTGACTCCCTTCCGGATTTGACATCGCGAAGCAACACACAGGAATTCATGGTCACGATTCCGCGAGACACTTTTTCCGGCGCAACTTTGACGGCGTTATCAAGTTTCTGATCCAGATCGGATATTTCGTAATGTCCTTTCCCAATCGGACGATTTTCAGCTATAAGCGTTTTGAGACGCTCGAAGTCGTTTTGCGTAATAACAAGTCTATCCGTCATTATTGATCTTTGAATCATTCCCTGACTGGCATTATCCATGCCAGAGCAAAATTGGGCGCAGATCAAACGAAACCTCACATTTCGGAGCACTTCTCAGGGGAATAACTTCCCGGTGGGTAATTTCGCTCCATCTAAACGTTGATTTTCGGATGTCAAATGCTGAAGTATTCGCTTTTCAATTCATAGCTTTGCATTCTCAAATGAAAACGACTGCTGATTTCAAACTAAGGGAAAGAATTAAGGAATTAAACTGTCTTTATTCCTTGTCCCGCGTTGCCTGGGAGTCGAAGAATGATGTTGCCGCCCTGGTGGCGAAGACATTGGAACTCCTTCCGATGGCCATGCAGCATCAGGCCCTGGCTGAAGTTCAAATCGTGATCAACGGCCAAACTTATTCTTCGCGAAGATTTAAGAACTGCAGAACAAAAATCGACTCGCCGTTAAAGGTAGATAACAAGAACTACGGAAGAATTGAGGTGGGCTATCGGAACGACCGGAAGCAAGGTTCTGGTACTACATTTCTTCCTGAGGAAAAAAACTTATTGAAAGCAGTTTCACGTGAGCTCTCCCTGTTCATTAAGAGAGCAGCGGTTGAGGCTGACAAGGAACAATTACAAATTCAGTTGCAACACGTGGAGCGACTTGCATTTGTAGGTGAGCTGTCCGCGGGAATAGCGCACGAATTGAATGAACCGCTTGGACGGATATTGGGATTTGCGCAGTTGATCAAGAAGGCTGGATATTTGAATGAGCAACAACAGGAAGATATTGAGAGGATCGTTAAGGCCTCGCTTTATACGCGCGAGATCATTAAGAAACTGATGATCTTTTCAAGGCAAATGCCACGACAGATCGGAAACGTGAATCTTAATCAGATCGTCGACAGTATTTTGTATTTTATCGATGTGCGGTTTCAGTCGCGCGGAATAAAGATTGTAAAAGATCTTGACGATAATCTCAATTCCATTGAGGCCGATGAAGTGCAGATGAGTCAGGTATTGGTCAACCTTGTCACAAATGCGATACACGCAATGCCCGATGGAGGACAAATTACAATTTCGACACGGAATAAACGAAAGCATATTGTCCTTGCTGTGAAAGATACGGGCACAGGAATGACGCGAGAGATACGGGAAAAGATATTTGAACCGTTCTTTACGACGAAAGCCGTTGGCCATGGCACTGGCCTTGGATTGTCGGTGGTGCAGGGCATCATTGATTCACACCAGGGAAAAATTTCCGTTCTCACGGCGCCAGGAAAAGGATCTAAATTCGACATCGTACTACCCTTGACCCAAAATTGATCGCTATGGCTGCCAAGACGGAAGAAAGAAAAATACTTGTAGTCGATGATTCTCCAGAGACAATTGAGCTGATCAAAAGAAACCTGGAGTCACTTGGTTTCAGCGTCTACACATCGAATAATGTTCAATCTGCGGTGAAGCTCCTTTCGTCGTTGAATGTTGACCTTGTAATTACTGATTTGAAAATGCCGGGTGAGAATGGGATGGAGTTAGTTCGTCACGTGTCAGAGAACCACAAAGGCATCGGAACGCTTGTCATCACAGGGTTTCCTTCTATTCAGGGTGCCGTCGAATCAATCAAGATTGGGGCTGAAGAATACCTTGTAAAACCTTTCACCGATGACGAGCTCTTCAAATCTGTGGAGCGAGTGTTGAATAAATCGCGGCGCGAAAAGAAACAGCTTCCGAAATCAGCATCACATAATTTCGGAATTATTGGCGAGTCGGAAGGAATGTTAAAAGTATTCAATACCATCAGCAAAGCGAAGTCAACAAATGCCACGGTATTGATTAATGGCGAGAGTGGTACAGGTAAGGAGCTTGTAGCGCGTGCCCTGCACTATGGCGGGCATGCGTCGGCTTCGCCTTTTGTACCGGTGAACTGTGGGGGTATACCAGACGCGTTGCTGGAGAGCGAACTTTTCGGCTACGTAAAAGGTGCTTTCACCGGCGCGATGGAAACCCGGGCAGGCTTTTTCCAGACTGCTGATGGGGGTACGATATTTCTCGATGAGATAAGTAACACCTCGCTGGCAATGCAGGCGAAATTACTTCGTGTACTCCAGGAAAAGGAATTTTATATGGTTGGTTCCAAGAAGGCGATCAAGGTGAACCTTCGCGTAGTAGCAGCGACTAACGTCGACCTCATGGCCATGGTGAAGAAGGGATTGTTCCGCGAGGATCTTTATTACCGATTAAACGTGATCACCATCGACCTTCCGCCATTACGTGAGCGCGATAAGGATATTCTTTTATTGATTGATTTTTTCTTAGCCAAATATGTACAGGAGATGGGGCGCAGTTCGATGAAGTTTTCGAAAAAAGCGCTCGCTTCGATGAAGGCGTATCCCTGGCCAGGGAATGTGCGCGAGCTTCAAAATCTCGTTCATCGACTGGTGATACTTGCGGACGACAGCACCATCGATGTTCCGGATTTGCCAGAGAGTTTCCGCTTCTCTGCGAGTCGCGATCAAGGGCTACATCGAACTCTTGAGGAAGTTGAAAGGGAATATATAATCGACGTACTCACCTTCAATAAGAACAATATTTCCCAAACTGCTCAGATCCTTGGCATCGACCGGAAGACGCTGCGACAGAAAATTAAGAAAGGCAATTGAATATTGAACAAGGAATGTTGAATTGACAGTTTTGTGCTGTTTTAGTATTCCCTCTTCACTTCAATACTCATTATTCAATGTTCGTTATTCGATGCTGGACCATTCCTCTCCAGCTGATTCGTTTTTCCCCACCTCGAATTCCGAGAACCCTGCATTTTACAACGTATGCGCCAATTTTTTAATGGTATACCTTTTGGAATAGTCTGAGTCGAGGGAAATCGTATGCATGGACAGATGGACATTGAGAAATTGATTTTAAGCGAGCTGAAAGGTCTTTGTTCAAACTGTGCGTATGCTCCGGTGTGCGTCTACTTTAAGACTGCTACCCGTCCTGTCATTCAATGTGAAATGTTCGAGCAAGGAGCCCCGAAAGCTGCGGCCGGATTATGCAAGACCTGTGACAATGCGATGACCTGTAAGTTGCCAGCGCGAGCGCAAGGCGCGTGGCATTGTGATGAATTTATTTAATAGATAAAGAATATGGTAAAGCATTCGAATATTATCCGCAACGGAAAGTGGAAGGAGTTCAATAAACACGCCGTCCTGATTTCTGAAGGGAACTATATTAACGGTGCAAAGGATGGTGTGTGGCGGGAGTACTATGATCATACCGGTTCCATTATGATCGAAGAGGTATACGACAATGGCGTTCAGCATGGACGGTTTGCATCGTTCCATCCGAATGGAAGTGTCTGGAGTGAAGGTCAATTCAAGAACGGGCGAAGAGAAGGATGCTTTAAAGTTTACAATGAGGAAGGAAGGAACGTGCGGACACTCCTCTTTGTGAACGATAGGCAAATTGATGAGGTAGAGTTAAAGATAAATCATGAAGCGACAAGAAAGACCGCAAGTTGACTATATGCTGATCGGGGTCACCCTTTTTTATCTGATGGGTCCGTTGATGATGCAGTGGATACCGGGTCATAAAATGGAAGTCAGCCAAAATGAAAATTCGATATTGAAAGAAGAGAAATTAAATGAAGAAACGAATTCTGATAATCGACGATGACCGTGTTCTGAACAAGATCAACGAAAAGGTCCTGTTGGTTGCCGGCCTTGTCAAAGAACTTCACATCGTAGAGAATGGACGCCAGGCAATCGATTATTTAAAGACGCGATTGACCAAGAGTGATCCCCTCCCAGAGATCATAATTTTTGATCTTCACCTACCCATTATGGATGGCTTCAGCTTCATCGATGTATTTCAGGAAATGGAGTTTGCAGGAAAGTCGAACATTGAACTGGTCGTATTCACTTCATCCAGCAATCCACGCGACAGGCAGAAGGCCCTCGGTAAGGGTATCACGCATTACCTGAGCAAACCATACCTTCTGAGAGGTCTTTCCGATATAATCACGCGCCTTCAGTATCAGTAGCGGTCGTCCAGAACATTCGATAACACACGTTTTCGGTGAGGACGCGCCATCCCACGCACGAATCAGCCACGTTATTTTTTTTATTTTTTAGCGCGCACCTTTTCGACATTCTTTTAAATTCACACGGCTGAATTTTCTTTCATAAAAAAGACAACAATGGAATACAGATTCTTAGGCGGATCGGGCCTTGAGGTTCCGGTATTAAGTTTTGGTACGGCAACGTTTGGTGGAGGCAGTGAATTCTTTAAAGCATGGGGAAGCACACAGGTGGATGAAGCAACCCGACTTGTCGATATATGCCTCGACGCCGGCGTGAACATGTTTGATACTGCAAATACTTATTCACAGGGATTGTCGGAGGAGATCCTGGGAAAAGCGATTGCAGGAAAGCGTCAGAGTCTTTTGATCTCGACCAAGGCTACATTTCCATTCGGTACCGGACCGAATAATCAGGGTTCATCACGCCATCACCTCCTCAGGCAGGTAGAAGGTAGCCTGAAGCGATTGAACACTGACTACATTGACATCTATCACATGCACGGCTTCGACGGCAATACGCAGATAGACGAGACGTTGAGATCATTGCATGATCTTGTCACAAGCGGTAAGGTCCGTTACCTCGCAGCATCGAATTTTTCAGGCTGGCATCTGATGAAGTCAATGGCAATTTCAGAGAAGTATGGGTGGAATAAATATGTGGGGCACCAGGTTTATTATTCTCTTGTGAATCGTGAATATGAGTGGGAGTTGATGCCATTAGGAATTGATCAGCGCGTCGGTGCGATTGTATGGTCGCCATTATCAGCGGGCAGACTCGGCGGCAAGTACAAACGCGGCAAGCCACTTCCTCCCGAAGGTCGTGTGTCGCAAGGCGGAAGTCCCGTTCCTGATCGCGTGTTAAACGAAGAAATTTTCTACAATATTCTCGATACGCTCGATGAGATCGCACGTGAAACAGGAAAATCCGTCGCGCAAATCTCTATCAATTGGTTACTGCAACGTCCAACAGTCGCAAACATAATCATAGGCGCGAGGAATGAAGATCAATTGCGACAAAATCTTGGCTCGGTTGGATGGAATCTCACCCAGGAACAGATTGCTAAGCTGGACAAGGCGAGCGAAGTTCCGCCGATCTATCCATACTGGCACCAGCGCCAGAATCTTAAGCTTAATCCACCTGCGGTGTGATCTGTCACATTTGATGGATTGTTTTAATTAATTGCCGATGCAGCAAAGTACGAACTACGATCTAAGGTCGAATTAGTAGCTCGCGAAGCTTGTTCTCTTCCAGGTCGACCAGTGATAAATATTTGCGGATCAAGTCTTCGTCGAACTCAGACTTGTTGTTCAATGCGCGGAGGGTTTTGCGCTGCTCTTCCAGCATTTCCAGATAGACTCGTTGAAATTGCACTACTGATCCGGAAACGGATTTATTGAAATCATCGATGTCGCGCTCAAAGTAACTTAATTCGATTCGCATTTTGCTGATGAGATTACTGAGCTGCTGATTCGAAATGATTTCCTCCTTGTATCCATTCTCCAGGAACTTAAGCGACGTCGCAGCAAGTTTTTTCCGGATCGTCAACTCCTGTGTCGCTTCGGGTATGAGTGTGTATTTATCTTCCATGTTGACCTTGCGCACCAGCCATGGTAGTGTCAATCCCTGAAGCACCAAGGTTACCAGAATAACAATGAATGTAATAAAGAGTATAAGATTGCGATAAGGGAATGGTGTGCCTTCGCTGATCAACACAGGAATAGATAACGCCGCTGCCAGCGACACAACACCGCGCATACCGGCCCATCCGAAAATGATCGGTGCTTTCCATTCCGGATGAGGATCAGCGACGGTAATAAACTTGCCTGCAAATCGCGTAAAAGCAACCGCTCCAAAAGTGCACGCCATTCGCGTGATAATGAGAACAGCTGATATTATGAGACCATAACCAATGGCCTCCCCCAAACCAATTTCGCCAAGTTGACTGGCAATTGACGGGAGCTGGAGACCGATGAGCAAGAACACAATTCCATTGAGCAGAAATCCAAGTGTAGACCAGACGTTGGATCCCTGTAACCGGCTTTGATAGCTCAATAACTTTTGTCGCTGACTGGAAAGAAGAAGTCCCCCGCTCACGACCGCGAGCACGCCTGAAAAGTGGAATCGTTCCGCAAAATAATACATGCAGTATGGGGCAATGAGGCTGAGTATTATTTCCAGACTTGCTGTTGTTGGCAACCACCTGTAGATCGCAAAAAAGATTAGTCCGACGGCCAGTCCTATCAACGTTCCGGCTACAACCACGAGGAAAAAAGTTCCAGCGGCATCTGAGAAATGAAACTGACCTGTAATTACAGCTGCGAGAGCGAAGCGAAATACGATCAGCGATGATGCGTCATTTAACAGACTTTCACCTTCAATAATATTTACCATCGACTTCGGGGCGTTGACACGACGCATGATGGTTGTTGCAGAGATAGCGTCGGGAGGAGAAATGATGCCGCCTAGCAGAAATCCTAATGCAAGCGTGAAACCCGGGATCAATGCATTTGAGATAAACGCGATTACACAAGAGGTGAGAATTACGATCGGAAAAGCAAAGCTCATGATGATACGACGCCATCTCCAAAATTCTTTCCATGACATCTGCCATGCAGCATCGTAAAGCAATGGGGGAAGAAAAATAAAAAAGACAAGCTCAGGGTCGATTGTCACGTGCGTGAATACTTTGGCGAAGCTTAACACAAGTCCGCCCAGCACCAGGACAATAGGATAGGCGAGGCGAAACTTGTTCGAGAGCATCACCAATGCGATGATGACCAGGATAAGCCAGATATATTCAATTAAAATTGGCTGCATAGTTTAAGGTAAGAAGTAAATTTAAGAGAACCACGTTGAGTTTCATCGGATTTAATGTTTAGTTTGGCAAGGGACTAAGCGAATACGATTTCGGGGAGCACTCCTGTTTAATTTCCAATTTATGATTACGAGGTATGACTATTGAGGAAGCACAATCGATGTTGCGGCCGATGAAGATAGCGGCTGTGCCACAAGACTGGTGCGACCTGGGCTGTGGAAGTGGAATTTTTAGTCGCGCATTGGCTTTACTTTTGCCAGAGGGAAGTCATATGCTTTGCATGGATCGAGCAGAGCAAAATATTGAGGCACCCGCAAACCATGATGTGACAATCGAGTTTCTGCGTGCCGATTTCACTAAGCACGATTTTCAAGATGAGAAATTTGATGGCTTTATGATGGCCAACTCGTTGCATTACGTGAATAGCAAAATGGATTTGCTTGAAAGGCTTAGGAATTCTATTAATGCCCCGGGCAAAATGATCATCATCGAGTATGATACAGATAGTGCAAACCAATGGGTGCCTTATCCGATCCGGTTTGGGGATTTAACAATCCTACTTGACGCTATCGGTCTATCGGAAGTGAAAAAGCTTTCCGAGCGGCCATCGGTCTTTGGCGCGCAAATGTATGCATGCGAGGTTCACGTGCCGTAATCCTGTCGCTCATTTTCACTAATAAAGATCCCGATCAGACGCAGAATCGCTCTTCGGTTTCGCGTGGATCTCAATATTAACGTGTGTTCCCGGAGTAAGCAACTGTGCGTCCACCCCATCATGCGTCTTTCTAACTTGAATAATTACCAGATTGTTATTGATTCTCAGATTTGATACTGTGATTTCTTTAAGGAAAGATGGTAGCGTTGGTTGATGGAGATGAACAGTGTTCTCTGCCGCATCGATCCGCAGCCCAAGACATGCCTGGATCAGCAGGAAGAGTGACCCAACAGACCACGCTTGCGGCGAACATGCCACGGGGTATGACGTGAGCCCTTGTCCTTTAACCCGTTCGAATCCGCAGAAGAGTTCAGGTAAACGAAAGTCGGGCGAATGCAAGGCTGTATCAAAAACACCTTTCATTACTTTTGCCACTTCGTCCATCATGCAATAGCGAGCGAAGCCGTAAGCAATGAGCGCGTTGTCATGCGGCCAGATAGATCCATTATGATACGACATTGGATTATAGCGTGGCTCGCCCGAAGCGATTGTTCGTATACCCCATCCTGAAAACATTTTCTCATTTAGCAAATTGTTTGCCGTTAGGCGTGCTCGTTCTGCAGTTGCAATTCCAGAGAACAGACAATGCCCCGCATTTGAAGAAACTACGTTGCACGGACGTTTCTGACCGTCAAGAGCCAGGGCATAAATTTGCTTTTCCTCTGACCAGAATTTTTCATTGAACTTTGCCTTTAGATTTTCGGCCTGTGTCATCCATTCGTTTGCCTGTTGCTCATGTCCCAGTGCCCGCGCTATTTTCGAGGCCTGAAGTTTTGCATCGTACACGTATCCCTGTACTTCGCAAAGTGCGATAGGTTCCTGTGCAAGGTCACCATCGTCATAAAAGACGGAATCGAAAGAATCTTTCCATCCCTGATTCGTCAGACCTTTGGATGATTTTGTCTTATACTCCACAAATCCGTCCTTGTCGATGTCGCCGAAATTGTTAATCCACATGATGGCATTTTTTATATTGGGCCAGATCGATCGCAGCGTAGCCAGATCATTAGTGCGTTCGAGATACATCCCTGCAAGACTCACGAAGAGCGGTGTGGCGTCGATAGTTCCGTAATACAATTGGAACGGTGTTTCTTTCAACGCAGCCATTTCACCGCCTCGAGTCTCGTGAAAGATCTTCCCTGGTTCCGCGTCCTGGAAGTCGTTGAAATCTTTCGCCTGTGTCTGAGCCAGATAGTTAAGTACGCCACGTGTCAGCTCCGGCTCTACCCAAAGGCATTCCATCGCTGTAATGATCCCATCTCGTCCGAACGCTGTACTGTACCAGGGAATTCCAGCGTAGGGGTACAACCCGTGGGCTGTGCGCGTTGTCATGGTGATCAGGTCATGCTTGGAACGATTGATCCATTGATTGCATTGTTCGTTAGATGTGTAGATCTCCGCTGAAAACTTTCCTATCTTTTCGATATACGTGTTCATCTCATTTTTGGCGTCGTTGAAATGCAGGACACGAACCGCGGACGTGTCAGAGTCGCTGAAGGTAGCGACTACTTCAATTTCAAATTCGCCTTGGGCATCGATGACGACATGATGACGCACTCCATTAGGATCTTTCTCGTCGGGTTCTGGTGTAAATCGCAACACGGTTTCCCTCATTACGTCGTCGAGACCCTTGTAGGAAAAACGAAGACCGCTGGCTGTCGTCTCTGTAGGAAAACGAAATCCTCTTTTGAGCCTCGCTTGACCACGCACTTCGAAAATGTCTGAAAAATCGGCGTCGAATTTAAGATCGACGTCAAAGGCAACAGCCTCCTGGCTAAAATTTGAAAAACGTATTTTCTCGAAGTATGCGCCTTGCCAGAGAAATTTTGAACGGGAGATGTGAACCGTTCCTCTGAGCACAGCTTCGCCGTCGGTCTTGATATCGGGGTTTGTCAGGTCAACAATGATCATCTGGTTGTCCTCGCGGGGAAATGAACTTAAAAGCAGCGGCTTAACTCCGTTGACTTCCATTTCCACCTGCGAGAGGAAGCGAGTCCCATTGTGAAAGATGCCTTGTGTGCCACCGGGGATCGAATATATATCGCCATGAACGTCAAATAATCCGAAGCTTTCGCCTTCCTTGATAACGATCACGCGCTGATCAGATAATGCCGAGGCAGCGAGGATATAATATTGATTTTCTATTTCAATGAATTTCATGCAGCAAATATTTTTTTACAGGAATTTTCATCTACAGCGTCGAGAAGCTTCTGATAAATTTTCAGGTATTCCCCAGCCATTACGTTCGATGAGAACCGTTCATCAAATTCTGCGCGGCAACTTTGCCTGGAGATTGAATTTATGTTCCGCACTGCTTCCACCCCTTCCTCTATCGTCTTTGCAAGAATGCCACTCTTTCCAGGTTTGATAATCTCCGGAACACTTCCGCGAGGGAAAGCGATCACGGGAGTTCCACATGCCATTGATTCTATCATCACTAGTCCGAACGGTTCCTCCCATTGTATTGGAAACAGCAATGCGAGCGCATTACCAAGGAATTCTACTTTCTTATCTTCTCCAATTTCACCTATGTATTCGACGAGCGGATGATCCAACAAGTGCTTAATGCACTCTTCGAAATAATCCCTGTCTGCCTTATCGATCTTAGCAGCAATGCGCAAGGGTATTCCTGCGCGTTTTGCGATCTCGATCGCCTGTTCCAGGCCTTTCTCTCTTGATACCCGGCCAAGGAAGGCAAGGTACTTCCCCTCTTCAAACTTTGCTTTGAATAGATCTTTTGGTAGTCCATGGTAAACGTTGCCCACCCAGTAACTGTCAGGAAGTGGCCGTCGCTGACTCATGGAAATTGAGACAACAGGGACATCTCGAAATACGCCATAGAGCTTTTTTAGCTCAGGTATATCCAATCTTCCATGTAGCGTGGTAACATGAGGCACATCGGATTTTCGAGAGGTCGGATAATGCAAATAGTCGGTGTGATAGTGAATAAGATCAAACTCGTGACTCATCTCCTGCACCATCTGAATCTGCAGAACATGATAGGAGATAGGGTCTACGCAACCGGCATCAAGTCTCAGAGATTTTTCACTTACCGGGATCAACCTGGCCTTCGTAATTGAATCGCCGCTGGCGAATACTGTTACATCGTGACCCAGATCAACCAGCTGATCTGTCAGGAATGATACGACGCGCTCCGTCCCGCCATAAAGTTTAGGCGGAACACTTTCGTACAAGGGAGCGACATGTGCTATTTTCAATTTCTTCATTGGTACTTTTAAATTTCTTTAAGGGTCTGAAATTATCCAGGCAGCAGACATAACGCCTTCCTGCTTCGACTGGAAATGAGGACAAACCACCCAAAAGTTTTAAAAGTGATGCCACAGCCCGAGCCAAGCATAGCTGCGGTTAATTGCCTTTATGAAAGGCCAATTTGGTGGAAATTGATTGTTGAAACGTATTGGCTACACGCCGCAAAAAGTATCGGAAACGATTGAATCGGCGTGCTGCTAAATGAATGCTAAGCATCATCTGTGGACGAATTGCTCCATGCAGATTCTAACTCGTCCGACAATACAATTTTACTTTTCGAGCTTCTTAAGCTCGGCATCAATGTAGGATCTGGAAAGCCACTTCCCGTGAACCACTACACCGTCGATCTTTTTAGTATTAGCGATATCCTGCAACGGATTTCCATTCAACAAAATAAGATCAGCTACAGCGTCTTTGCGAACCACACCGGAATTGGGGCGATTAAGATACCTGGCAACATTGACGGTACCTGTTCGAAGCGCTTCATATGGAGTAAGTCCGGAAGTCACGAGAAATGAAAGTTCCTGGTGTGTTGAGAATCCCGGAACGTTGAATACCTGAGGAGCATCACATCCAAGTAGCAATCCGACACCGCCGTCATGGCACGCTTTGATCAGACGCCTGCGCAGTTTCACAAAGTCTCCAATTTTATCGGGTTGAAAAGATGGATTTGACATCAGGCTTTGCTTTGAAGAGATCCACTGATCAACGATTTGCTTGTCCATATATTTGGCATTAGGATCACTGCGGAAAGACTCCGGATTGTACCATGGCGAGAACCAAAGTTCTGCGAGCGATTGCGTCGGCACCACCCAGATATTATTTTTCTTCAGGGCGTCCACTAATTCGGGAATTCGTGTAGTGTCAGCCCTGGCAGCGATGAACATTCCGAATGGTCCCCATTCCGAGTCAGGTATCTTCTCAATGCCCGGCACCAATCCTTCAATGAATCCATCGAGGTGATCAATACTGGAGTATCGTGCTTCAATGGCGCGCCATACGCCCACACCACTTGAGACGTGGCCAACGAACGGTATGCCTACACGATCTGCTGTCGCGGCTATCGAATCGAATTTTGCCCTTGATAAACCAGGATGCAATTTCAGATAGTCATAACCTGCTGCTTTCTGCCGGCGCACTGCCTCCGCGCCAGCCTCTGGTGAAGTGATGCTCATTCCATTGAAGGACGGACCGGTGGTGTAAAGATCCGGCCCGAGAATTTCGCGCTTTTGCAGCATCGTGCGTAACTCGAGGTGTTTTGCGTGACCGAGCATTCCACGAATGGTGGTGATACCATTCAATGCAAAAAGGGTCAACACTTTTTTCATCGGCTCAAGGTCATCGATTGGCGGCACGTGCGCATGCATTTCGGCAAGTCCGGGAATCAGATATTTGCCCGTCCCCCCTATGATCTCCGCATTCTTCCTGTATTTGATGTCTTTGCCAATGCCAACGATCTTTCCGTTCTCAATGATCACTGTCTGATCTGTCAGTATTTTTTCCGAATCCATCGGCACAACGTTCACGTGCGTGATCACGATTTGCACCTCTTTCGAATCTATCACCTGCGCAGAAACAACACTGTAGCAAACGATGAACAATATTGAGAGGCTTTGGCGTACCATAAAATTAGTTTTGAGGAGGATTGATCATGATGTGAGCGCGATGTGTTCCTGGATCCATTATCCATGGCATTCCCGGTGCGCTTGGAGCAAGTGGCAAGCCTGTACTTTCTGCAGTTGCATACGGTATGTAAATCACATAGCGCAAGTAACCCTTCTTTACTTCCCCGGTGGCAGCGTTGAACTCTCCATCCTTCGCGGTATATACGTAAAGTGTCGATGGGTTCTTCGGCATTTTCAACTTCCCATCCTTCACTTCTTTTTCACGGATATCAAACACTTCCTGATGTCCTTTCCCTTCGAGCTTCAATTGTCGGCCACGCGCCATGAAGGGTTCAAGATCTTTTTGATAACAGGAGACATTCAATCCGGCTTGCTTAGGATCATCAGCAAGACATACCAGGTCATTTTTCCCGGCACGAATTAACACAAGCTCACCTTTTTCAGAAACAGAGTAAATGCTTGCGCCATCTTTCAATTCGGTGGGCGCTGGCATCAATGCAAGAGCAATGTCAGCGGAGTGATCCTGCTGGCATGAGCCCGTCGTAACGAAGAAAATGCATAGCAAAATTGGGAGGAGATTTTTCATAAGGATGAGGTTTCTCTTAATGTACGTTATTTCATCTTCAAATGAAATGGAATTTGGCTGGAAGGTTCGTTCTTGAATGGTTGACGGTCTGCGATACGCATTGCCTTTCATTCTGGCCAGGGCCGGAAAAATGCTCCCCATAGCTATCGGGACCGCTGCGTTCTTTGTATTTCCTTTGAACTATCAAATAAAAAAAGCCCGGAAGTATTCCGGGCCCTTTATTACAATATAAACTTATTTTCTACTTCACCACAGCAATCCTTGTTATGAATAGTCCTTTGTCCGTGTTAACCTTCAGTAAGTAAATTCCTGCCTTGATATTGGTAAGCGCGATTTCACGCGCTGCAGGATCATTTACTTTCACGAGGTTACCGCTGATATCGTGAAGATAACTTTCGCGTACGCGATGATCCGCAGGAAGCTGAACGAAAATCTTTTCGCTCGCCGGATTTGGATACACTGTCAGTTCACTCTCTTCGTTACCCTCAGTCGACGTTATTATCGCGATTGTAAGCGTGGCTTCTGTCGACAAAAAATAGTCTGAAGCCGTAACGTGCAGCATGTGACCTCCATTTACCAAGTCAATTTTTGTTGCATCGGCAATGGTAAGAACACCGCTCTCAGCATTGAGCGCGAAGGCCCCTTCGTCATTGCCAGAGACAATGGCATAAGTCAGCTCGTCGTTATCTTCATCTTCGGCGTGTAGTCTAGCGATTATGTGGCCATTCGTGTGGTTTGGCCCGATCTCAAAAGTAGCATCGGTGAAGACTGGAGCGTGATTGTCAGGTTGTTCAACGCTGAGTGTCCAGTCTAATGGCAATTGAAAATACCCTACCGTTCCCCATTTAATATAGATGGTTTGTCCGGCAGTAAGATTCTCCATGGTGAGTTCGGCCAGCATATGCGAATAGTCACCAGGATCATCGTTCGAAGCGATGAGGTTTCCGCCGCATGCATCGTACACTTCTACATATGTATTCAGGTACCGGTCATTGAGTCCAACTGAAGTCATGTTCACGTTGCCGTCGAATGGGATCGTGTACTCGTACCAGGTCGCAGTGCCATTAACGTGATAAGTTCCCGGCTCTGCGATCAAGGGGTCTTCGCACGAATCACCCGTTTCCAGATCAACGATGCTTAGCTCCCAGTCGAACGATGGTCTTTCTCCTAAACGGATCTCCCCAAAGAAGATAAAGACTTCCTCTCCGGCTTCTAAGCCGACAACGTTTACTTCGTCATTTGCTATTCCATAACTTGATGTCAACTCGCAGTCCGGGGACACGCCGATAGTCCGGTAGTAAAGTGGCGGAGTGCCCAGTCGTTTAACGATTAATTTTTTATTCGACTCTGGCATAGTGAATGAATACCAATAGTAGTTGCTTATATATTCAGGTACCGTGTTTATGCCGGTATGTGCGTCTGCAGGAAACGCGCAAATCAATCCCGGGTCAGGATCGCCCACGATCAGTCGCCAATCGAAAGTGTATTGTTCCGACATGGCCGCATTCTTTCCAGCACAGTGGGATCCGAAGCTTGGAATTCACGTGACTTGAAGTCGCGGC
>JADMIO012752863.1_pt1 | contig 36626 bp, 34 predicted proteins | sample 8958161 | NCBI WGS metagenome assembly JADMIO01 (sample SAMN16585339, study PRJNA669376) | soil metagenome | isolation source: Crop rotation soil | place: USA: Cullars Rotation, Alabama | collected 2011
CTTTCCCCAGCACATACGACATTAATCGTGCCGATACCCAGGTTAGGCGCGCTGTCAATAACTATGACATCATAGTCATGAGCAACAGTTTCAATGGCCAGTCGGAGCATCAGGTGTGGATCGGTGGGCAGTTTACCTTCATCAAATTTGCCCATTAACTCAGTTTCAATACGGTGCAGAGCCAGACAGGAAGGAATAATGTCAAGCCCCGGCCAGCAAGTGGGCTTTATTGCATAAGTGACATCGTCCTTTTCCCCAAGATAGAAAGGCAGGAGAGTGTCTTCTGCATGAATATGAAGATCTGGTACCCATCCGTGATACATTGAGGCTGTTCCCTGGGGGTCGTTACCTTCCACGAGCAAAACACGTAGCCCCTTCAGAGCCAGATCCTGAGCAAGATGAACAGAAACTGAGGTTTTGTAAACGCCTCCTTTATGGGCAGCAACCCCGATCACCGGTGGAAATACGTCTTCAGCACGTCGCAATCGCGTACCAAACACATCACGCATATGATTAATTTGTTCAATTGTATAACCAACACGTTGCTCAACCCGTCCTCGAATTTCCATATCCGGGTGCGGTAGTCGCCCTGCTTTCTCGGCATCTCTGATAGCCTGAGAAGAAACCCCAACTAAATCCGCTGCTTCACCTATTCTCCAGCGCCGGGTTATTTTCCTCGCTTCCGGGCTGTCATCATTAAACTGTGCAATGGCGATAGCCTTCGTCATTTCATGACCAGCGTTTATGCACTGGTTAAGTGTTTCCATGAGTTTCATTCTGAACATCCTTTAATCATTGCTTTGCGTTTTTTTATTAAATCTTGCAATTTACTGCAAAGCAACAACAAAATCGCAAAGTCATCAAAAAACCGCAAAGTTGTTTAAAATAAGAGCAACACTACAAAAGGAGATAAGAAGAGCACATACCTCAGTCACTTATTATCACTAGCGCTCGCCGCAGCCGTGTAACCGAGCATAGCGAGCGAACTGGCGAGGAAGCAAAGAAGAACTGTTCTGTCAGATAGCTCTTACGCTCAGCGCAAGAAGAAATATCCACCGTGGGAAAAACTCCAGGTAGAGGTACACACGCGGATAGCCAATTCAGAGTAATAAACTGTGATAATCAACCCTCATCAATGATGACGAACTAACCCCCGATATCAAGTCACATGACGAAGGGAAAGAGAAGGAAATCAACTGTGACAAACTGCCCTCAAATTTGGCTTCCTTAAAAATTACAGTTCAAAAAGTATGAGAAAATCCATGCAGGCTGAAGGAAACAGCAAAACTGTGACAAATTACCCTCAGTAGGTCAGAACAAATGTGACGAACCACCCTCAAATCTGTGACAGATAACCCTCAGACTATCCTGTCGTCATGGAAGTGATATCGCGGAAGGAAAATACGATATGAGTCGTCTGGCGGCCTTTCTTTTTCTCAATGTATGAGAGGCGCATTGGAGTTCTGCTGTTGATCTCATTAACACAGACCTGCAGGAAGCGGCGGCGGAAGTCAGGCATACGCTGGTAACTTTGAGGCAGCTGGTAACGCTCTATGATCCAGTCGATTTTCAGAGAGACGATGCCTGAGCCATCCGGCTTACGATACTGACACAGGGATTCGTATAAACGCATGGCATACGGATTGGTGATTTCTTTTGTTTCACTAAGCCGAAACTGCGTAAACCGGTTCTGTAACCCGATAAAGAAGGGAATGAGATATGGGTTGATATGTACACTGTAAAGCCCTCTGGATGGACTGTGCGCACGTTTGATAAACCAAGGAAAAGATTCATAGCCTTTTTCATCGCCGGCATCCTCTTCAGGGCGATAAAAAACCACTTCCTTCCCCGCGAAACTCTTCAATGCCTGCCGTATATCCTTACTGGCTTCCGCAGAGGTCAATCCGAATATTTCAGCATATTTAGCAACATGGATCTCGCAGATACCGTCATGTTCCTGTAGGGTGCCATCAGATTTTCTGATCTGGTCAACGAACAGATACAGCATACGTTTTTGATCCCGGGAGAGACTATATGCCGCCTCAGTGAGGTCGTTTGACTGGACGATTCGCGGGCTATTTTTACGTTTCTTGTGATTGATAACCGCTGTTTCCGCCATGACAGATCCATGTGAAGTGTGACAAGTTTTTAGATTGTCACACTAAATAAAAAAGAGTCAATAAGCAGGGATAACTTTGTGAAAAAACAGCTTCTTCTGAGGGCAATTTGTCACAGGGTTAAGGGCAATTTGTCACAGACAGGACTGTCATTTGAGGGTGATTTGTCACACTGAAAGGGCAATTTGTCACAACACCTTCTCTAGAACCAGCATGGATAAAGGCCTACAAGGCGCTCTAAAAAAGAAGATCTAAAAACTATAAAAAAAATAATTATAAAAATATCCCCGTGGATAAGTGGATAACCCCAAGGGAAGTTTTTTCAGGCATCGTGTGTAAGCAGAATATATAAGTGCTGTTCCCTGGTGCTTCCTCGCTCACTCGACCGGGAGGGTTCGAGAAGGGGGGGCACCCCCCTTCGGCGTGCGCGGTCACGCGCACAGGGCGCAGCCCTGGTTAAAAACAAGGTTTATAAATATTGGTTTAAAAGCAGGTTAAAAGACAGGTTAGCGGTGGCCGAAAAACGGGCGGAAACCCTTGCAAATGCTGGATTTTCTGCCTGTGGACAGCCCCTCAAATGTCAATAGGTGCGCCCCTCATCTGTCAGCACTCTGCCCCTCAAGTGTCAAGGATCGCGCCCCTCATCTGTCAGTAGTCGCGCCCCTCAAGTGTCAATACCGCAGGGCACTTATCCCCAGGCTTGTCCACATCATCTGTGGGAAACTCGCGTAAAATCAGGCGTTTTCGCCGATTTGCGAGGCTGGCCAGCTCCACGTCGCCGGCCGAAATCGAGCCTGCCCCTCATCTGTCAACGCCGCGCCGGGTGAGTCGGCCCCTCAAGTGTCAACGTCCGCCCCTCATCTGTCAGTGAGGGCCAAGTTTTCCGCGAGGTATCCACAACGCCGGCGGCCGGCCGCGGTGTCTCGCACACGGCTTCGACGGCGTTTCTGGCGCGTTTGCAGGGCCATAGACGGCCGCCAGCCCAGCGGCGAGGGCAACCAGCCGAGGGCTTCGCCCTGTCGCTCGACTGCGGCGAGCACTACTGGCTGTAAAAGGACAGACCACATCATGGTTCTGTGTTCATTAGGTTGTTCTGTCCATTGCTGACATAATCCGCTCCACTTCAACGTAACACCGCACGAAGATTTCTATTGTTCCTGAAGGCATATTCAAATCGTTTTCGTTACCGCTTGCAGGCATCATGACAGAACACTACTTCCTATAAACGCTACACAGGCTCCTGAGATTAATAATGCGGATCTCTACGATAATGGGAGATTTTCCCGACTGTTTCGTTCGCTTCTCAGTGGATAACAGCCAGCTTCTCTGTTTAACAGACAAAAACAGCATATCCACTCAGTTCCACATTTCCATATAAAGGCCAAGGCATTTATTCTCAGGATAATTGTTTCAGCATCGCAACCGCATCAGACTCCGGCATCGCAAACTGCACCCGGTGCCGGGCAGCCACATCCAGCGCAAAAACCTTCGTGTAGACTTCCGTTGAACTGATGGACTTATGTCCCATCAGGCTTTGCAGAACTTTCAGCGGTATACCGGCATACAGCATGTGCATCGCATAGGAATGGCGGAACGTATGTGGTGTGACCGGAACAGAGAACGTCACACCGTCAGCAGCAGCGGCGGCAACCGCCTCCCCAATCCAGGTCCTGACCGTTCTGTCCGTCACTTCCCAGATCCGCGCTTTCTCTGTCCTTCCTGTGCGACGGTTACGCCGCTCCATGAGCTTATCGGGTCCACTCGCGAACGCAGAAAGGCCCACCCGAAGGTGAGCCAGTGTGATTACATTTGCGGCCTAACTGTGGCCAGTCCAGTTACGCTGGAGTCACTAGTATTTAGGTGACACTATAGAAGCGGCCGCGACAACTTGTCCACGTGGAATTCTAAGCTTAGGATCCCAATGTGCTGGAAAGAACCCATCTACCGCCAGGTTCTCACCTTCGATCCCCAGAACGCAGTCGCACTGCATCTTCTGGGCGTGCTGATGCATCAGGCAGGCAAGACGGCTCAGGGAATTGAATGCATCGAGCGCGCGCTGACAATCCAGCGGAGCCCGGAGTTTTTATCCAATCTTGCTGAACTGCTGCGTTCGGCAGGGCAGGTGGAGCGCGCCATTGCCTGCTGCCGGGAAGCGATCAAGATCGCGCCCACGCTCGTCAGCTCTCATCAGAACCTTGCCGTATCGTTGCAGCAGGCGGCGGGACATGAGGAAGCCGAGGCAGTGGCCCGCAAGGCCGTGGCGCTGGATCCGGCGGATGCGTCGGGCCGGCGAATCCTGGCGTCGGTGTTGACCAGCAGGGGCCGTTATCCCGAAGCCCAGGCGGAATTTGACGTGGCGCTGCGCCTGAATCCAAAGGACCGCCTGGCTTGGGATCAGCTCGGGTTCTGTTGCGAGTCCAGCGGCATGCTCGAACACGCGGTGCATTGTCACACGCGAGCCGTGCAGCTCGAGCCGAACTCAATCCACTCGCTCTTTAATCTGGCTCGCCTGCTGGTATCGCGCGGGCGCTATAGCGAAGCGCTGCCCTGGTTCGATCAACTTGCCAGACTCCAGCCAGCCACGATCGAGACGCAGGGTCTTATTGCTCGATGCCTTGAAGGGCTCAATCGCTTCGACGAGGCGATAGGCATGTGCCGATCGATCCTCGATCGCGATCCAATGAATCTTGCGGCTCATGGCGTAATTGGCAACGCTCGCATCCAATCCGGAAAATTCGCGGAGGCCGAAGCGGGATTACGGGAGGCGATGCGCCTGGTCCCCTCGTCGAATTTCAATCAAATCCTTGCTGCATGCGTCGCCCGCGACGGGCGATTTTTGCAGGGGCTCGATGAGATTAACGACGCGCTGGCGAAGACGCCGGATTATCCCGTGGCAGAGTTCAGCAAGGCGCTGATCCTGATGTTTCTGGGGCGATTGGAGGAGGCATGGCCGCACTTCGAGACCCGCTGGAAGCACCCGCAGATGGATGCCTGGCGCCATCGCACCGACAAGCCCGTCTGGGACGGGAGCCCCCTTGATGGCAGGCGAATTCTGCTCTACGCCGAGCAAGGCCTCGGAGACACGATCCATTTTGCGCGCTACGCGACGCTGGTTGCCGAACGGGGCGGGCGGGTCATTCTGGAAGTACAGCGCGGCCTCAACGATCTGCTCAAATCGGTCGCCGGCGTCGAGCGCGTGATCGTGCGCGGTGAGCCCGTTGGAGAATACGACACGCTCGCCCCGCTGCTAAGCCTTCCCGGAATTTTCCATACATCGCTGGCGACGATTCCCGCGACAGTTCCATATGTTTCCGTAGCCCCCGAAAAACTAAAACAATGGCGTCAGATCATCGGCGACGCCAATGGCAAACTCAAAGTCGGCATCGCCTGGATGGGCGGCGACTTCCAGCGGGAAAACCATTTGCGCTCAACGACACTTTCGACCTTCGCGCCGCTGGCCGCCGTCCCGGGCGTGCGCTTCTACAGCATTCAAAAAGGCCCCTCCGCGCGACAAGCCGCTCAACCTCCGGCGGGAATGGAATTGGTAGACCTCGATGCATCGATCAAGGACTTCTCCGACACTGCGGCCGCGATTGCGCACCTGGACCTGGTAATTTCCGTCGACACGTGCGTCGTTCATCTGGCCGGCGCGCTGGCCAAGCCAGTTTGGAACCTGCTGGCCCGCAACATTGGTCACATGTGGATGGCCGACCGCGAAGACTCGCCGTGGTATCCGACAATGCGATTGTTCCGCCAACCGGTGTTGGGGGATTGGGAGTCAGTAATGCGGCGGGTTGCGGATGAAGTGAGCGGCGTAAATAATCGGCGCTGTCGCGATGCCGAACCCAACGCCTTCAAATCAGTCGAGCGCTCTCACGTTCCCGGCTGAGGAACATTCCCGGCGTGAGAATCGACAGTTCATAAAACGGCTTGTCCATTAGTGGACCAAAGTCACCGCGGTCTAAAGTCAGCAAAACGTCCGCCCATGCAAGCGCCCCGAACAGGATGGGCCGATCCTTCGCGGGCGCAAATACAACTGGGCGGTCAAGCGTAAATACGTCGTCCATAACAGACAACGCGGAGCGAAGGCCGACCCAATCCATGCTTGCGATCATCGGAAGGCGGGGAAGGTTTCGAACGACTTCTTCAATAACGTACGGCGTTGCGATCAGAACCCACGCATTTGCAGAAGCACGATGAAAGACCTCGCGCGATGCACCGCTGGCCGAACCGCTCGCTGCTAATAGCACTGTTGTATCGAGGAATAGTCTCACTTATTCTCGCGAAACCTCTGCATGTCCGCCTCATCCTCGGCAATCCACGCGGTAATTTGCTCTCGCGAAAATTTACGCGGCTCGGGGATTCCGGCGCGCTCCGAACGGAGCCGGACGGCAAGAAAAAGAAGTAGCTCCTCCTTTTGCTCCGGCGAGAGTGCATCGGCCGCGGTTTCGATCTCCGCAAGAGTAGTCATAACAGCATGGTAGCAGGCGTATCGTTTATGGTCGAGACACAGTGAGAAAGCGCGTCACTCATCACACCGCCGCCGCCTGCTGGAACTCCTTTTTCCTGTCGGCCATCTGCGCCTTCAGCCGAGCCAGGATGCTGCTGTGCATTTGGCTGACGCGGGATTCGCTGAGGTCCAGCGTCGAGCCGATTTCCTTCATCGTCATCTCTTCAAAGTAGTAGAGGACAATGATCAGCCGCTCGGCACGCGAGAGGCCCTTGGTGATCAGTTCTTTCAAGTCTTTGCGCTGGATTTCCCGCACGGGATCTGCGCCGCGCTTGTCTTCCAAAACGTCGATTTCGCGCACGTCCTTGTTGCTGTCGGTCTCGAACCACTTGCGGGACAGCGAAACAAGGCCAACGGCGCTGGCGTCCTTGGCCATCTTCTCGAACTCGTTCATCGAGACCTTGAGGTGCTTGGCTACTTCATCGTGCGTGGGTGTGCGGCCTAGCTCGACTTCAAGCTGCTTGTTAGCGTTGTCGAGCTTGTGAGCCCGGCTTCTGACGAGGCGTGGCACCCAGTCCATCGAGCGCAACTCGTCGAGGATGGCGCCGCGGATGCGCGGGGCGCAGTAGGTTTCGAATTTCACGCCGCGATCGAGGTCGAAGGCGTTGATCGCGTCCATCAATCCGAAGATGCCGGCGGACATCAGGTCGTCCAACTCTACTTCATCCGGCAGCTTGACGTGAATGCGCTCGGCGTTGTAGCGCACCAGATGGAGATAGTTCTCCATCAGGATGTTGCGCATTGGCTCGGTTTTGGTTTTCTTGTATTCGATCCAGACTTCCTTGATCTCTCTTTTCTCGATCTTAGCCATTGATGACTCCCAATCCGTTAGGATCACAGGTCCTATTACAAGCCGCCGGATAACAACCCGGAGACAGCCTCTCAAACGCGGTTGGCGAGAGCGAGGCGGTGCCACTTCCCGTTATCGGTCTTGAGGGGCTGATTTACTTTCCCCAATCTCCTCATTTTTTTTCTGGTCCGATAAATTCTCGTCCAGCATGCGTTGTGCCATCCATCCAACCGCCAGTCCGACAAAAAACATCGCAAACATCGCCTTGAGGGCCCGGGACAGATTCGTGACGAAATTGTTGCCCACCATGATGCCCATCACCAGGCAAAGGGCGAACGCGATCAAGGCCAGGACACCGGCGATGCGACGAATCATGGCTAAGTGCAGAGTGCAGAGTTCAGAGTGCAGAGTGAAAAGACGACGCTCGCGTCACTCGGCACATTCACTCTTCATTCCGCGTTCCTCCATTCTGCACTCTGCACTCTGCACTTACTTACGAAACCACTTACTCATTCGATTGAAGAACCCGCCGCTGTAGGCGGAGGCGACGCCTTGCTGGAGGCGGATCGCCAGTTGCGTCATGCAGGCGGCGGCCGGGCACTTGGGGCTGGCCAGCACGAAAGGTTGACGCTTGCGCACCGACGCCTGCACCTGCTCGTCGGCAAAGACATAGCCGGCTTCATACACTGTCGCGTTGAGGAACTGTCGTGCGACCTTGGCGATCCGGTCATGCACCATCCGCGCTTCGGTCGCCGACTTCACCTGGTTGACGAGCAGGCTCACTCGCCGCTCGTCGCCGTCGCGGCTAAGGACCTTGATGACGGCGTAAGCGTCGGTGATCGCGGTCGGCTCCGGCGTCGTGACGACCAGCACATGGTCGGCGGCCCGCGTGAATGCCAATACGTTGGGACTGATGCCGGCGCCGGTGTCGATCAGGATCACGTCCACCTGCTGTTCCAGCTCGGCCAGCGAGTTAATGAGGCGCTGGCGGTCGTTGTCGGTGAGGTCCGCCATCCGCGCCAGGCCCGAAGCGCCGCCGATCAGGCGGAAGCCGCCGGGCGCTTGCACCATCACTTCGCGAAGCTCCTTCTTACGTGCGATGACATGCGCGATATTGAACGGCAGATCGAGGCTGCACAGCACGTCGGCGTTAGCAAGGCCCAGATCAGCATCGAGCAGAACGACCTGTTTCCCGGCTGCCGCCAGCTTGATGGCGAGGTTCACAGAAATATTGCTTTTCCCGACTCCTCCTTTGCCGCTGGTGACAGCGATGACATTGGCGCGTCGTCGCTCGTGCACCATGGAACGGAGTTGAGTGGCCTGGTCGATTAACATCGTCATTGTTGTTTAATCCGTGGTCAGTGTTCAGTCGTTCTTGCTCCCTCTTCCCCGCGTACAGGGGAGAGGGGACCAGAAGACGCGATGCGTCTACAAACTTCCTCCAAGAATCAATTGCGCCAGTCTCTTTCCTTTTCCTACTTCAATGTCATCCGGCACATCCTGCCCCGTCGTGATATATGACAGTCCTTTGTTCACTTTCCGTAGCGTGTTGAGGACCACGCCGACGTGGGCGGCTTCATCGAGTTTCGTGAAGATTACCTTGTCGACGCGCACATCGCCGAATCGGCTGATGGCCAATTGCAAACACTCTGGACTGGCGGTGGTTGAAAGAACCAGGTGCACCTCATCCGGCTCGGCAGTGGCCAGCAGTGATTTGAGCTCATTGAGCTTCAGCGTGTCGTTGGGGCTGCGGCCGGCGGTGTCGATCAGGAGGAAATCCACATCATTCATCGACTGGATCGCGTCGCGAAGATCATCGGCGCCGTTCACCACCCGAAGCGGCGAACCAATGATGTCGGCATAACGCTTCAGCTGATCGACGGCGGCGATTCGATAGGTGTCAAGAGTGATCAGGCCGACGCGATGCTTGTCTTTCAGCTTGAGGTTGGCTGCCAGCTTCGCGATCGTGGTGGTTTTCCCCACGCCGGTTGGGCCGATCAGCGCGACAATATGTGGGCCTCGTGTTTTTGTGCGGACAATTGGGCCGGCAGTGGGCAGGAACTTTTCCAATTGATCGGCCAGCCGATCCTTCATGAAGTCCGGCTGCTGGAAATGCTCGGGGCGGACCTGCTTTTGCAACGCCTTGATAATTTCGCTTGCCAAGTCCTCGGTCACTTCGCTGCCGAGAAGCTGCATGTAGTAATCGAATAATTCTTCGGGCACCTGGGGGCTCTGCCTGGCCCGATGCTGATTGACCAGATCTTTGATCATCCCCTTGAGCGACCCCATCTCCTGAGTGAGGCCGAGCAATGCAGCGCTCTGGGCACCGGGCGTTTCCAGAAGCTGCTTGCCGCCTTCGATCGCATTGCGTGGTGCGGCACCGCTGCGGGAGTAGGTGCCGCTCGATGCGCCGACGGCTTGGGGCTGCGCTGCCTGCCGGCGGGCGTTGCGGGCGCCGACATTCATTCCCTGGCCGGCGGTGATCTCGACCATCTCCCGGCGGCGCAGGCCCCACCACAGCTTCATTTGCACGGTGCGCGTGTGGAGAATGATGGCGTCCTTGCCCATCACGCTCTTGACCTGCGTGAGGGCCTCGCCCATCGTCGGTGCTTTAAACGTTTGCAGGTTCATAAATGACGCCTATCCGTTGAGCCCGACCATCGCGACAGCTTCGACGGAGACTTCGGAAACAATTTCGTTGTAAGCCAGCACCGCAGTCTGAGGCAGGGCCGACTCAATCATCCTTCGCAAAGGCAGCCGAATCTGCGGGCTGCACAGCAGCACCGCCGACCGGCCCGTTTGCGTTAATTCGCCGATCTTGGCGCCAAGCTGCTGGACGATCTGCTGCGACGTTTGCGGCGGCATCGTGTTATTCGTTCCGCGCTCGCTTCGCTCCAGATGCCCGTTAATCAGTTCTTCCAACGCCGGGTCGAGCGTGACGCACCAGAGCCGATCGCGATCATCGACGTACTGCTTGCAGATGGCGCGCGACAATGCATTGCGGCAATATTCGCTGAGGACGTCCAGATCCTTGGTGCGCGACGAGAAATCTCCGAGCGTCTCAAGAATCGTCTCCAGGTCCCGCACTGGCACGCGCTCGCGCAAGAGGTTTTGCATGACCTTCTGCAACTCGCCGGGCTTCACCTGCGTCGGAATAACCTCTTCGATCAACGCCGGCACGCGCTGCTTTAAGTTGTCGATCAGGTTCTTGAGTTCCTGGCGCGTTAGAAGTTCGTGAGCGTGGCCTTTGATGACTTCCGTCAGGTGCGTCGCAAGGACGGCGGTGGCCTCGACAACCGTGTAGTTCATCAACTCGGCGTTGGCGCGCTCCGACTCAGTGATCCAATACGCGGGAAGGCCGAAAGCTGGCTCGGTGGTGAGTGTCCCGCCGGGCATCGGGCCGCTGGTGGCGCCGTTGTCCATCGCCAGGAACTGCTCGGGATAAGTGACGCCGCGCGCGACAGTCTGGCCCTTGATTTTGATGCAGTAGTCGTTGGCGCCAAGTTGCATGTTGTCGCGAATGCGCACCGGCGGCACGATGATGCCCAGGTCCATCGCGATCTGCCGGCGAATGAGGTTGATCCGCTCAAGCAGATCGCCGCCCTTGGCGGTGTCGACCAGTCGAACGAGGCCGTAGCCGACTTCCAATTCCATCGTGTCGACATCGAGCAGCTTCTCGACTTTTTCCGGCTCTTTCTTGGTGGCCTTGTCGCGATCCTTCAGGGCAGCGGCGCGGGCCGTCTTTTGTTCACCGCGCGTGAGCACGACTGCCAACCCGCCGCAACAGGCGCCGATGACGATCAGCGGAACCTTTGGCAGCCCGGTGATGAGCATCAACGCGAGGAACCCTGCGGCCACGGCCAACGATCGGGGCTTGGCGAACACTTGCCCGAGCATCTCATCGCCGAGATTTTTCTTGTTGCTCGAACGTGTGACGATCAACCCAGCGCCCAGCGAGGTGACAAAGGCCGGCAATTGGCTGACCAATCCGTCGCCGATTGTGAGCTTGGTATAAAGCTGAAGGCAGGGCCACAGGTCCCACTTCCGCTCGACCATCCCCATGTAGATTCCACCGAGGATGTTGATGACGGTGACGATGATTCCCGCGATGGCGTCGCCGCGCACGAACTTGCTGGCACCGTCCATCGCCCCGTAGAAGTCCGCTTCGCGGCTGATGTTCTCGCGGCGTTCGCGGGCCTGGGGTTCGGTAATGGTGCCAGCGTTGAGGTCGGCGTCGATCGCCATCTGCTTGCCGGGCATGGCGTCCAAAGTGAAGCGTGCCGCCACTTCGGAGATGCGCCCCGAGCCCTTGGTGATGACGACGAACTGAATGATGAAGATGATGAGGAAGATGATGATGCCGACGGCCAATGACCCCCGCGTTACGAATTCGCTGAAGGTGTTGATCACTTCACCGGCGGCGTGCATGGCGCTGGCCGGAGTTCCGTCGGCGGTCAAAATGAGCCGCGTCGTCGCGACGTTGAGAACCAGCCGAAACAGCGTGACCGCCAACAGCAATGACGGGAAGACCGCGAATTCCAGTGGGCTTTGAACGTAGACGGTTGTCACAAGGATGATGACCGACAAGGTGATATTGCAGATGAGGAGCAGATCGAGGATCGCAGCGGGCAACGGAATCAGGATCACCAGCAATAGCGTGATGAGCGCCATTGGGAATAGCAGCCCGCGGTTCTGGTGAACCTTGATGAAGATCGGATTGGAAGCAATCGTTGCCATCACGGTGGCACGGGCATCCTGCCCGTGTTTTCAGTCTCTCTCATCACGACGGATTTTTAACCACGAAGGCACGAAGACACGAAGTAGTTCTCGGAACCCGCAACGATTTCCGAAAGCCAAAATGGATGTTGAGAACTCCTTCGTGTCTTCGTGCCTTCGTGGTAAATCGTCTTTTGGTTTAGAAGAACGGCTACCCAGCCTTCTTCTTTGCCTTCCCATTCAACTCGTACACGTACGCCAGGATCTCTGCGACCGCGCTGTAAAACTCTTCGGGTATCTGCTGACCGACTTCGACCGTCTGATAGAGCGCTCGCGCCAGTGGCTTGCGCTCCAGAATTGGCACGCCATGCGCAATTGCGATTTCTCGGATCTGCAGCGCCATAAAGTCCTGGCCTTTGGCCAGCACCTTCGGGGCGTGCATGGTCGCTGAGTCATATTCGAGGGCTATCGCAAAGTGCGTCGGATTGGTAATGACGACATCCGCCTTGGGAACGTCGCGCTTGAGTTGCTGCTGCAAGCGCTGGCGCGCAATCTGCCGGCGGCGTTGCTTGATCAGCGGGTCTCCTTCCATTCGGCGCATTTCTTCTTTCACTTCCTGCTTGGTCATCTTCAGGTCCTGCTCCAGCCGCCATCGCTTGTAGACGTATTCGATCAGCGCGATGATGAGCAGCGCAATCGCCAATCGCAGTGCGATGGAGTAAATCGTCTGTGCTCCGAGCAGGAAGACCTGTCCGAAGGAAAGCTGCTGGGATGTCACGATCTCGGCTAGCCGTCCATGCAGGGCGGAATACGCCACCATCGACAGCACGATCAGCTTGGCGACATTGATCGCCAACTGCGCCGGCTTGAATCCGCCGCCAAAAATCTTCCCCGCGCCTCGCACGGGATTCAGAGCTGCCAGGTTCGGCGCCAGCCGGGCGGTGTTGAACACCAAGCCGACCTGGGCGATGTTGGCCAGCACTGCGACGATTACGACACCGATTAGGAGTGGCGCCATGGCGATGCCCGCTTCCTTGATGCCTTGCCCGAGATTCTGACCGGCAGTCTGGGCGCTGAAATCCGCCAGCGATGGTGCGCTGAGCATGTGTGCGACGAACGTCTTGAGCGAGCCAACGATTTTGGCGCCAGTGGCATTGAGCAACAGGAGCGTCGTCAAAAGCAGGACGGCTGCCGTCAGATCCGGGCTGCGAGCGATCTGCCCCTGGTCGCGCGCCTCCTGGCGGCGTCGGGGGGTTGGAGCTTCGGTTTTGTCTCCGTCTGTGTCTGCCATGACTGTCGAGCACTAAAAATAGGTCTGCCGCTTGCGGCTTCGCAGCGCCCGTTCGCGGCAGCGCTGCGAAGCCGCAAGCGGCTCATCGAGGGATGGGCCCGACTTGCGGCGTCGTCCATCCGTCCCAAACCTTCATCATCGAATCCAACACCGCGCCGCGAATCACCTGCACCGTCAAACCCAATCCAATGAATACCACCAACATTCCAACCACCGTCCGCAGCGTGATGCCCAGCGTCATCACGTTCATCTGCGGCATCGTTTTCCCAATCAGCCCAAGGACGAGATCCACCACCAGCGTCGCCACCAGCATTGGGGCGGCAAGCTGAATCGCCAGCACCGTCGCGGACATGAACAGCCCTGCCATCATGTGCATCAGCGACTCATCAATTCCGGGCGACAACAATGGCAAAATCTTGAAGCTCGCGAAGACACCTTGAAGCATTGCCCGATGTCCACCCACCACAAGGAAGACCACGAGCGTCAGCATGAAGTAAGCATCGCCAATGAGTGATCCCTGGGCGCCGAACGAGGGATCGAAGACTTCGCTCAGGTTGAAGCCCATCTGCTGACCAATGATTTCGCCCGCCCACTGGACGGCAACGAAGACAAAGCTCATGACCGTTCCCATCGCCAGTCCAAACGCCATTTCTCCGCCGATGCCCAGTGCCAGTTCCCAAGGCGTGTCGGGAAGTACGACCGGCCGGGCAATCGAAGGAGTCATTCCCATCGCGATAATCAGCACCATCATCACCCGCACGCGCTTTGGGATTTTGGCACTGCCAAACAGCGGCGCGAACAACGCCATCCCAGCCAGGCGGAAAACCACCAGCACAAACACGGGCACGAACTGGAGGGCGTGGGAGAGCATGAGTTCCCTCCCTACTGGGACAGAGAAAACATCGTCGTCGCATACTCCATCACGCGATGGCTGATCCATGGCATGAGCACGACGGCCGCCGCCACCATGGCGACGATTTTTGGGACAAAGGACAGCGATTGTTCCTGAATTTGGGTGATGGCTTGGACGAGGGAGATGAGCACGCCGACGACGACGCCGATGACGAGCATCGGCGCTGAGACGATCAGCGCGAGCACCAATGTTTGACGAACCAGTTCGGTAGCGCCGTCAAGCGACATGATCCACCCTTCCATGAGTGGCGGCCAATTTCCGCGGGAAAATGCGGAGGAAAGCCGCCGGCCGGGACCCTAGTGTCCCGCGCGCGTCATCGCCCCATCCGTGAGGCCACTGTGCGCGAATCGCCGGTTTAAAAGTTATCGGACTAGAAGAAGCTACCCATCAGGCCGCCAGTAATCAAGCGCCATCCGTCAACTAAAACGAAAAGTAGCAATTTAAATGGCAAAGATATGAGAGCCGGCGGCAACATCATCATTCCCATGCTCACGAGCACCGTCGAAATGACCATATCGATGACCAGGAATGGCAAATAGACCTTGAAGCCCAGCAAGAATGCCGTCTTCAATTCGCTCAGCATGAATCCCGGAATCAGCGACACTGTGCTCACGTCGCCCCAGTTCTTTGGCTTCTCACCGGCGAAATCGGTGAAGAGGTAAACGTCTTCGTCGTTCCCCGCTTTGCGAATCTGATTGATCATGAAATCGCGAACCGGAACCTTGGCATTCGACAGCGCGGTCGTCTGATCGAGTTTGCCGTCCATGTAGGGGCGAAGTGCGTCGTTGTTCACGCGGTCCCAGGTTGGCCGCATGACGAGGAAGGTCATGAACAGCGACAGTCCGATGAGCACTTGATTCGGCGGAAGCTGCTGGGTGCCCAATGCCTGTCGCAGCAAGCCCATAACGATGACGATGCGGGTGAAGCTCGTCATCATGATAAGAATGGCCGGCGCCAGCGATAAGACGGTCAGCAGGATGACCATCTGCATCGCACCGGAAAAGTTCTCGCGCTTAGTCAGATCCGGAAGCTGCACAGGCGAGGAGAATGGCCCGGCGCGCGGACCCTCCGCTTTGGGCGCATCGCTGATGGCGTCAGGGGTAACAATATTGGCCGACGGAGCGCCGCTGGAGGGCGCGGGCAACGCTTGCGCCTCAGCCCACGAAGTGTCGACCAGAAAAATCAGGAGCGGCAGGAGCCAAACCAATCCTCGTGCCGGACCGACGAGAGCATCCATTCTCATCGCGAGTCCTTATCTGTATCACGGGCATCCACCCGTGTTCGGTGATCAACTTGACCTAATTTGTAGGGTGGGTGTACTCGCCCACCGTTATCCGTTCACTGCGTCCCGCGCACTTACTGTCCAATCGAACAGAAGCAGCGGAGGGGTCATCCAGAGGAGGCTTGCCGACGAAGGATCTAGCTACTGAGGGAAGCGGCTCAACTCCGCGGCAAGATCCTTCGTCGGCAAGCCTCCTCTGGATGACATATAATCTGCTCGTACGGTAGTTAGCTGCGCGAGGCACAGTAGCCGTGTTAATGATGGTGGGCGAGTACACCCACCCTACATTGCAGACTCGCGTATTACACCGGTCCACTGCGAAAGTTCTTGGAAAGCACCCGAATCTTGTCCATCAAGCCGGTAATCTCATCGCGCGTTGTAGCGATTTCAGGGTCGACCGCCGACTCGGGTTGCGCCGTCGCAGATTCCGTCACTCGCGATTCTTCAGCGATTGCCGGCTCGTCTTCTCCACCGCTCATCTCGCTCTTGGCACGGTGAAACAGAGCGCTGAACGCCTTGGTCGGCAGCGCCGATTTTTCGTCCTGAAGCTGGCCTAGCAGCGCCGCGATTTCGTCGGCATCGGTGATCTCTGTCAGTGGGTTCATCTGAGCGCCACTGTCTCCCACCACGATCACGCGCCGGCCCACGCGAACCAGCAGAACATGTTGCCGAGGTCCTAGTGGGGCACGGGCCAACACTTGGATGGCACGCGTCGAGCGACTACTGCCGCCTTGATGAAACAGTTTCTTTCCAAACCAGCGGAAAGCAAATATCAGCGCGATTACCAGCGCCAGCGCCCCGGCCATTCGCGGCAACTCGAGCCCCTGGGGACGAGGCATCGAACCTGAACCAGACGTCGCCGGATTGTTGCTCCGAGGCGCGATCGGCTCCGAATCCAGTTGAGAACGAATCGGCACCGGCGCAGCGATATGGGCGGGGGCTTCGATTTCTGGTCGTGCGGGTTGACTTGCCGCAGCGCCGGCGGCCTTGGTTATTTGAGCCGACGAAAAGACGATCAGCACGACTGCCAGAGCTGGCGGGATGAATGATCGCGTCTTCACAGCCCCTCTTCTTTGACGCCGGCCAAAATCTCGTTCACGCGCACGCAGAAATTGTCGTTCAGCACCAGCACTTCTCCGCGGGCCACTAGGCGGTCGTTTACAAAAACGTCGACCGGATCGCCGGCGAGTTTGTCCAATTCGACGACTGAGCCTTCGGACAATCGCAACACATCTTCGACGAGCATGCGGGCCCGCCCCAACTCGATTTTGACATTCAATTCCACATCGCGCAGCAGCTCAATATTTGAAACCTGCGCATCCTGAATGACTTGCTGAAAATTGGGCAGACGAAACTCGGCAGCTTCGACGGGAGTGGGGATGGCGACGGGAGCTTGAGTCGAAGGAGCTTCGAAGCTGGCTTGCTTGAGCAACTCGTCGATCGATGCCTGGTCGAGCAACGAATCGCCGCCAAACGGGTCAGCGGCTTGAGACTGCGCGGGATCGGGAGATTGTTCTTCGGCCATGTGTCACCATCCGTGGTGGTAGTGCAGAGTGCAGAATTCAGAGTGCAGATTAAATACCGCTGCCCGACTCTAATTCTACAGTGCCATCCTGGCTTAAATTATGCTGAGTATGCAGGCGCAAGCAAGAAAACATCAGTTTTCCAACTCTGCATTCTGCACTCTGCATTCTGCACTTACTAAAGGTCTGCGCGGAACGGGATCCATTTGCCAACAACGACTTCGTCGATCAGGCCTTCACCGAAGATTTCATCGAGCTGATATTTCACCTGTCTACGAAAGGTTTCGAGGCCCGGTTCGGATCCGCCGCCCAACTTTTCCGGATCACTTTCCGCAATGATCGTACGGATGCGGTCGCGAATCAAGTTCCCGCGGTCGGCGATCTTCTTTTTTACTTGTTCTTCGAATTCGGCCTTGGTGGCGACAGTGATGGAGATGTCGTAAAGGTAGGTGACGCCGCTGCGGCGATTAAGGGCGCGGAAATCCTTGTCAACGACGGGGATTTCGACGATGCGTTTTTTGTCGATTTCCCCTTTTGGGGCTCCCTCGCCCCCTTCGCCGCCTTCACCGTGCTTGCTGATGCCAGCCAATTCCGCCTGTGCGGGCTTGGGTCCCCCGCCGCCGAGGAATTTAAATCCCGCGAAGAGGACAATTGCCTCGATAATCATCGCGCCGCCGATCAAGACGGGTGTCTTGCTCAGCAGTCCGCCGGCCGCAGGGGCTTTTTTCTCACTGGGGGCTGCCGGTGCTGGTGCTTCGGGCTTCTTCTCCGCTTTGTCGGCCATGTTGGAACCCGTCCTTGCCGCAAGCCAGCGTCCGATAAGCGCGGACAAGACCTGACTCGCCTATGGGAGTATCGGCAAGGTGGGGGCGGAGAATGATTGTACGAACAGCTTAGGCAATTACTCCGTCACCGGCCGGCGGATGACGCGGGCATAATTGATGGCTCGCTGCATCACTTCGGCAAGCGTTTCGCGGACCATCAACTTCTCCCCGGTGTCGCAGCAGACAACGGTATCCGGCGTAGCCTCGATGTAGCGGATTTTCTCGGCGTTCATCACAAACTGCTGGCCATTAAGGCGGGTGAGCGCAATCATCGGATCCTCCGATCAGTGAATGCAAAGTGCAAAGTGCGAAATGATCAATGCCTCGATCTGCACTTTGCATTTTGCACTGTTCACTGCATTTAAAATTGCCCCCGCGACAGCAGAAATTAACACCTGCCGCGAGGGCTAGTTTCGTCATCTCGCTTAACGCGAGCTGTTCAGCAATTCCTGGATCAACTGGTCGCTGGTGCTGATGACCCGGCTGGAGGCCGAGAAACCAGTTGATGCAATAATCAAGTTTGTAAATTCTTGCGATAGATCCACGTTGCTCAACTCCAGCGATCCGGACCGGATGGAGCCGGTGCCGAGCTCCAGTGGCGTTGAGATCACCGCCGAGCCGCTGTTGGCGCCTTGGGCGTAGATGTTGCCGCCGACGTTGTCGAGGCCATTTGGATTGGCGAAGCTCGCCAGTGCGATCTGGCCCAGCGCGCGGGTCATGCCGTTGGAATAGGCCCCGGTGATAATGCCATCCAGCCCGACGGAAAACGAACTGAGTGATCCGGGAGGCATTCCGTCCTGATTGCTCATGACCAGGCTTGAGGTCTGGCCGCTCAATTGGGTCATGGAATCAAAGTTGAGCGTGAAAGACATCGGGCTCTGGGCGCCGGTTCCGGTGCGATCGATGTTCAGGACCGTACCGGTGCTTGATTTAAGATTGCCCTGACTATCGAAGGTCAGCGTCCCATTGCCAAGTACGGGGCCGCCGCTTTTGTTGTCGTCACTGCTGGCCATAAATCGCCAGACGTTGCCGGTATTGCCCGTGCTTTCAAGTGTCGCGGCAACTTCGACAGAAACGGGGTTTCCCAGCGAGTCGTAGGCGGTGAATGAAGTGTGGACGCTTTCTCCCGATGGGTCGCTGGCGACACTGGTTGCAGTGTCGATTCCGTCGGCAAACGTCAACGGCGAAACGCCATTCTGGTTGATGATACCGCCGCCGGCCAATTCCAACGCATTGACGCTTCCTTCGTTTCCCACGATTTCGAATTGCATGGCGGTGGGATTGGCCGGATCAGCTTGAAGGGTGGCGCCTGGAGTGGGGACGTTTGGATTGGTCGCCGTGGTGTCGATACCCAAGCCCTGGTTATAGAAATCGAGCATGTCCTGCACCGTGCTCGCCGCGGTGACCGTGAATGTCTGGACGGGAAGCGCTCGGCCGCCTTTGATGCCGCCGACAGTCAGCTTGTCGCCGGCGTTGAAAAGCGGCGTCGCGTTACTGTTAACATCGGAGATGTTGGTGAGCAGGTCAGTGGTGGCCGGCGCGGCGGCGCCACCGAGGAGCGTCACATCTCCAGATGTCAGGATGCTGGCGCCGGCCGCCGGCGCACCCGACGCGTCCAGATTCCCTTTCATTTTGACTTTGCTCGTGGGTGTGGAAATGGAACTGGTTCCAAGGGGGATCGTGATATTTTTCAGCTCCCCAAGAACCACGCTTCCGGTGGTGTCAGCGCCGTAGCCCTGAAGGAAGGCCCCGGTGCCGGTCACGAGTTGATTGTTGGAATCCAGGGAGAACGCGCCATCGCGCGTGAATTGCTGTTTCCCCGCATTCTTGATGACAAAAAAGCCGGAGCCGTCGATGGCCATGTCGGTGTTATGGCCCGTGGCCTGGATCGAGCCGGGTGTGAAATCCTGCTCGATGGTGGAAACCGAAGCGCCAAGCCCGCGCTGGCTGGGATTGGCGCCGCCGTTATCACTTGACGGGGGAGAACCCGCCTGGTCGGTTACATAAAATTGCGGCGTGAATAGGACGCGGCTGGTTTTGAACGACGTCGTATTTGCATTGGCGATGTTGTTGCCCACCACGTTCATCTGCGTGGTATTGACATTCAGGCCGGACAATCCTGTGAATAATGCGCTGGTCAGTGCCATGACGTTTCCGATCCATTGAACCCGAGATCGCTGATCCAATCCCATACACCCGCAGTTGCGGCTTGGTCAGGTTGCTGCCGCGACCGGCGTTGTGGTGGCCGAGTGGACCGTCGTAGTGGCGGCGGCGGGACCAGGTGAAATGCTCCGCACGCTGGCAAGGTCCAGGTTATTGCCGTTGTCCAGTTCCAGCGCGACACTTCCGCTGGAAACCTTCACCGACGTGACCACGCCGGCAATCGGCTTGTTGAATTGATCGAGCCCTTCGACCGTCTTCCCGATCATTGACGAAGCCGAGCTGATGGACGTTTGAAGCCCGAAGGTTTGGAGTGACGTCTGAAGCGAGTCCGACGACTGAAGCTGTCCGATCTGGCTCATCTGAGCGAGCAGTTCCGAGTTGGTGGTCGGCTTCATCGGGTCCTGATGCTCCAACTGCGTAATCATCATCTTGAGAAAGTCCGCCGGCTGAAGTTTCAATTTCGAACCGATTGCGGAGGTCGCGGTCGGGGTTGTTGAGAAGATTGACTGCGTGGCATTGGGATCAATGGTGGACATGGTGAATGCTTCGGCCGAAGCAAAACCGCCGGATCAAAAATCGGATCGGGTAATTTGGTTCATCGCAATCCTTGCGCGGGGTGACGCGCGAAAACGGCGCGAGTCGTGGAAAATTGCGGATTCACCGCGGAGACACAGAGATCGCGGAGAGGGACTCCTCAAAGACAAAATATCGCGCCAAGAACTCCAAGAAGCCAAGTGCGCCAAGAAGAGACTGGTCGAAAATCTCTTCTTGGCGCACTTGGCTTCTTGGAGTTCTTGGCGCGATATTTGTCGCTTGTGACAGTAAATTGATTAGGGTCCTACGCGACCAGGTCCAGCGGATCTTTCGAGCCACTCACCCGGCGCCACATCCGTCGGAGCATCTCGCGTCGCTGTTGCTCCTGCTGTTGCGCTGTTTGATCGAACTGGCGTCCATCATTTCCCTGTCCTCCGTCGCGTGAGGGACCGTTTGAATCCCGCGGCGCCTGCTGCACGTGCAACTGCCCGACGCTGACGCCCTGTGATTCCAGCGCAGTCTTCAGATCCCCGAGGCTGTGGCTGAGCAACTGGGCGGCCTGATCGTTTGACGCTTCGAATGTTGCGGTCATCACGCCGTCGCGCATGTGTACCGAGACGTTCATCGCCCCCAGGTCCGGCGGATCCAGGCGAAGTTGCATCGACCCGCCGTTCGGCAGCAGTTGTCCATGCACGCTCGTGACAATCCGCGGGTGGTTTACTTCGGCGAACTGAGTTTCGGGAGGCACAGGCGCGACCCCAGTTGTAACGGCATGAGCCGCGGGCGCCGTATTTTTGGGAGTTGCCGAAGCCAGGGCTTCGGCGAAGTTCTGCACGGCAGCATGTGGCGAACTGTCAGCCGATTTTTTGGCGTCTTCCGTTGCCGTCGCTGTTGACGCGAGATTATCGTCGGCATCCACTTCGGCTGCGCCGGGTGCGGTCGATGCGACTGTTGCCGGGACGGGAGATTTTGAGGGTTCATCCGCGCCGGCATCAGTCTGCAGCGGTCCGCCGAGGGCTGTCGCTTGGACGCGTGGTTGCGACGCGGGAGATTTTGAAGGTGCAGCCTCGTTAGAGGCGGGCGCGGAATGCGCGGGCGCAGTCGCAGAGTTTTGAACGTTCAAGCAGAGTGCTGGATCAGAGACGTTCGCCTGCGCCCATTGTGCGGGCGTGTCTTGCACCTTCGGATCCTTTTCGGCCGTCGGTGCTGCCGGCCCATCCTTTACCGGCAGCGCCTGCATCGCTTGCTCCGGGTTGGACGGCTGCGCCGCTTGCGCCTGCGCTTCGGCGTCCGTCGAATGCTCGCTCGTTTGAGACTTCACTGCCGACGTTGTCGATTTCGATTTTTCATTCTCGTCTTCAGGTGTCGCAGTTGTGGCAGAAGTTGTTTTGGATGCAATTGTGGCGGCATCGCTTTCCTCCGCCGAGTCCACATCATCCCCGCCGTCATTCCGCGCTGCCCTGGTCGATGATTTGCCGCGCGAAGGTTTTGCGGCTTTGGCCTTGGCAGATTTGCCAGGTTTGATGGATTTATCGGCGGTGGCCGCCGCCTTTTTCGCATCAGACGCCGATCCCTTTTGATGCGCACTTCGCAATGCATCCTGGAACTTAAAGGCAGGAGGGTTTTCGATCGGCGGCGTGGGAGAAGTTCGAGGTGCTGGCTTGGACGTCGGTGGCAGGATGCTGACGGATTGCGGCATTGACTATTCCCTTGCTTCCTGGGTACTTGGCCCGACAACGCCGGGCGGGTGACGCATCTTCTCCAGGATACGTTTCATTCGGTCCGCTTCGTCCGGTAACTTGAATTCCTTGAGAATTTTCGCCGCGGCGCGTGGCGTCATCGCGTCCAGATATTGCGCCGCCAAAGCCTCATCCATCGTCATAAACACGCCCTTCACCTGCTTGCCGGTCATCGTGTTGTACAGACTGAGCGTGTCCTGGAATCCCTTGTCCCCTGCGAGTCGATCGGCTTGCCGTTCCTGGTCGGTGAGGCGCTGGCGCTCGGCTTCGAGCGTCTTGCGATCCTCGGCAAGCTTTGCATTGGCAGTCGAAACCTGCCGCTCCCGATCGGTCACTTCGCGCTCGCGCCGATCGAGTTGAACGGTGGTGGCATCGAATGTCTGCTGAATGAAATCGACCTGCTCGGCCGCCGATCGACCGGCATGCCTGGCCAGCAACTCCTGCAACCGCTGCGCCGCCGGCCGCGCTTCCGGCGTTGCCGGTTGCGTCGCGGGGGCTTCGGTTGGCGATGGTGGAAATAAAACCTCTTTAATCGCACCGACACGTTTGTGATCGAGCCGACCCGATTGATAAAGCCAGCCCACGCCTCCCGCAATTGCCAGGAAGTTCACCGCCAGCAGAACGACGATTGCATCGAAGAGTTTTTTCATGTCACATTGCGCTTTCGTCAGTAGTCCGACCACTCTTCGATGTAGGGTGGTGTACTCGCCCACCGTTGTGTTTTCGGTCAGCAACGCAAAAGGTGGGCGAGTACACCCACCCTACAAATTAGAGCGGTCGCACCAGTAGTACGGCCGGTGCCCTCACCGGCGATACTTTCCGAGACGGTCATTCGTCACTTGTCACAACATCATCACGCCAGCTCGTCATTCGCATGCTGACTTCATCCAGCTCTGCCGCCTCCTTGCGGGCCAGATTCTGTTTCCATCGTTCGAACTGCTTTTCTCGCAGCTTTTCCATGATTTTTCGCTGCTTGGCTGCTTCGCCGAGCGACTTGCGAGCGGCATCGATGTCACGCTGGATCAGCGCCATCTTCTGCGCCATTGTTGTTCCCTTGCGCTGGACAGCCGCGACGTATCGTCGATACGCCGCCAGAAACGCCAGATCCAGCTTTCCGACGAGGCGGTTTTGCCGCACGTCGTTCAGGTTGCCCTGAAGCGTCTGGTCCAACTCGCGTAGTTCCGCCTGCGCGTCGCGCATCTGCTGCTGGAAGCGCGCCAGGTTGCGCTGGCATTCCTCCTCCACGTGCCGGCGATGGCGAAGCACGCCTTCCAGTGGAAAATCAAAGGTTGCCATGATCTGTCCACAGTTCCAGAGAATGCCGCTTGCGGCTTCGCAGTGTTATTGCTCAAGCACGCTGCGAAGCCGCAAGCGGCAGAGCCTACTTTGCCGCGCGCGCCGCGCCCTGCGCTTTTGCCTGCGCTTGCGCCTTAATCAGTTTCTCGTGATGATCGATCACGAAGATCAGATCCATCAATTGCTTCCTCGCCTGCTCCAGCGTCACCGGCGCCTGCGAATCCTGCTGAAGATATTGCGTGATCTGCGGCTTCATCTGCACCGCTAAGTCAAACTCCGCATTCACCCCAGGCACGTATGCTCCAATATTCACGAGATCCTCGATGTCCTGGTACACCGCCCAAAGCGCCAGTACGCGCCGGGCGGCGCGTAGGTGATCTTTATCCGCCACATCGCCGCGCACGCGGCTGATGCTGGCCAGCACGTCGATGGCCGGGTAATGTCCTCGGCTCGCCAGCGCGCGGTTCAGCCAGAGGTGGCCGTCACTAATTCCCTTCACCGCGTCCGGGATCGGCTCATTAAAATCGTCTCCCTCCACCAGCACCGTGTAGAAGCCGGTGATTGAGCCAGTAGGCGTGCGACCCGCGCGCTCTAGAATTTCAGGCAAAATCGCAAAGACACTGGGCGGATATCCCTTGGTCGCCGGCGGCTCATGGGCAGCGAGCCCAATCTGACGCTGCGCCTGGCACAGACGCGTCAGCGAATCCATCAGGAGCAGCACATTCTTTCCACGATCGCGAAAGAACTCCGCGACGGTGCAGGCTACTTTTGCCGCGCGCACACGGAGCAGCGGCGCTTCATCCGACGTCGATACGACAACCACGCATCGTGCCAGTCCCTCTGGCCCCAGGCTCGTTTGGAGAAATTCCTGCACCTCGCGGCCACGTTCGCCGATCAGCGCGACCACCGAAACATCCGCGCTGGTGTTTTTCGCGATCTGCGACAGCAGCACGCTTTTGCCGACGCCAGGGCCGGAAAAGATTCCCATCCGCTGGCCAAGCCCGCAGGTGTGCAGGCCGTCGATTGCGCGCACGCTGGTCGCGATCGGCTGGCGAATATTCTCCCGATCCATCGGTGCGGGGCTGCGATGATCGATCCGGCGCGACTCGCTGAGCCGTAGCGGCGCCTTGCCGTCGATCGGCTGGCCGAAGCCGTTCAGCACTCGGCCAAGCAACTGCTCCGAGCACCAGATGCGCGGGGCGGCGGAAATGCTCTCAATGGCGTCGCCGCGCGCAACGCCGGCGATGCTCGCCAGCGGCATCAAGAGCGTGTGATCGCGCCGAAAGCCAATCACCTCGGCAGTGCTGGTTTTCCCGCCGAAACTGTGAATCCGGCACAAGCTTCCCAGCGGCAGCGTCAGGTCGATCGCTTCGACCGTCAGTCCATTGACGCCGGTCACCTGCCCGCGAATGGCAAAGGGCATCGACGCATCGACGGCATCCATCTGGTTCGCCAGGAGGCTCATTTCGTCGCCTCCTGAGAGTCCGGGAGCAGATCTGCAATCACCCGGTCAAGTTGCACATTCAGGTCCGCATCGATCTGCCCCTGGCAAGTGAGGACCCGACAGCCGCCGGGCGAAATAGTTTGGTCTTCGATCATCTCGACATGGCTCAGCGCCGAAAATTTCAGACCGAGTTGTGGTAGCGCCGACTCCAGGGTTTTTCGCTGGGATGGATGAATGACAATTCGAATATCCGTCTCGCGTGCGACGAGTTTCACCGCTTCTTCGAGATTCGCAATTAATGTTTGCGGGTCGAGGAGCCCTTGGCGCTTGGTCACCCGCCGGGCGATGGCGATGGAGAGTTTCACGACTTCTTGAAGCGCCGCCGCCTCAAGCTCCGATCGGCTTGAATTGAGCGTGGTCGCGGCCTCGTTCAAGGCGGTGATTGCCTGCTGAAGCTGGGTCTTGTGCTCGTCGAGCGCCTGGGCCTCCCCTGCCTTGCGCCCCTGCTCGTTCCCAAGCGCTAGTCCTTCGCGATGGCCCTCAATTTTGCCTTGGGCGCCGGCCTCTATTTTGAGTTTTTCCGCCTCGACTTGAGCGGCAGCCAGCAGTTCTTCCGCCTGCCTCTGGGCGCGCAGCAACACCCCTTTGGCCGCCTGTTCGACGTCAGTCATCGAGAACGGCGAGATAGAGACGGGGACGTTGGGAGATTTGATAACGCCCATGTCAGAAAGCCGACTTCCGAAACCCGAATGAAGATTAGCCGCGAAGGCGCGAGGGAACGAAGGAAACGAAGAGCACCTTGAAGTATTGAATTTTTTCTCCGAAAAACCTTCTTTGCGGATCTGCTGAAGGGGTCGAGATCCTCTTCGTCACCTTCGTCTCTTCGCGCCTTCGCGGCAAGTCTTAATTTGTCATTCGGAGGCTTCACACCACCATTTCTTTTTCTCCGCCGCGGCCGGCGATGATGATTTCGCCGGCGTCTTCCAGGCGGCGGACGACGTCGACAATCTTCTGCTGGGCCGATTCCACGTCGCTCACGCGCACGGGGCCCATGTACTGCATGTCCTCGGCGATCAGCTCCGCCGCACGTTCGGACATGTTCTTGAAAATCTTGTTCTTGAGCTCCTCGCTGGCGGTCTTCAGGGCCAGCGACAGTTCCTCGTTGTCGACCTCTTTGAGCACCGATTGAATTCCCTTGTCGTTGACCAGCAGAATGTCCTCGAAGACGAACATGAGCCGACGGATCTGCTCGACCAGGTCCGGGTCCTCGGCTTCGAGCCCTTCCATGATCCCCTTCTCCGTGGAGCGGTCGGCAAGGTTGAGGATCTCGGCCACGGTGTCGACGCCGCCTGCTTTTTCGAAGGTTTGGCTGACGATGTCGGAGAGCCGATGCTCCAGGCCGCGCTCCACTTCCTTGATCACCTCGGGATTCGTCTGCTCCATGTTGGCAATGCGCTTCACGACCTCGATCTGCTTCTGGCTTGGAAGGCCGACGAGGATTTCGGAGGCCTTCTGGGCGGGAAGATGGGCCAGGATCAGCGCGATCGTCTGCGGGTGCTCGTCCTGGATGAACGTCAGCAGGTTTTCACTTTCGGCCTTTTGCAAAAAGGAGAAGGGAGTGGTCTGGACCTGCTGGGTGACCTGTTTAATGGCTTTGTCTGCATCGGCCTCGGGCAGTGCTTTGCGCAGGAGGGCTTTGGCGTGTTCTAGTCCGCCTTCGGAGAGATAGGAATTGGCCAAAGCAAGATTATAAAACTCGCCAAACACCTGCCCGCGCAGGCCCATGGGGATCTCGCCGAGGCTGGCGATTTCGCGGCTGACTTCCTCAACCGCCTCGGGAGGAAGACGACGCAGGATCTCTGCCGCCTCGTCCTGATTGAGCGAAAGAAGCAGGACAGCTGCCTTGCGAACGCCGGTGATTTCAACTGCTAATGCCATAGGAGTGCTAAGTGCTAAGTGGGACCGAAGAATGCTGCATTGGTCCCCGAATCAGTCATCCTGAGGTACTCCGAAGGATCTTGCCTACTCCCTCAGGAAACAAGATCCTTCCGAGTACCTCAGGATGATCGATTCCTGTAGTGCAAAATTCAATCAAGGGTTTTGCGGCCCTACTTAGGTGCTGAGTGAGAAGTCATTATTGACTCAGCACTCAGCACCCAGCACTTCTTTATGCCCGGTTCAACCAACGTTTCACCAACGACGCCGCGCTCTCCGGGTTCTCTTTCACAAGGTCGGATACTTGTTCCAGCATCTGCTGGGTGCGGATGGCGTCGTCGTCGAGTTCCATGCCGTCGAGGGTGTTGCTGCCGCTTCCGACTTCGCCCGCCAATTCATTGGCGGCGTCGAGGACAGGCGTCGGTCCGGCGGGTGTGGCGGCGGCCGCCACCGCAACCACGGGAACGGGCGTCCCCTTCTTCACCATCATCGAGACCATGAAGAGGCTGATCAGCGCCAGCGCGCCGAGGATGACTTCCTTCAAATGCCCGCCATTCAGCAGCGCCATCGACATGCCGGCGGTGACAGTCTGCGGCGCCGCGACCATCGGCGTGGGATCAAAGTAGGTTTCAACCGCGACGTCGTTATCCAATTTCAATCCCGTGCATTTCAGCACATCGGCACGGATGGTCGGAAGCTGCTGGTCGATCAGGCCGCGCATCTGCTTTTCGGTGGGATCTTTGGCGGTCGGATTTTCGCGCATGTACATTGCCGCAAAATAGCCAAGCGGAACGCGCACGGCCGCCGCCACCGGCGTGCTGTCGCCGGCGGGGGTTGAGCGGTGAATCTCGCTGGCGCCCACATAGTTTTGAATTTTGGTCGTCGTCTCCTCAGTGGTGTTGTTCGCGCCGCTTGCCGCCGGCGCAGGATTTCCGGAAACCGAGAGACCGGCATTCGCCGCCACGCCCGGCTCCGCGCCCGGGCCGCTACCGCCTGTGGTTTCCGAGGTCTTGCTATGGAGTTCCGTTTCCTTTGAGATCGCGTTCTTCGGATCGAAAGTCTTTTGGTCAACCACCTCTCGCGTCGTGTTCAGCTTCACCGTGACCGACACCATCAATCCGGAAATGTAGCTGAGGTGGTTCTTGATCTTGTCTTCCAGCCGAAGCTCGGCACGCTGAATCAGTTCCTGCTGGTCATCGGGGAACATCCCGTTGCCAGCATCGTCCTGGCGCACGCGCCGGGGGAAGCCATCGACGACTACTTTAATCTTGCTGCGCGGAAGCGAGGATTGCGCTCCCTGAACAACATCGGCGGCCGCATCGACCAACTGCTGCGAAACCTTTGCACCCGTGCGGGTGGAGATGGTGACAGTAGCTGAAGGATCGACTCCCCCGCCGATGCGCACTTCGCGCGTCGGGTCGATCATTACGTGCGCCTCGGCCACATCGGGAAATTCGCGGATAATTTGCGAAACAGTGAGTTCTTTGCCGCGGTTCCAGACCTTGTCGCTCTGGCTGGTCGACATGAACGGGTTGATATTTTTCATCACATCATCGAACCCATCCTTCGCATTTCGCGGCAACGCGTGCGCGTACATCAAGCTGGCGACCGCCTCGACCTTGCGGTCGGCGGGTACCATCAGCCGATCTCCCGACATGGAGTGTTTGATCCCCCTGGCATCGAGCGCCATCTCGACGCGCGGCAATTCATCCTGCGAGATAGCCTGCGGAAGCAGCGCCTCCATCTCCGGTTCGCCGGCGTAGCGCCCCCACCAGACCAGCGTCATCACCATGATCGCAACCATGGCTGCCGTCAGCATTTTCTGGCTTGGCGTAAGTGCAGAAAGTTGCTTCTGAATACGATCGAGCTGTGATTTGAACAGGTCCATGGGTCAGCCTTCCTTGGCTCTGGTAGCACGGGCATCCTGCCCATGCAGGGTTCGGGATTCAGGGTTCAGGGTTCAGTAAGAAAAGGAAATGCTCCGTCTTCTACTGAACCCTGAACCCCGAACGCTGAACCCTCAGATCGCTATTCCCTTAATCTCTTCATACGCATCCATGAGCTTGGCACGTATAGCCAGTAGCGTCTTGAATGCCAAGTCCGACTTTTCGACGGCGGTCATCACGCTGTCCAGATCATCCGTTTTGCCAGTCGCGACACCTTCCACCGCCTTGCTCGCATCCTGCTGCAGGCGGGAAACTTCGTCGATACTTTTGTTCAACATATCCGAAAAACTTGCCCCTCCCTCGGTGGGGACAGCCGAGCGCGCCGCCCCAGAGCCGCCGGCGCCGGTCAGCTTGCTGATGTTCAAATCGTTATTCAGGGCGTCGATCATTCAATAGTCTTGAGGACTGAGAACCCCCGGACTGAGCTTCCAATTCAGTCCTTCGTCCTCAGCACTCAGTCCCGCTTAGGCAATCAACCTCAAACTCGCATTGAACATCGCCTTGGTCACTTCCATCATCGTTACATTGGCTTCATATGCACGTGAAGCCTCCAGTGCATTGACGTACTCGATTGCTGGATCAATGTTCGGATAGCTCACCATTCCCTTGGCGTCGGCATCAGGATGGCCGGGCTCAAACTTCTGGATCGGCGGAGACTGGTCGATGCCGATCTGCTCCACATGTACGCCAGGCTTGTTCGTGTTATCCGCGCGTCCGGGAGCGAACACCGCGAACCGGCGTTTGTACGGCACCTTTTCGCCACGCTCGTTGTGCGTCGTGGTGGTGTGCAGGATATTTCCCGCAATGGTGTCCATCCGGGTGCGCTGGGCCTGCAAACCGCTGGCGCCCATGTCTAATGCGTCGAACATAGTAGCTCTCACGCTGAATACTGGCCGACCTGACCTCATTTGTAGGGTGGGGTGTACTCGCCCACCGTTACGTCTCCTCCGAGGTGCAGCAAATGGTGGGCGAGTACACCCACCCTACGCTGAAGTGGCTGCACCACCATGCGCTTTTGATCATCCTGGCCGATCTTTCAACGCCATCTCCATCGTCTGAAACTGCTTCCGCAGCAGCTCGATTATGGCGTTGTGCATCAGCGCGTTTTTCGCCTGATCGCTCATGAGCTGTTCCATCGATCGGTTCGCGCCGTCATGAAACAGGATCCCGCGCTCCGGCTCTTCCATTTCCGCCGAAATATCGTCGAACGACGTCGCTCCGAGTCCGCTGTTATCACGGCGATCAACTCTCTCGCCCAGCAATTGCTGGAACTTTTCCAGCAAAAGGTCCTTCTGCCGATAGTTGGGCGTTGAAATGTTGGCCACGTTCTCGGCGATCAGCTTATGGCGCGCGGCGGTGAAGTGGAGCATCTTCTCCAACACCGGCGCACTGCTCTGGTTCAATAAGCGATCCAACATCCGATGCCCTTATCAAAGCACGTGCCATCAAGGATACATGTGCGTATCCCGAGACTTTGCGAGCCGCACGATTACAGTCGAAAGCAAAAAATGCGCATCGTGCGCAACTCCTGCGCCGTGCAGTTGGTTCACGCCGGGGACGAGTCGCTTTTTCAACTCACGACACCAACTCCCCATCCTCCTTCCATCGCTTAAGCTTCATCCCGAGCGTCCGTACTCCAATGCCCAGCGCGCCGGCGGTTTTGATCCGGTGGCCCTTGAACTGCTGCAATGTCGAGAGGATCACTTGCTTTTCGATATCCGCCAGCGGCTTGCCCGCGAGGTCTTCGACGGCGCTGGCGGCGGCCGGGCGGGCGCGGAGCCAGGGTTCGATCGTGATCGCGCGGATCATACCCGGCTCGCTCTCTAGTACGCCGGCGCGCTCAATAATATTTTGCAATTCGCGTACATTTCCCGGCCACGAATATCGCTGCAGCAGTCGAACGGCTTCCGATTCGATATGGCGAAACGCGGAGTTTTCACGCTTGGCCATTTGGTGAAGGAAATGCCGGCACAACTCCGGGACATCCTCTGACCGCTGCCGCAGGGGCGGCAACTCAATCGGGACGACGTTGAGCCGGTAGAACAAATCCTCGCGGAACTTTCCGTCGACGACGCACGCTTCCAAATCGCGGTTGGTCGTTGCAATAACCCGGACATCGACCTGCTGGCTCATGCTGCTGCCGACACGCTCAAATACACTTTCCTGAAGCACTCGGAGCAACTTCGCCTGGAGGGACGGCGCGATCTCGCTAATTTCATCAAGGAGCAGAGTGCCTCCGTCGGCCAGCTCGAAACGGCCGCGACGCATCTTATCGGCACCGGTGAAAGCGCCTTTCTCATGACCAAACAATTCCGATTCCAACAGATTTTCCGAAAGCGCCGCGCAGTTGACGGCCAAAAATGGCCGCTCGCGCCGGGCCGAAGTCGCATGAATCGCGCGTGCGACAATTTCCTTGCCCGTCCCGCTTTCGCCGCGAATCAGCACCGTTGCGCTGCTCTTGGCGACCAATTCAATTTTGTTGCGGACCTCAGCCATCCCTTCGCCGGAGCCAATCAGCGGTCGCGGTACGCTTTGCTCGGTCATGGTGCGCAGCGCCTGATTTTCCCGCACGAGCCGGCTATGCTCAAGCGTGCGATCGATGAGAAGCTTGATCTCCTCGCCGTCGAAAGGCTTTTGAATGTAGTCGTAAGCGCCCTGCTTCATCGCCTCGACTGCCGTCGCAATGGTCGCAAACGCCGTCATTAAAACGACCGGCGTGTCGGGGCGCAAGCGCTTCGATTCCTGAAGCAATTCGATCCCCGTCATTCGCGGCATCTTCAGGTCGGTGATGACCAGATCAAACCGTCCCGGCCCCGCAAGCCGCGACACCGCCACCGGCCCATCGCCGGCGGCAATGACGTCATGCCCTTCACGAGCCAGCGTCTGCACGAGCGAGTCGCGCATCATTTCCTGATCATCAACGACAAGGATTTTTGCCATAAATCGTCATAAGTTGTCAGTTGTCAGTGGTCAGTTGCCAGTGGAGAGGGAATTTGGTCGATCTCTCTTCACTGGCAACTGACCACTGGCAACTGACAACTTATCCTTCAAATCCGTATCTCAAACCTCGCCCCGCCGCCCGGTTGGTTTTGGGCGGTGATGGCGCCGTCATGGGCTTCGATCACGCGATGGACGATGGCTAGCCCCAGCCCCGTCCCGGTTTCCTTGGTCGTGAAAAATGGATTGAAAATCCGATCGAGCGCGTTCGGCGAAATCCCTGGGCCGCTGTCCACCACGGTCAGATGAAATTGAGTGGCGTCCGCTCCAGCGGGTGGCGGGCCAAACGTCACTTGCACCTGGCCATCGTGGCCAATCGCTTCGGTCGCGTTGAGCAAGAGATTGAGAACCGCCTGTCCGAAGAGAAGTGGATCGACCTTCGCCGGCATGGGGCGCGGGCCATCAACCACACAACGCACGTTTCGTTCCTGCATTGCTTGACTGGCATACTCCACCGCCTGCTCGATCACCTCAGGTAGATCGACAGCGACCGGCTGAACATTCAACTCGCGCGTGAATTGAAGCACTTGTCCGACAATTCCTTCGAGACGCTTTACGCCGCCGGAGATCTTTCGCACCAGTTCCAGCGAATCGCGGCGATCCGCGACATCCTTTGAGAGCAGCGATGCGTAAAGCTGGATTCCGCCGAGCGGATTGCGGATTTCGTGCGCCATCCCGGCGGCCATCTCGCCCAGGGCGGCCAAGCGATTGCGGCGTTCGAGCAGGCGGTTTTTTTCGCTTAGCTCTGCCCGCAGACGATGGACGGTCGCGGTAAGCTGCTCGTGAGATTGCTGGAGACGGGCTGTGATGTCGCTATAGGACGCGATAATCCGGCCCAGCTCGTCAATGCGACGCGCATAATCCACCCGCGCCGGCTCGGGGGAAGGTAATTCGAGGATTGCTGCTTTACCGTCCATGTATGCTTATCAAAGCCGGTTCGTGTAATTGGGTGCCGCTTGCGGCTTCGCAGCGCCGCTTTGAAAGGAACGCTGCGAAGCCGCAAGCGGCAGAATTCATCTGTCGCTCACATCTGCAAATCCATCCGCGGCCGCGCGCTTCCATAGGCCGCCGTCGCGTAATTGCGGTTTACTTGCGTTGCGGCGCTGGTCTGGCGGATCTGCTGGCCGAGGTTCAGCTTCCGCTGTTGAAGCACAAGAACGTCATTGCGATCGGCGCTGGTGATCTGTTCCAGCAGCGAGCGCGTTTCAGCGAGCAGACCCTCGGCTTGCTTCCGCGACTCTAAATCAAGCGTCCCAACATATTCCGGCCACCGCTGCCTGGCGGGCGCGATGGCGCGCTCATGCCCTGCAAGTTGATCGAGCACCTCCTGCCGACTGTGCAGGACGCTCAGCAGTTCCTCGGTGCGTGAATGCTCGATGTGGTCGTGCTGAGCGGCCGCCAGCTTGGCCAGCTTGCGATAGCAGGCGACTTGCTCTGCCAGAGCGTCGATCACTGGGTTTTGGTTCATAAAGCGCCTCGTCATTTATCGTGCATCGCTGAGCGGCTCACGCCGCAGGTCCTTCGCATACATTCCCGATTCGCCCGTCGTCCTGAGCCAATCATCCCAATACTTGCGCGGCATTGCGGACTTACCTTCTTCGAATGACTCGGCGGGCATCCGGCGCAGAAGCCATTTGGCCCGCTCATTGGCGGTGCGGGCGTCGTCCTTGCGGCCCAGTGCGCAGTAGGCGTTCACGATCTGGACGAACGCCGACACTGCTGAAGGATCGTCCTGATATCGAAGGGTGGCGCCGTCGTAGAGGCGGATTGCCTCTTCATATTCGCCAAGGTCATAGAGACAGTCGGCGCGATAGAAATGACTGAGCTTGAGATAGAGCTTGTCGATATCCCGGGTAGGCGCAGTCTCGCGAGAGAGATCGACCACTCGATCAAACAACGATTTGGCCCGAACCAGGCGATCCCGCCGCGCGGCAACGGCTTCGGCTTTCGCCGCAGCCAGGGCAGCGGCGGTAATTATCGGCGATGCGCTCGTCGCACCGTTCGCCGTCGTCGGTTGTGTTGCCAGCGACGCGCTGATTTTTTGTTCCAGTAATCGCGCGCTCTTGCGATAGCTGTCTCCCATGAGGAAGACAAGCTGTGCCGTGCGCGGGTCCTTTGGATATCGCTGCGTTGTTTCTTCCAGCCGGCCGATCGCGTCTTCATAGCGGCCGGTGCGGTAGTAAAGCTGCGCGAGTTCGAACAGCGCTTGGCGAAATTCCTCGGCCTCGGGCGTGATGATCTGATTGTTCTCAATGACTGCCAGCAGAACTTTCTCGGCCTTCGGATAAGCCTCCGGACCTTTGGCAATCAGCGCCTGGGCGAGGGGGACGCCTGATTTGCTGGCGGCAAGGCTTTGTGGGTAGCGGAACTGATTCTTCTGGAAGGTCTTGATGGCTTTGTCGAACAATCCGCTGGCTTGATACGCCCGGCCCAATCGCAGCAGGGCGTCCGGGGTTTGACCGTCATCGGGGCGTTCATCGGTGAACCGTTCCATGGCGGCGATGCTCTGCCGCATGGCGCCGGCGCGGTCGTAGAGATCGACCCCCTTCCACATCGCATCGCCTTGCCCGTGGTCGTCGGCCAGCGTGAGCCCGCGCGATAACGCAATGTATGCATCGCCGGCCTGCGTGCGGAGCTTGCGCACCTGTTCTTCACGCTTGTGGCGTTCATCGGCATTGGTGGCGGCGGCGAGGGTCTGTTCAACCTGAAAAGCCCGGCGATCGAAAATGCGCGCCAGCCGGCCAAAATATTCCGCCGGCGGATCGGGCATCACGGTCTGCTCTTCTTCCAGCACTTCGAGCGCGCCCTGCAAATTTTCCTTGGCTGCGAGCATCGCCGACGCCTGCTTCAGTCCCGCAACCGCTTCCGGCTTGTATGATTCGCGATTCTTCTTCGTCTCAAGTTCGGCCACAACAGCATGCAAATCGGTCAGGGCCGGCTCCGGCTCATCAAGCATGATTCGGCAAAGCCCACGATTGAGCCGAGCCAGCGGCGCGGGACGCGACGCCGGATGCGTCAGCATCACATCCCGGTAGAATGAAATGGCCTCCCGCGGATCCTTCTTTTCCTGTCGAAGTTTCCCCAGCAGAAATGCCGCCTCGGCATCCAGCGGATTCACGACCGTGAGCTGATCCCGAGCGACGCGCAGAGTTCGCTCGGCATCGTCGGGTTGGCCCAGCTTCCACGCACAATATCCGAGCCAATAGTGGCCCACGCCCTGCGCCCCCTTCTCAGGATCCAGATGCAGCGCCTCTTCGACAATCGACTTTGCCTCGGCGTAGTGGTCGCCTTTGACCAACACCTGAGCTTTCTTAATCAACGCCCATGCTCGATCCGAATTGGAGAGCTTGGAACCTTTCAGATATCGCTCAATCGCCGCCTCGGCGGGTCGCGAGTCTTCCTGTGCCAGTTGCAGATCGATGACCTTGCGCTGCAACTGCGGCGAATGATCCGGATCGATTACGATCGCCCGGGAATATGCCTCCAGCGCCTCGCGCGGCAGATCGAGCGCTTCGTAGCTGTCGCCGAGCCGGCGGAAGGCGTCGCCGGAGCCTTTGTTGCCGCCGGCCAAAGCCAGTTTCGTCTGTTCGATGATGCGCTGGTGGTTGGATCGAAGGTTGAGATGTCGTGATTTCTGGGCCAACTCCAACGCTTCGGCCAGCAGAAGATGGACGCGCGCTTCATCCTCGGCTTTGAGTTGTCCCGAGGCAAGCAGCTTGTTTCCGTGCTCAAGAGCAGCATCGGCACGGCCGTTTGTCAACAGCAACTCAACGATTTCTATTCGATGGGAAAGGGTGACGCCCGGTTTGGGATCGATGAAAAGGTAGGCGGCGTAGGCAAATAACCCAAGTGACACCACAAGCAATGGCATTTGCCAAAGCTGGCTCAGTCGACCTCGGGCGCGGCCGGACGCCATGGCTTCCTTGCCTTTCAATCGCGAGGCCCAGAGCGGGAAATCCTCGCATTCGCGCGGTCGACAATCCATTGCCGACCGAGCCGAACAGGTCCGATAATAAACACCCTTCGGCTAAACGCAAGAAATAACTTGAAGAACGGTAAAAATTGCGCGATTCGCGATGATTCTCCCGGAGGCGCAATTTCCGGCCGCAACAGAGGACTTGCCGCGAAGGCGCGAAGAAACGAAGGGCGCGAAGAGGTTCTTCAAAGAGCAGATCGCTGCAGCGATCTGAAGATTTTCTTTTTGGATTGGTAAAGATGAATCAAAAACCTCGATCCGCAGGATCCGCGCGTTTTGTCGAGAACCTCTTCGTCTCCTTCGTTTCTTCGCGCCTTCGCGGCAAGTCTGTGGCTGCGGCCTCTGCGTTTTTGGAGGGTTAAATGTATTGAGAAGCAATATTGATGTATCGCGTTCGCAGATCGTATAGCGCGGTATCCAGCAGATGCTGTTCTTCTGGCGTGAGATTGTTGCGGGTTTTGTCTTCGAGCAGGCCCAGCACATCGACCTGGTACTTAGCCATATCCAGGTTTAGCATCGGCTCAGACCCCTGCGGTGCAATCTCGCCGAGGTAGAGCATGGCTTGGGTCAGGATCGAATTGACCAGAGAGGCAAAACTTGCCTGAGGCGCCTCGCGAGTGGCCGGGAAAG
>JADMIO010928611.1_pt1 | contig 36612 bp, 35 predicted proteins | sample 8958161 | NCBI WGS metagenome assembly JADMIO01 (sample SAMN16585339, study PRJNA669376) | soil metagenome | isolation source: Crop rotation soil | place: USA: Cullars Rotation, Alabama | collected 2011
GCCGCGACTTCAAGTCACGTGAATTCCAAGCTTCGGATCCCACTGTGCTGGAAAGATGAACTCCACCCCACCGCGTTCTTCGCCTCCCCCGCTGCGCTCCGCCGTCGAACAACGCGTCGGGGACCCCGGATGAACGTGCTCGACTGGCTCCTCGTCGTCCTCGTCCTCGCCTATGCCCTCTCCGGCTACTGGCAGGGCTTCGTCACGGGCGCGTTCGCGACCGGCGGCCTCTTACTCGGCGGCCTGTTCGGCGTGTGGCTCGCGCCCGTGGCCCTCGGCAACGCCAACCCGTCGCTGCTGGTCTCGCTCGGCGCGCTGTTCATCGTGATCCTGGCCGCGTCGCTGGGGCAGGGCCTGCTGCAGTACGTCGGCGCCCGCATCCGCGACAAGATCACCTGGCAGCCCGTCCGGGCCCTCGACGCGATCGGCGGGGCCGCCCTGTCGGCCGCCGCCGTGCTGCTCGTCGCCTGGGCGCTCGGGGTGGCGATCTCCGGCTCGCCCATCGGCGGGGTCACGCCGCTCGTGCGCAGCTCGACCGTGCTCGGCGAGGTCAACAAGGTCCTGCCGCAGCAGGCGGGTGGGGCGCTGTCGGCGTTCAACAACGTCGTCGGCACGACCTTCTTCCCCCGCTACCTCGAGCCGTTCGCGCCCGAGCAGATCGTGCCGGTCGAGCCCGGAGACAAGGCCGTGCTGGCCGATCCCGACATCGCCCGGGCCGCGCCCAGCGTGCTCAAGATCCGCGGCGCCAACAACTGCGGCCGAGGTGTCGAGGGCTCGGGCTTCCTCTACGCCAAGAACCGGCTGATGACCAACGCCCACGTCGTCGCCGGCGTCGCCGGCCCCGAGGTCGAGCTCGGCAACGACTCGGTCCCGGCGCAGGTCGTCCGCTACGACCCCAAGCTCGACATCGCGATCCTGGCCTTCGACGACGGCGGCCGACCGCCGCTGGCGTTCGACGAGTCCGTCGTGGCCAAGCAGGACGTCGCGATCCTCGGCTACCCGCAGGACGGGCCGTACGACGTGCGCGCCGGGCGCATCCGCCAGGAGCAGCGCCTCCGCTCACCCGACATCTACGGCTCGGGCACCGTCATCCGCCAGGTGTTCTCGCTGCGCGGCCTGGTGCGCCCCGGCAACTCCGGCGGTCCGATCCTGACCCGTGGCGGCGACGTCGCGGGCGTCGTGTTCGCCGCCTCCGTCACCGACTCCGACACCGGCTACGCCCTCACCGCGGCCCAGGTCTCCAAGGTCGCCGAGGCCGGCATCACCGCCAACGCCGAGGTCGACACCGGGTCGTGCGCGGGCTAGCGGGCCTGGGTCGGTTTCCCCGGCTGGCCGGGGAAATGCTCACTTAGCGTCCGTTGCAAAGCCCGACAAGTCGCAGCTTCCCCTGACCGGTGGGACGACCGACGGGTCAGGACTTGCCGCGGAGGGCGTTGGGGATCTCGCGACCCTGCTCGATGGCCTTCTCGGGCGGGCCGACCTGCTTGACCTTCTTGATGCCGATGAACACCAGGATCCCGGCGATGGCGAGGTAGAAGCCGAAGACGATCAGGAACGCCCAGTGCAGGGAGAGCCCGCTGCCGTTCCAGTTGATGAAGTAGGCGATGGCCACCGACAGCATGATGATCGCGAGCACGGCGATGAACCCGGCGGCGGCGAACATGGCCACGCCGATCCCGCCGGCCTTGACGCTGATCTTGAGCTCGGACTTGGCGAGCTCGATCTCCTTCGAGATCAGGGTCGAGATGTCGCGGCTGGCGTCGGCGACGAGCTTGCCGATCGTGGGGTCGTCGTCCTTGACCTGGTGGGGCATGCTCGTCCTCTGCTCGTCGGCGCCGTACTCCGTCTGACCTTACCGACTGCGATGTTTCCTCGGGATGGCGCGGTCCGACGTCATCCCGCCGGGTGGTCGCGGGGGGCGTCGCGCTGGTAGACGTCCGGCACCCCGTCGCCGTCGTCGTCGCGCTGCTCGAGGTCGTGCAGACGGCGGTAGACCCGGTTGCGGACGCGCAGCACGACCGTGGCCAGCAGGGCGGAGAGCAGCGACCCGACCAGCACGCCGACCTTCACGTGCTCGTCGCGCACGGAGCCCTGCCCGAAGGCCAGCTCGCCGATCAGCAGCGAGACGGTGAACCCGACGCCCGCCAGCATCGCCATGCCGACCACATCCACCCACGACAGCTCGTCGTCGAGGTCGGCGCGCGTGAACGTGGCCAGCAGCCACGTCGACCCGGCGATGCCGACGGTCTTGCCAACGACCAGTCCGCAGACGATCCCGAGCGCCACGGTGTCGGTGAGCGAGTCGCGCAGACCGGAGAGACCGCCGACGGTCACGCCGGCGGCGAGGAACGCGAAGACGGGGACGGCGAGCCCGGCGGAGATCGGGCGCACCAGGTGCTCGAGGTGCTCGGCGAGCCCGGGGCCGGCGTCCGGACCGCCGGCCGCCTCGCTGCGCACGACCGGGACCGTGAACGCGAGGAGTACGCCGGCCACCGTGGCGTGCACCCCCGACGCGTGCACGAGCGCCCAGGCCGTCAGGGCGAGGGGCACGAGCAGCCACGCGTGCCAGATGCGCTTCTGCACCAGCACCCCGAACGCCGCGATCGGCACGAGCGCCAGCAGGAGCCACCCGAGGTGGAGAGCGTCGGTGTAGAACAGCGCGATCACCGTGATGGCCAGCAGGTCGTCGACCACCGCGAGGGTCAGCAGGAAGGTCCGCAGCCCGGACGGCAGGTGGGTGCTGATCACCGCGAGCACGGCGACGGCGAACGCGATGTCGGTCGCCGTGGGGATCGCCCAGCCGCGGAGCGCGCCCTCCGAGCCGAGGTTCCACGCGACGAAGACGAGCGCCGGGACGATCATCCCGCCGACGGCGGCGGCCACGGGGAGCGAGGCCCGTCGTACGTCTCGGAGATCACCCGCCACGAACTCGCGCTTGAGCTCGAGCCCCGCGACGAAGAAGAAGATCGCCAGCAGCCCGTCGCCCGCCCACGCGCCCAGGCTGAGGTCGAGGTGCAGCGCCGAGGGACCGACGGTGAGGTCATGCAGGTCGTCGTACGACGTCGACCACGGGCTGTTGGCCCACACCAGCGCCGCGACGGCGGCGGCGATCAGCAGCAGCCCGCCGGTCGTCTCGGCGCGCAGGATCTCGGCGGCACGCGACGACTCGAGCCAGGAGCCGCGGGTGAAGAGGCGGCGGGGTGACGGTGTGGGCACGGGGGTCCTGACGGGTCGGCGAGATTGCTGCCGACCAGACTTCCCGGCTCACCTGGGGGAGACCCTACGTCACTCCTCGGTCTTGCCCGAGCCCTGCTTCGACGAGATCAGGTCCATGACGGAGCTGTCGGCCAGCGTGGTGACGTCGCCGATCTCGCGGTGCTCGGCGACGTCGCGCAGGAGGCGGCGCATGATCTTGCCGGACCGGGTCTTGGGCAGCTCCGGGACGATCATGATCTGGCGCGGGGTGGCGATCGGACCGATCTCCTTGCGCACGTGCTTGCGGAGCTCGGCGACGATGTCCTCGCCCTCACCCTCCTCGTCGGCTTCCTTGACTGCGGAGTCGCGCAGGATCACGAACGCGACCACGGCCTGGCCGGTGTCCTCGTCCTTTGCCCCGACGACGGCGGCCTCGGCGACCTTCGGGTGCGACACGAGCGCAGACTCGATCTCGGTCGTCGAGAGCCGGTGGCCGGAGACGTTCATGACGTCGTCGACACGGCCGAGGACCCACAGGTCGCCGTCCTCGTCCTTCTTGGCGCCGTCGCCGGCGAAGTAGAAGCCCTGCTTCTTGTAGCGCGACCAGTAGGTGTCCTTGAACCGTTCGTCGTCGCCCCAGATCGTGCGGAGCATCGAGGGCCACGGCTCGGTGAGCACGAGGTAGCCGCCCGACCCGTTGGGCACCGCCTCGCCCTCCTCGGTCACGACCTCGGCCGAGACACCCGGGATGGGGATCATGGCCGAGCCGGGCTTGCCGTGGGTGACCCCGGGCAGGGGGCTGATCATGATCGAGCCGGTCTCGGTCTGCCACCAGGTGTCGACGACGGGGGTCTTGTCGGCCCCGATCACCTCGCGGTACCAGATGTAGGCCTCGGGGTTGATCGGCTCACCGACCGACCCCAGCACTCGCAGCGACGACAGGTCGAACTGGTCCGGGATCTCGCGGCCCTGCTTCATGAAGGAGCGGATCGCGGTGGGCGCCGTGTAGAGGATGGTCACCTTGTGGTCCTGGATGATCTTCCACCAGCGGCCCTTCTCGGGGCTGTCGGGCGTGCCCTCGTACATCACCTGCGTGACGCCGTTGGCGAGCGGCCCGTAGACCATGTAGGAGTGGCCGGTGACCCAGCCGATGTCGGCGGTGCACCAGTAGACGTCGGTCTCGGGCTTGAGGTCGAAGACCGCCCAGTGCGTGTACGCCGCCCCCGTGAGGTAGCCGCCGGTCGTGTGCAGGATGCCCTTGGGCTTGCCCGTGGTGCCGGAGGTGTACATGACGTAGAGCGGGTGCTCGGAGTCGAACATCTCGGGCTCGTGCTCGGTCGACGCCTTCTCGACCGCCTCGTGCCACCACACGTCGACGTCGTCGTCCCACTCGACGTCCTGCCCGGTGCGGCGTACGACGAGCACCTTCTCGACGACGTCGGTCTTGGTGCGCGCCTCGTCGACCGCCGGCTTGAGCGCCGACGGGGCGCCGCGGCGGTAGCCGCCGTCCGAGGTGATGACGACCTTGGCCTGGCAGTCGTCGAGACGGCTCGCGAGGGCGTCGGCGGAGAAGCCGCCGAAGACGACGGTGTGCGGGGCACCGATGCGGGCGCAGGCCAGCATCGCGACGACGGCCTCGGGGATCATCGGGAGGTAGATCGCGACGCGGTCGCCGGTCTGGACGCCGAGCTCGGTCAGCGCGTTGGCCGCCTGGGACACCTCGTCCTTGAGCTGGGCGTAGGTGATGTCGCGCCCCTCCTCGACCCCGTTCTCGTCGACGGGCTCACCGATCCAGTGGATCGCGACCTGGTCGCCGCGCCCCTCCTCGACGTGCCGGTCGACGCAGTTGTACGCCGCGTTGATGGTGCCGCCGACGAACCACTTGGCGAACGGCGGGTTGTCCCAGTCGAGCACCCGGTCCCACTTCTTGCCCCACGACAGCCGCTCGGCCGCCTCGGCCCAGAAGCCCTCGCGGTCGGACGACGCGCGGTCGTAGGCCTCGGCCTTCACGTTGGCGTCGGCCGCCAGCTCGGCGGGCGGCTCGAAGCGACGCTCTTCCTTGCTCAGGTTCGAGAGGGTCTCACTGCTCACGGGGAATCTCCTGGATCGGGGTGGCCTCACGGCCACAGTAGGACGCACGTCACAGCATGGCGACGGGTGGTTGCCACGAGGTTGCCGTGGGTGGGGGCGCGGGTGGCGCCGATGGGTCGTGTGCCCGAGAACCGGTCCTGGACCGTCCTCAGGCACACGACCCGAGCGGGGCCGCGCTCTAGTGGATGACGGCCTTCTCGGACCCGGCGCCGGTGAGGGCGCGGACCTCGAGCTCGGTGTAGCGCTCGGCGGTCTCGGGCTCCTTGCTGGTGATGGAGCCGATGTAGCCCAGCAGGAAGCCGATCGGGATCGACACGAGGCCCGGGTTCTCGAGCGGGAACCAGGAGATGTCGATCGACGTGGGCAGGAGCGACAGGTTCTTGCCCGTGGGGTCCAGGCCCTTGCCCGACATGATCGGGCTGAAGATGACCAGGCCGACTGACGAGATCAGGCCGCCGTAGATGCTCCACACCGCACCGCGGGTGTTGAAGCGTCGCCAGTAGAGGTTGTAGACGATCGCCGGCAGGTTGGCCGAGGCCGCGACGGCGAAGGCCAGCGCGACGAGGAACGCCACGTTGAGCTTCTGGGCCGGGATGGCCAGCAGGATCGCGATCAGGCCGATGCCACCGGCGGCGTACCGAGCCATCCGCAGCTCCTCACGCTCGCTCGCCTGCCCCTTGCGGAGCACCGAGTTGTAGAGGTCGTGGGCCACCGACGTGGAGGACGTCAGCACCAGCCCGGCGACCACCGCGAGGATCGTGGCGAAGGCGACGGCCGCAATGATCGCGAGCAGGATCGCGCCCCCGGTCGAGCCGGCTCCACCGCCGACCTCCTCGGCGAGCAGCGGTGAGGCCAGGTTGCCGCCCGAGGCCGCGACCTCGGCCGCCTTGTCGCCCTTCAGCAGGGCGGCGGCACCGAAGCCGAGCACCAGCGTGAAGAGGTAGAAGACGCCGATCAGGCCGATCGCCCACAGCACCGACTTCCGCGCGTCGCGAGAGGTCGGCACCGTGTAGAAGCGGATCAGGATGTGCGGCAGGCCCGCCGTACCGAGCACGAGCGCGATCCCCAGGGACAGGAAGTCGAGCTTGCTGGTCATGGTGGCGCCGTACTTCAGGCCGGGCTCGAGGAACGCCTGGCCCTTGCCGGTGTTGGAGGCCGCCGTACCGAGCAGGTCGGAGAGGTTGAAGGAGAAGTGCGCGAGGACGAGCACGACGATCAGGGCCGAGCCCGCCATCAGCAGGACAGCCTTGACGATCTGCACCCAGGTGGTGCCCTTCATGCCGCCGACGGTCACGTAGAAGACCATCAGGATGCCGACCGCGCCGATCGTGATGTTCTTGGCGAAGTCGCCGTCGACGCCGAGCAGCAGCGAGACGAGCGAGCCCGCGCCGACCATCTGCGCGAGCAGGTAGAAGATCGACACGATGACGGTCGAGGTGGCCGCCGCCGTGCGCACCGGGCGCTGCTTCATCCGGTAGGCGAGCTGGTCGGCCATCGTGTAGCGACCGGAGTTGCGCAGCATCTCGGCGACGAGCAGCAGCGCGACCAGCCAGGCCACGAGGAAGCCGACGGAGTAGAGGAAGCCGTCGTACCCGCTCAGCGCGATCGCGCCGGAGATGCCGAGGAACGACGCCGCCGACATGTAGTCGCCGCCGATGGCGAGCCCGTTCTGCACGCCGGAGAACCCGCGGCCGCCGGCGTAGTAGTCGGCCGCGCCGGAGGTCTGGCGGCTGGCCCAGATCGTGATGCCGATGGTGAGGCCGACGACGGCGAGGAAGAGGACGGTGGTGAGTGCTTGGTGGTCCATGTCAGCGCTCCCCGGGCCGGTTCGGGCGGTCGTCCATGCGGCCGGCCTCGTACTCCTCGTCGAGCTGACGAGCGAGCGGGTCAAGGCGGCGGATGGAGTAGCCGCTGTAGACGTAGGCGAGCACGAAGGTCGTCGCGAACTGCAGCAGCCCGAAGACGAGGGCGATGTTGATGTTGCCGATGACCTTGGTGCCCATGAAGTCGGACGCCCAGTTCGACATCACGACGTAGAGGAGGTACCAGACGAGGAAGGCGACGGTGGCCGGGATGGCGAAGCTCCGCTGCCTCTTGCGGAGCTCGGTGAACTCCGGTCGTGCGGCCAGGCTGTCGTAGACCGGGTCGTGCCGGTCAGCCTGGGATTCGGTGTCGGACACTGCGTGGTCCCCTCTCGTGCGGCACCCGGCGAGGGGTGCACGTGGCGGTGTGACGCCGGTCACGCTAGGAGTGGAGTCGTACGACGGGCAGGGGCGGGGCGTCGCCGGTCGCCGGGCGGGTGCGCCGGATCGGTGAACGGTCGGAATCGCGCGACCAACGGTCCCTGGCGGAACGTCGACCCGGCGCTTGTCAGCAGGCGCCGACTCGCGGAACGTCGACCCGGCGCTTGTCAGCAAGCGCCGGCTCGGCATCAACGGGGGGCCAGCGACTCCGGGGTGTGGAGCCGCACGATCGTCGACCAGGCGTCGGCGGGCACGCGGTGGCGGGTGAGGCGGCTGACGACGACCATCGTCGCGAAGGCCAGCGGGACCGACCAGGCGGCGGGCTGCTCGAGCAGCGTGGAGGACCAGCCGTCGCCGCGTGCGGGTCCGAGCACCCAGACCACGGCACTGCCGGAGCCGAGGAACCCGACGACGAGCCCGGCGACCGCGCCGACGTCGGTGAGCCCGCGCCACCAGATGCCCAGCACGAGGAGCGGGCAGAACGTCGAGGCGGCGACGGCGAACGCCAGGCCCACGGCGCGGGCGACGCCGACGTTGTCGCTGGCGAGCGCGCCGACGACAGGGATGGCGACGGCGACGATCGCCGCCAGCCGGAAGGCCGCGACCCCGCCGATGCGGCGCCCGCCCCACGAGCGTTTCGCGATCTCCTGCCCGATCACGCCCGACACGGCCAGGCTCAGCCCGGACGACGTCGACAGGAAGGCCGCGAAGGCGCCGGCCACCACGAGGCCGGTGAGCAGGTCGCCGGTCGCTCCGCCGACCATGAGCCGCGGCAGCTCGAGGACGAGCACGTCGGACCTGCCGGAGACGGCGAGGTCGGAGGCGTAGACGCGGCCGAGGGCGCCGTACACCGGCGGGATGACGTAGAACGCGCCGAGCAGCGCCAGCACCACGAGCGTCGTACGACGGGCCGCGCGCCCGTCGGGGTTGGTGTAGAAGCGGACGACCACGTGCGGCAGGCCCATGGTGCCGAGGAACGTCGCGATGATGAGCGAGTACGTCGTGTAGAGCCCGCGGGTGTCGCCGCCGGCGAGCGGCATCGACCAGTCGAGGTCGGTGAGCACCGAGGAGGGCCGGCCGTCGCCGAGCCAGACGACGAGCAGCACCGCCGCGGGCAGCAGGATCGCCGTGAGCTTGAGCCAGTACTGGAACGCCTGCACGAAAGTGATGCTCCGCATCCCGCCGGACGTGACGTTGGCGAGCACGATCGCGCCGACGACGACCGGGCCGACCCACGTCGGCACCCCGACGGCCGAGCGCAGCGTGATGCCCGCGCCCTGGAACTGCGGCAGGAGGTAGAGCCAGCCGATGGCGACCACGAGCATCGAGCAGACCGCGCGCACGAGGGGCGACCCGAGGCGCGACTCGGCGAAGTCTGGCAGCGTGTAGCAGCCCGATCGTCGCAGCGGCGCGGCGACGAGCACGAGCAGCGTCAGGTAGCCGGCCGTCCAGCCGACGGGGTACCAGAGCATGTCGGCGCCGTTGGTCAGCAGCAGCCCGGCGACGCCGAGGAAGGACGCGGCGGAGAGGTACTCGCCGCCGATCGCGCTGGCGTTGAGCCGCGGGCCCACCGAGCGCGAGGCGACGAAGAAGTCGCTCGTCGTGCGGCTGAAGCGCAGGCCCCAGATGCCGATCGCGAGGGTCGCGACGGTGACCAGGGAGACCGCGACGATGCCGGGGACGGCGTCGAGGGTCACGGCTCGGACCCGCGGCGGAGCAGGTCGACGAAGTCGCGCTCGATGCGCTCGGTGCGGCGCAGGTGGCGCCAGCCGATCAGCATCAGGCACGGGTAGGTGGCGATGCCGACGAGGAGCCAGGGGAGGGGTACGCCGAGCAGGTGGGCACGGCCGAGGGCGGGCCAGAGGAAGAAGACGAGCGGGAGGGCACCGACGGTGAGCGCGAGCGTCGCGAGGGCTCGCGCGGCGGCCGCGCGCTGGGCGCGCAGGAGCGAGGCGACGTACAACGACCCGAGGGGCGTCTCGGCGTCGAGGCCGTGCGTCGGCGGCGTACGACGCTGGTGGCGCGGTGGTCCGGTGACCCGGACCCGGGGCGGCCTGGGGTCGCTCACGAGCGGGACCGCCCTCCGAGCAGGTCCCTCAGCTCGCGCGTGTGGCGACGCGCGACGACGAGCTCGACCCCGGACGGGCGGACGACGACCGAGCAGCGCCCGCCGTCCATCCGCACCTCGCCGACGTGGGCGATCGACACGAGCAGCGACCGGTGGATCCGCACGAAGCCCGCCGGCTCCCACTCAGCCTCGAGCTGGGTGAGCGGCGTCCGCACCAGGTGGGAGGCGTCGGCGGTGTGCAGCCGGACGTAGTCGCCCTGCGCCTCGACGTGCGTGATCGCCGCGCGCGACACGAAGCGGGTCACGCCGCCTAGCTCGACCGGCACCTGGAGGTCGGTGGTCGCCGGGGCGCGCTCGCTGCCGTCGACCCGGTCCACGACCCGGCGTACGGCCTCGGCCAGCCGCTCGGCCCGCACCGGTTTGAGGACGTAGTCGACCGCCTGCAGGTCGAACGCCTCGACCGCGTGCGCCTCGTGCGCCGTGACGAAGACGATCGGCGGCGCCGAGCGGAACCGGGTGAGCACCTGGGCCAGTTCTAGTCCCGTGAGGCCTGGCATCTCGACGTCGAGGAACACGACGTCGGGCTGCTCGTCGACGTCCTGCAGGAGCCGCAGCGCGTCGGTGGCGGAGTTGCAGGTCAGCACCTCGCCGATGCGCTCGTCGGCCCGCAGCAGGAAGGAGATCTCGTCGAGCGAGGGCCGCTCGTCGTCGATCACCAGCGCTGTGAGTCCCACGGCAGGACTGTCCCACACGTCAGGCGCGAACTCCCGGAGCGAACTTCGGCACCCGGACCAGCACCTTGGTGCCCGCGCCGGGGGCGGTCTCGACGACCAGGCCGTAGTCGTCGCCGTACGTCGTGCGCAGCCGCGCGTCGACGTTGCCGAGGCCGACGGAGTCCAGGGCCGCGTCGCCGGCGAGCGCGCGTCGTACGGTCTCGGGATCCTCGCCGACCCCGTCGTCCTCGACCTCGATCAGGCACTCCTGGCCGAGGTCGCGCGCCGTGATGGTGACGTGGCCGCCGGCCTCGGCGCCGGCGAGACCGTGGCGGACCGCGTTCTCGACGAGGGGCTGGATGCAGAGGAACGGTACGGCGACCGGGAGCACCTCGGGCGCGATGCTGAGCGTGACCCGGAGCCGGTCGCCGAAGCGTGCCTGCTCGAGCAGCAGGTAGCGCTCGACGCTGCGCAGCTCGTCGGCGAGCGTCGTGAACTCGCCGTGCGTGCGGAACGAGTAGCGGGTGAAGTCGGCGAACTCGAGCAGCAGCTCCCGCGCCCGGTCGGGGTCGGTGCGCACGAAGCTCGCGATCGCGCCGAGCGAGTTGTAGATGAAGTGGGGGCTGATCTGCGCCCGCAGCGCCCGCACCTCCGCCTCCATCGCCCGGTTGCGGCTCGCGTCGAGCTCGGCGAGGTCGAGCTGCCCGCTCACCCAGGTCGCGACCTCCTCGGCCGCGCGGGCGAGCCCGGCGGTGTGCTGCGGCGCGAAGACCTGCAGCGTGCCGACCACCCGCTCGTCGACGACCAGCGGGCTCGCGACCGCCGTCCGGATGGGACAGTCGCGCTCCTCGCAGGCCAGGTCCGCCCGGTCGAAGATGCGGGTGCCGCCCCGCTCGACGGTCTCGCGGGCGAGCCGGCTCGACTGCGCGCGGTGGTGCGACCCGGCGCCGTCCCAGGCGAGCGCCGACTCGGTGTCGGTGAGCGCGAGGGCCGGTGAGCCGAGGAGCGCCCGGAGGTGCTTGATCGAGCGCTCGGCGCTGGAGCCGGTCAGCCCCTCGCGCAGCGCCGGCGAGGCGAGCGAGGCGGTGTGGAGCGTGCGGAACGTCGCACGGTCGGCGTCGGTGCCGAGATGCGTACGACGCCAGGGCCGGCTCACGGCGCTCAACCTACGTCGAACTGAGTACCCGCGCTCTGGTGCACCCGGGTGTCCTCCCCGTTTGATGAGCGGCATGCCACGTTTCGCAGACCCGTCCCGCTGCCCCGACTGTGGTCTCAGCCTCCCGCCCGACCCGCTGACCTGCCCCACGTGCTCGCTGCCCCTCCAGGGGCCCCTCGCCTCGGAGCTCCTCGTCACGCTCGGTCGGGCCGACCAGCTGCTCGTCCAGCTGCGGGCGAGCGCCCCGGCTCTCGTGGGCGCCGCCGTCGGCGGCCCTGCCGCTCCCGTCACCGGCCCTGCCGGCCCGGCTCCGTCCCGCACGAGCGACCTGCCGGCGTACCCCTCGGCTCCCCGCCCGCCCGTCCGCACCGGCCTCACCGCCGCGTCGGTGCCCAAGATCCTGCTCGGCCTCGGTGCGCTCGCCCTGCTCGTGGCCGCCGTCATCTTCCTGTCCGTCGCGTGGTCGGCCCTCGGCGTCGGCGGTCGTACGGCGGTCCTCGTCGCGTTCACCCTCGCCTCCGGCGCCCTCGGGCTCGAGCTGCACCGCCGCGACCTCAAGGTCGCGGGGGAGGCCCTCCTGACCGTCTCCCTCGGCCTGCTCACCCTCGACGTGGTCGGCGCCGCCGACGCCGGCTGGCTGGGCGACCTCGGCGACGGCGGGCTCCTCGTCGCCGTCGGCGGCGCCCTGCTGGCCGTGACCGGCGCCCTCCTCGGCGCCGGACGGCGGCTCGTCACGGCCCAGGTGGTGGCGCCCCTCGGGCTCGTGCTCGTCGGGCTCGGCCTGCTCGCCTCGCTCGACACCCCGCCGGTCCTCGCGGTCACCGGGATCTGCGCGGTCGTGGTCGTCGCGGCCGTCGCGCTGGCGTACGCCGGCCGCCGCCGGCAGCTGACGCCGCTCCTCTGGGCCGGCCTCGCGGCGGCGGCCCTGTGGTGGTCCGGTCTCGTGCTCGGTGGCCTCGTCACCGCCGCGGAGCACGCGTCGTTGCGCGGGCTGTGGGCCGAGGGCCATAGCTACCCGCTGCTCGTCGGCGCGGCGCTCGCCCTGCTGCCGGTCGTGCTCGCCCCCACCCGGGCCGAGGTGGTCCTCGGCGCCCGTGCCACGGCCGCCGTCGTCGGCACGGTCGGGCTCGGCATGGTGGTCACCGACGACGGCTCGTCGGTGCTCCTCGGGGCCTCGCTCGTCGCCGCCCTCGCCTGGACGGCCGCGTCGCTCGCGGGCCAGCGGGCCAAGGAGGTCGCCCGGTTCCCCTGGGCCGCCGCCGCACTCTGCGCGGGCGTCCTCGGTGCGCAGCAGCTGTCGGTCGCCGTGGCCCGCCTGCTCTCGGTGGGCGAGCCGTACACCCGGGCGGCCGGCGTACGCCTCGACCCGCGCGACCCGGTGCTCGCGCAGCCCTTCCTGCTGGTCCCGGCCGTGGCGGTGCTGGTCGCCGGGGCGCTCGTCCTCTTCGTCGGCGCGGCCCTGCGCCGCCGCCTGCTGGTGCCCGTGACCGTCCTGGCCCTCGTGGTCGCCGGTGTCGCCACCCTCGCGCTCTACCCGCTGCCGCTGGCCGCCCCGGTCGCGGCCCTGGCGCTCGCGGGCCTCGCGCTCGCGGCGGTCGGCCGCCACCGGAGCGGTCTGGTCGAGCCGGTCGCGGCCCAGGTGCTCGGGACGCTCGCGCTCCTGGTCGCCCTGCCGAACGGGACGCTCGCGGCCGCTGCCGCACTGGTGCTCGCGGCGACCGCCGTCGTCGTGATGTGGGGCGGTCGCGAGGCCGGCGCGGGCGTCGTCCTGCCCGGTGCGATCGCCGCCGGCCTCTGGTCCGCCTTCGAGGCGGCCGACCTCGCCGAGGTCCACCGCGCCGTACCGATCCTCGTCGCCACCGGCCTCCTCGCCCTCTGGCGCCACCGCGACGAGACCGACGCGTCGTTCGCCGTCGTCGCCGTGGCGGTGACCACGGCGTCCACGTCGTACGCCGACCGCCCGCTCACGGCGCTGGCCGTCGACCTGACGGTGACCGGCGCCCTCGTCGTGGTCGCCGGCCTGGTCCACGAGGACCGCCGCCTCTACCTGCGGATCGGGGCCCTCGTGCTCGCGGCCGCCACGTGGGCGCGCCTGGCCGACGTCGGCGTGACCGCGCCGGAGGCCTACACGCTGCCGCTGGCGGTGGCCCTGACGCTGATCGGCGTACGGCGTCTGCAGCGCGAGCCCGGCATCGCCACCGCACCCGTCCTGGCCCCGGGGCTGGTGCTGGCCACCGTGCCCTCGCTGCTGTGGGTGCTCGTCCTCGAGGACCCCGTCACGCTGCGCGCGGCGCTGCTCGGTCTCAGCTGCCTCGCCCTGTTGTTCGCGGGCACCCGGCTCCGCTGGAACGCGCCCGTCGTCGTCGGCGCGGTCGCCGGCCTGCTGCTGCTCCTGCGCGAGCTGGCGCCGGTCGTCGCCGAGACGCCGCAGTGGGTCGTCATCGCGCTCGCCGGCGTCGCGCTGACCGTCGTGGGCGTGACGTGGGAGCGTCGCCTGCGCGACGTGCAGAGCGCGACGGCCTACCTCGAGCGGCTCCGCTAGCTCCGGGCCGACCCTGTCGGTGGCGGGTGGCATGGTCGGTCCATGAGCGACCACGCGCCGGCCCGTCACTGGGTCAACACCGTCAGCCTCGACCACGTGCTGCAGGGCGTCGAGGGTGGCTTCGCGCAGGCGGGTCACGGCTCCGCCGTCCCCCTGCGACGGATGAGCCGCGGCGACGGCATCGCCTTCTACTCCCCGCGCGCCTCGATCGGCGGCCGTGTCCTGCAGCAGCTGACCGCGCTGGGGGTCGTCGCGGACGACGAGCCCCACCAGGTCGAGGTCGCGCCCGACGTCCGTCCGTGGCGGCTGCGGGTCGAGTTCGAGAGCGTCGGGGCGGTGCCGATCAAGCCGCTGCTGCCGATGCTCGGCTTCATCAGCGACGAGCAGAAGTGGGGGATGGCCTTCCGGCGGGGGCTCTTCGAGGTGCCGGCGGGCGACTTCGGTGTGCTGGCCGGGGCGATGCGCGACGCCGCGTCGATGGACCACGCGTTCTCGCGCGCGGGCCGGTCGCCGGGGGCCTAGCCGCTCCGCTCGGCCGCGTCGAGGATGACCTGCGCCAGGGCGTCGGGCTGGGTCAGCTGCGGCCAGTGGCCGCCGGGGAGGTCGACGTACGTCACGTCGTCGATCCTCGTCAGCTCGCTCACCGGGTCCTCGCCGTCCGCGACCCACTCCTGCAGGTCGGCGGCGGTGTACTCCGGACAGACCATCGTCACCGGTACGCCGTAGCGCGCCTCGCTCGCCGACAGGCTCTGGGTGCCGGCGAGCACCTGCGCCGGGGCGGGGATCGCGGCGGCGTAGAACGCGGCGAGCGCCTCGGGGGAGAAGTCGACGATGTTGGCGTCCTCGCCCACCTCGGCCCAGTCGGGCATGGCGACCTCGCCGTTCTCGGCGGGCAGGCTCGGCAGCAGGCTGTCGCCGTCGGGGTTCGGGAAGCCGCCGACGTAGACGGCCCTGGCGACCCGGCCGGGTCGGGCGTCGACCGCCGCGTGGGTCAGCGCCCCGCCGAGGGAGTGCCCCACGACGAGCGCCGGGCCGTCGGCCGCGTCGACGGCGGCGACCACCGCGGCGACCTGGTCGGCGAGCGTGACGCCCGAGCGGTCGGCGTCGCGGCTCTCCATGCCGGGCAGGGTCAGCGCCTGCACCCGGTGGCCGGCCCGCTCGAGGGTCGGCGTGACGGCGTCCCACGAGGACCCGTCGAGCCAGAGACCGGGAACGAGGATGATGTCCATGCGCGGCACCTCCGGGTGCGTTGGTCGAGCGTGGTCGCGAACGTGCAGGTCAGAGGCGGGTGACGACCGGGTCCGGTGCCACGGCGGCCGGGGCGGGCTGGCGGACGACGACCGTGTGCAGGGCCTTGTCGGTCAGCGACTGCTTGTTGGCGTCGAAGGCCACCCAGAGGTAGTCGATGTAGAAGAACTGGTTGATGAAGCCGTGCAGCAGCCAGCGGCCGAAGCAGGACCCGCCGCCGGGCGACTGCCCGGTGTTCTGGTCGACGCAACGGATGCCGACCTTGCGCCTGCCGTAGGTGTAGCCGGTGCGGCCCTGGTCGAGCACGTAGTTGCGGATGTACATCGTGATCTGCACGACGAACCCGATGAACAGCAGCACGGCGCCGATGACGATCACGACGGCGGGGCCGTCGTTGGAGGCCCCGACCGACTCGTCGATGCTGGCGCTGCCGGTGATCACCACGGTCAACCCGACGACGTAGAGCAGCCAGGCGGGCCAGAGGTAGAGCAGGTCCCACAGCCAGGACAGCGCCCGCTCGCCGAAGTCCGCGGGCGAGCCGAACGGATGGATCGGGCCCGCGCCGTACGCCGGGTTGTAGAGGGCTCCGGGCTCGCCGTACTGCTGTCCACCGAACGCGGGCTGACCGTAGACGGGCTGCCCCGACTGGGGCTGACCGAACGGCGGCTGACCGAAGGCCGGCTGGCCGGGCCGGCCGTACGCCGGCGGCGCCTGCTGACCGGGCGGGGCCGGGTAGCCCGGCGGCGGGGGAGGGGGAGGGGCCGCGGGGTCGTAGGGGCCGACCGGCGGCTGCTGGCCCGGGTCGCCCGGAGTGGTGGTCACCGTGGTGAGCGTAGGCGGGCGGCGAGCCGGGCGCGAGGATCGATCCGTGACACCCGGTTGTGACGGTCGTTACCAGTCAGTAGCGTGCGAACGTCACGTCACTTCCCCAGGGGGCACTCGGATGGCCGGTCTCAAGCAGCGTACGGCGGCCGCGACGGCCGCACTCCTCCTCGCGTCGGGCCTCGCCGCGGCCGTCGCCTCGGCACCCGCCCAGGCGGTCGAGCCCGGGGCCGACCCGTTCTACACCTACTCCGGCGCGAAGCCGCTCGCGTCGTACGCACCGGGCGACGTGCTGGCCAAGCGCACGGTGATGTTCAGCCTCTCCGGGTTGCCGCTGCCGTTCCCGACCACGCAGATCCTCTACCGCTCCACCGACCAGCAGGACCGGCCGGTCGCCAACGTGACGTCGGTGGTCAAGCCGCTGGTGCCCGTGCCGACCGCCGCGGGCCAGCTGGTGTCCTACCAGTCGTTCTACGACTCGCTGAACCCCGCCGACAGCCCGTCGCGCGGCATCGCCGGCGGCGCCCCGTCGGTCGGCGGCTCGATCGTCACCGCCGAGTCCGTGCTGATCCAGCCGCTGCTCGCCGCGGGCTACACCGTCAACATCCCCGACACCGAGGGGCCGACCGCCGATTTCGCGGCGGGCCCGGAGTACGGCCGGCTCACCCTCGACTCGATCCGTGCGGCGTCGCTGGTGCCCGAGACCGGGCTCGCCGCGAACGCACCGGTGGGCATGCTCGGTTACTCGGGCGGCGCGATCGCCACCGGCTGGGCGGCCGCGCTGGCCCCGTCGTACGCCCCGGACGTCAACCAGCGTCTCGTCGGCGCCACCGAGGGCGGCGTGCTCGTCGCGCCGGCGCGCAACCTCACCTACATCGACGGCGCGCCGATCTGGGGCGGCGTCGCGGGGATGGCGCTGGTCGGGGTGGCACGCTCGTTCGGCATCGACTTCACGCCGTACCTGAGCGAGAACGGCAAGACGCAGCTCGCCAAGCTGGAGAACGCGTCGATCGGACAGGTGCTCGGGCAGTACCCGAACTTCACGTTCGCGAGCCTCGTCAAGCCGGAGTACGCCGACCCGACCAGCATCGAGCCGTTCGTGAAGGCCGCCAACGCCATCAACCTCGGCTCGGCCCCGACACCGACCATCCCGATGCAGATCCGCCAGGGCACGGGCGGCGACCTCGAGGGCACGCCCGGCAACAAGCCCGGCATCGGACCCGGCGACGGCGTGATGATCGCCGGCGACGTCCGGGCGCTCGCCAAGCAGTACTGCGCGACGGGCGGCACCGTCGACTACCAGGAGCTCACCGGCCTGAGCCACGTCCCGGCCGCCGTGCCGTGGCTCGCCGAGGCGCTGCCGTTCCTCGCGGCGCGCTTCGCCGGCGCCAGCGCCCCCACGAACAACTGCGCCTCGATCGCGCCCGGCAACTCGCTCGCGCCGGCGGTCTTCAAGGCGTCGGGCACCGGCCCGATCGTCAAGCCGGGTGCGGCCGCGACGCGCACGAGGGTCCGGCTGCCGCGGGTCTGGCAGGTCCGGGGCAAGGAGTCGACGGTCGTCCGCTTCGCCGTGGTGGCCAAGGGCCGCACGACCGTCGCGCCGCGGGCCGGTCGGGTCGTCGTGAAGCTGGACGGGCGCACGGTCAAGACCGCCACCGTCGGCGTGGGTCCGAAGTCGGGCCGCGCGGTCGTCGGCGCCACCTACCGGGTGCCGAAGACGCTCGCTCTCGGTCGGCACACGCTGGTCGTCGTCTTCACGCCGGCCGACCGGGCCGCCTTCGGTGCGTCGAGGTCGCGGACGGTGACCCTCACCGTCGTCCGGTCCCGGCCCGCCGCCGACTGAAGCCGCCCCGCGACGCGCGGGCGCCGATGAGTCGCCGTCGCGGTGGTGGTCGTCATCTCGACAACCACTTCGACCAGAGGAGCACGTGATGGCGACCTTCGTGACGATCGGCTACGGCGACGAGGCCGGCTACGAGCAGACCGACCCGGCCGTGCGCGACCGGGCGCACGCCGCGGACGCCGCGCTGCAGGCGGCCGGCACGACGATGGGGATCGCGGGTCCTCCCGTGCAGGTGCGCAACCACGACGACGCCGGGGTCGACGTCCGCGAGGGGTCGTTCCTCAGCGCCGCCCTGCCGGTGGCGGGGTTCGCCCTGATCGAGGCGGACAGCCTCGAGGAGGCCGTCGCGCTCGCCTCGACGAGCCCGTGCGCCGTGGCGCAGGGCGTGGTGGAGGTCTGGCCGCTGCAGGCCTGACCCGCTGGCTACTTGAAGTCGATCAGGATCATGTCGTCGTCGGCGTCAGCGGTCGGGACCTCGGTCGCCGGGCGGACGTGCTTGCCGCGCAGGCCGCGCGGCATCGTGTCGTTGAGCGGGTCGCGCTCGCCGTCGTCGTACGCCTCGTCGGGCTCCACGACGATCTCGACCACCGTGCTCCGGAAGCAGCGCGAGAAGTAGGGCAGCTGCATGCCGTCCATGCCGCGGCCGTACTCGTCGTACAGCGCGAGCACGTCGGTGAGGGTCGCCTCGCGGGCGGCGTCGTCGAGGACGGCGAGGTTGCTCCGGGAGAGGGCGAGGTCCTGGATGCTGCCGCGGTCGACCTGCTGACGGAACTTGAACTCGGTCGACTCGATGTCGACGAACAGCTCGGACTCCTCGAGCGGCTCGGACGGGTCACGCTGGTGCTCCTGGGTGCCCATGATGGCGCCGAGCCGCTTGACCCAGGGGATCCGGTCGTCGCGGTCGTTCCACACGATCGAGAACCGGCCACCGGGCCGCAGGACGCGCGCGATCTCCGGGAGCGCCCGGGCCGGGTCGAACCAGTGGAAGCTCTGCGCCGCGACGACGACGTCGTAGGTGCGGTCCGGGGCGGCGATCCGCTCGGCCGTGCCGACACTGGCCGTGGCGCCGGGCGCGGTCTCGCGCAGGATCTCCAGCATCGCCTCGTCGGGGTCGGTGGCGTGCACCTCGTGACCGAGCCGCAGCAGGTCGCGCGTGAGCTTGCCCGTGCCGGCACCGAGCTCGAGCACCCGCACGGGGGTCTCGCTCGTCAGCCACTCCGCGGCGTCGAGGGGATAGGTCGGGCGGCCGCGCTCGTAGGCGTCGGCGACGCCACCGAACGAGAGCGCGGGGTCTCGCTGCTCGCCAGTCACACGTGCACCGTAGCCGTTGGATACCGTTCCAGCCGTGACCTCCGACCCCTTGGCCTGGCTGGTGTCGCTCGAGGGGGTCCCGTCGGCGTACGCCGGGGTCCGTGACGGGATCGACGTGGTGCTCCGCGACCGTGGGCTGCGCCGTACGTCGCCCGAGATGACGGCCGAGTCGCTGCTGCGCGGCGCGCACGCCTCCGCGGTGCTCGAGGGGTCCGCCTGCACCCTCCCCGACGTGCGCTCCGGGTCGGGGGACGAGATCGCCGTCGACGCGGTCCGCGTCTCGGCCGAGCTGCTGTCGCTGGTGCCCGTGCTGGGCCGTTCGCCGTTGCAGGCGATCGCACGCGTGCACGCCCTCGCCGCAGGTGCCTCGCTCGGTCCCGACCAGCTCGGGCGGCCCCGGTCGCCCGAGGCGGCGAAGATGCTGCAAACGCTGGGCTCGGTGCTGACGGCCACGACCGTCGCGCCGGCCCTGGTCGTCGCGGCGGTCGTCCACGCCGAGCTGGCCACCTCGGCCCCGTTCGCCTCGCACAACGGCGTGGTCGCGCGGGCCGTCGAGCGGCTGGTGCTGGTGGCGCGGGGGGTCGACGAGAAGTCGCTGACCGTGCCGGAGGCCGGCCACCTCGCGCTGCGGGCGGCGTACGAGTCGAACCTGCGGGGCTACGCCACCGGTGGGTCCGCCGGCGTGCACGCCTGGCTGCTCTACGCGGCCGAGGCCTACTCCGCCGGGGTCGAGGCGAGCCCGCTGCGGGCCGCCTGAGACTCCCCGAAATGCAGGTGGCACCCGAGTCCTCAAAGGGAATCTCGAGTGCCACCGCTGACACGTGAGTCGTGGGCTACCAAGCGTGCTGTCATCAACTGCTGCCCAGGAAAGCTTCCTGTGGCTCGCGACCTCTTCGAGAGGTAGATCGCCGCGTGGGTACCGGGCTCACGTGCTGGTCTCTGGAGTTGTTGGACTCATGTGTACGCCCCTGTCGGCGAGGTGCACAAGCCCTCCTGCCCGGCGTGTCGCGAAGTGGTGCGCGAGTCCGTTTCAGGGTGGTTCAAGAGTGGTGCGGGTGCGCTCAGGCGCCGATGCGGCGACGTCGGGCGTTGGCCCACAGCACGCCGCCGACGGCGACGACGCCACCCACGGCCAGGGCTGCCAGGGCCGGCTTGGCGGGCGGTCGGGGGAGTCGTGAGCGCAGGGCGACGGGCTTGACGAAGACCAGGATCGGCCAGCCGCGCTCGGTCGCGATCCGCCGCAGCTCCTTGTCGGGGTTGACCGCGAAGGCGTGCCCGACGCTCTCGAGCATGGGGACGTCGGTGACGGAGTCGCTGTAGGCGTAGGACTCCTCGAGGTCGTAGTCGTGGAGCGCGGCGAGACGGCGTACGGCGTGGGCCTTCTCCTCGGCGTACGCGTAGTAGCTGATCTGCCCGGTGTAGTGCCCGTCGATCTCCTCGAGCACTGTCGCGACGGTGTGGTCGGCGCCGAGCATGGCGCCGATCGGCTCCACGACCTCACTGCCGGACGTGGAGACGATGACGACGTCGCGGCCGGCCGCGTGGTGACCCTCGATCAGGCCGACGGCCTCGTCGTAGACCAGCGGGTCGACGATCGTGTGCAGGGTCTCGGCGACGATCTCGCGGACGGTCCCGACGTCCCAGCCGGCGACGAGCGCCGACATGAACTGGCGCATCTTGTCCATCTGCTCGTGGTCGGCGCCGCCGGTGACGAAGACGAACTGGCCGTAGGCCGACCTGAGCACCGCGCGCCGCGAGATCAGCCCTCCGGCCTGGAAGGGCTTGGTGAACGCCATCGCGCTCGACTTGGCGATGATCGTCTTGTCGAGGTCGAAGAACGCGGCGGTACGGCGGGGCGCCATGTCGTCGATGGTAGGCGTGAACCGGGCCGCCGGGCGTCCACATGGCTGATGTCACGCGGCGTCCTCCCCAGGGGCCGCCATGGCCCGTCTGGGCTGTCGGCGGACGCGGGAACCGTCCTGACCATGAACCGACCACTCTTCGTGACCGCCGACGAATCCCTGCTCGACGAGCTGCTCCGCCTGGCCGCCGGTGCCGGCGTGACCCCGGAGGTCGCGCCCGACGCGGGCGCTGCGCTGCGCGGATGGACCTCGTCGTCCCTCGTGCTGGTCGGCGCCGACCTGCTGGGCGAGGTCGCTCGCCTCGGGCCCGGGCGACGACCCGGGGTGCACGTCGTGGGCTGGGGAGCCGGCGGCGACGACGTGTTCCGCCACGCGCTGCTCCTCGGCGCCGAGAGCGTCGCTGACGTGTCCTCCCCGTCGCTCTGGCTGGGTGAGGTCCTGGGCGACCTCGGCGACAGCGGACGCGGTCGGGGGCTGGTGATCGGCGTCCTCGGCGGGTCCGGCGGCGCGGGAGCGACCACGTTCGCCTGCGCGGTCGGTCAGGTCGCCTCGCGTGGTGGTCCGTGCGTCGTGGTCGACCTCGATCCGGTCGGGCCGGGCGTCGATCGCATCCTGGGGCTCGAGTCCCTTCCCGGCGTGCGCTGGGACGCGCTGGGCCACACCACGGGTCGGCTCGGGTCGAGGGCCCTGCGCGAGGCGCTGCCCCGTCGCGGTGACCTGGCGGTGCTGACGGGTCTCGGGACGCTCCCGGTGTCGCCCGACACGGTCCGTGAGGCACTCTCCGCCCTGCGCCGCGGGCACGACACCGTGGTCGTCGACCTCCCGCGCACCGGCGATGCGCTGGTCGACGAGGTGATGGCCCGGTGCGACCTGCTGCTGGTGGTCGTGACACCCACGGTCGCCGGAGTGGCCTCGGCCGGGCGGTTGCTCGCCCGGCTGCCCGATCCGGGGCGGGCGAGGCTGGTGCTGCGAGGGCCGGGGGTCGACGCGACGGAGGTCGCCGCCGTGACCGGGGTGCCGGTGGCGGTCGAGATGCGCGACCAGCGCAGGCTCGCCGAGTCGATCGACCTCGGGCTGGGACCGGCGCGCTCGACCCGGGTGCCCCTCGGGCGTGCTGCCGCCGCCGTGCTCGCGGGTGCGGTGCGCACGGTGGCGGGGGTGGAGGCGGCATGAGCGGCGACGTCTCGTTGCTGGTCGACCAGGTCCGGGACCGGCTCGCCACTCGTCCGGGCGACCTCACGCCGCACCGGGTCGCTGAGGCGCTGCGAGAGAGCGGTCGCCCGGTCGGCGACGCGACGGTGCTGGCGGTCTACGAGGCGCTGCGTCGCGACGTCGTGGGGGCCGGGCCGCTCGAGCCGCTGCTGCGCGCCCCCGGCGTCACCGACGTGCTGGTCAACGGGGCCGAGGCGGTCTACGTCGACCGCGGCCACGGGCTCGAGCTGACCGACGTGCGGTTCGCCGACGAGGGCGCCGTACGACGTCTCGCGCAGCGGCTCGCGGCCGTGGGTGGCCGTCGCCTCGACGACGCCTCGCCCCACGTCGACGTCCGGCTGCGGGACGGGACCCGCTTCCACGCGGTGCTGGCGCCGCTGTCGAGACCGGGCACGGCCATCTCGCTGCGCGTGCCGCCGTCGCGAGCGCTCTCGATGGCGGACCTCGTCGAGGCGGGGTCGCTCGGACCGCGCGGCGCGGAGCTGGTGCGGGCACTGGTGGACTCGCGAGCGGCGTTCCTGGTCAGCGGCGGCACCGGCTCGGGCAAGACGACGCTCCTGGCGGCGCTGCTCTCCCTGGTTGCGCCGGAGGAGCGGCTCGTCCTGGTCGAGGACGCCTCCGAGCTGCGCCCCGACCACCCCCACGTCGTCGGGCTCGAGGCGAGGCCGGCCAACGTCGAGGGCGCGGGGCAGATCGACCTGCGCACGCTCGTGCGCCAGGCGCTGCGGATGCGCCCCGACCGGCTCGTCGTCGGCGAGGTGCGCGGGGGCGAGGTCGTCGACCTGCTCGCCGCGCTCAACACCGGTCACGAGGGCGGGTGCGGCACGCTCCACGCTAACTCGGTCGCCGACGTGCCGGCGCGGGTCGAGGCGCTCGCGCTGGCCGCCGGTCTCGACCGGGCCGCCGTGCACAGCCAGCTCGCCTCGGGGGTGGCAGCGGTCCTGCACGTGGTGCGAGGACGTGACGGGGTACGCCGGGTCGCGGAGGTCGGCACGCCCACCCGCGACGCCTCCGGCCTGGTCGTGATGGAGTCGGCGGTGACGCTGCCCCCGGGCGGCGAGCTCGTGCGCGGACCCGGCTGGGACCGGCTGTCGCGGATCCTCGCGTCGGCCGCACCATGAGTCCCGTCGGGTCGGTCGCGGTCGTCGCGGCGGTCCTGGCGACCGTCCTGCTCGTGCCGGCGCCGCCTCGGCTCGCCGGTGCCGGCCGCCGGTCGCGCCGACCCCCACTCGCTGTCTGCCTGGTCCCGCCGGCCGTGGTCGTGGTCGTGCTGCCGACGACCACGACCGTCCTCCTGCTGGTGGTCGCGGGTGCCGCGGTCGGTGCGGGCGTGCTCCTCCGCTCCCGGGTCGAGCGGAGGCGCCGCGCCGAGACCGAGCGCCGGGTGCTCGAGACCTGCGAGCACCTCGCGGGCGAGCTCGCGACCGGGCAACCGCCCGGAGCCGCCCTCGACCGGGCCGCCGCTGTCTGGCCACCACTGCTCCCGGTCGCGGAGGCGTTCCGGGTCGGCAGCGACGTGCCGTCCGCCCTGCGCGAGGTCGCCGGCCGCCCGGGTGCCGGCGACCTGCGCCGGCTCGCAGCGGCCTGGCAGGTCGCCCATCGCACCGGCCACGGCCTCGGCGAGGCGGTCGACCGGGTGGCCGACGGGTTGCGCGCGGCCCGGGCCACGCGCCGGGTGGTGCAGGGCGAGCTCGCCTCCGCGCGGGCCACCGCCCGCCTGGTGGGTCTGCTGCCGCTGCTCGCCCTCGCGATGGGCTCGGGCGCCGGTGGCGACCCGTGGCACTTCCTGCTCGCGACGCCGCTGGGTCTGGCCTGCCTGGCGTCGGGCCTGGCCGTGGGGCTGCTCGGTCTCTGCTGGATCGAGGCGATCGCCCGCGGTGTGGAGGGGGCGTCGTGAACGCACTCGGCTGGGTGGCCGTGGCAGCCGTCGTCGCCGGTGCGGCACTGGCCGCGCCACCGCGGCCGCGCCTCCCCGCCTCGGTCGCCGAGGTCGTCGCGACGCCATCCGAGGGCTGGATGCTCCGGTTCCGCGCCTGGTGGAGCGCGCTCGCGGGTGTCGCCGCCGCGACGTTCGTGACCGGCACGGCCGGCCTCGTCATCGGGGTCGCGGCCGCCGCCGCGGTCTGGGTGCTGATCGGACGCGCCGAACCGCCCCGGGTGCGCGAGGAGCGCGCCGCCGTCGCCCGCGACCTCCCCCACCTCGTCGGCCTGCTCGCCTCGGCCCTCGAGGCCGGCCAGTCCCAGGGCGCCGCGCTCGAGATCGTCTGCCAGGCGCTGCCCGGCCCGGCAGCCGAGCGCCTCGGCAGGATCCCGCCGCGGCTCGCCCTCGGTGTCGATCCCGCCGAGGTCTGGGCGGCCCTCACCGGCGATCCCGAGCTCGCGTCGCTGGGCCGGACCCTGGCCCGAGCCCACGCGACGGGCGCGCCCGTCGGCGCTGCCGTCGCCCGACTCGGCCACGAGCTCGCCCAGACCGCCCGCGCCGACGTCGAGGACCAGGCGCGGCAGGTCGGCGTACGCGCGGCTGTCCCGCTCGGGCTCTGCCTGCTGCCCGCGTTCGTGCTCATCGGCATCGTCCCGCTCGTCGCCGGCCTCGCGGGGTCGCTGCAGCTGGGTTGACCGACGGCCGGCTGCCGACGGGGGGCCTCCTCGTCGCCGGGGCGCGCTGGCTGGACGCGGGCGGTGCGGGGTCGTGTGCCTGAGGACGTTCGGGGGACCGGCCCGGGACACACGACCCGAAGGCCGGTCGGGTCGCTGGACGCGGGCGGTGTGGGGTCGTGTGCCTGAGGACTGGCGCCGGGCCGTTGTCAGACACACGACCCGGGCCAGCGCGACGGCCTGCACGCACGGCGGCTGGGACGCTCAGGACATGATGGCGGGGTGGTGGACTGGTCCCGGCCCGTGATGGTCGCTCGAGCGTCGGTGCTGCTCGGGCTCCTGCTGGTCGTCACCGGCGTCCTGCACTTCGTCAGGCCCTCGGGGTTCGAGTCGATCGTGCCCGGCTGGCTCGGTGCGCCGGGCTTCTGGGTCGCGGCCAGCGGTGTGGCCGAGCTGGCGTGTGCGGTGGCGCTGATCCTTCCCCACGAGCGCCGCCGTGCCGGCCTCGCGACGGCGGCGCTGCTCGTGGTCGTGTTCCCGGCCAACATCCAGATGGCCGTCGACGCGTTCCAGGGCGACGGGTCGCTCGCGGTGGCCCTGATCCGGCTGCCCCTGCAGATCCCGCTGGTCCTTTGGGCGCTCTACATCGCCCGCCGCGCCCCGCGCTGACCCACACCGCCCCGGGCGCTCCAGTCCGCACCCACAGCCGTCGACCGGGCCACCGACCTCCCACAGGCGCAGCCTCCCGCACCCTCGTCCACGGCCCACCGAGCGGCCGTCGCACACGCCCGCCCGCGGCGGCGAAGGTCGACCCAGACGGCCGCACCCGGTGGCCGCGACGAGGGGAGACCTCATGCAGCTCATCGACCAGCCGACCCACCCGTCCACCCGGCGCACGACCGACCAGCCGACCAGCGCGACGACCCGTCGGCGCACCCGCCGCGGACGTCGCCACGAGGAGCGCGGGATCACGACGGCGGAGTACGCCGTCGGCACCGCCGCCGGGGCGGGCCTCGCCGGGCTGCTCTACAAGATGCTCACCGGCGGGTTCGGCGACAAGCTCCTCAAGACGCTCTTCGACCACGTGCTCGGGCTCCTGGGCATCGGGTGACCTCGGCGCGCCGGCTGGTGACGCGGCGGCTGATGACACGGCGGCCGATGACACGGCGGCCGATGACGCGGTCGCGGCGCGACCAGCGCGGAGCAGCGACGGCCGAGCTCGCGATGGTGCTGCCGCTGCTCGTCTCGCTCACCGTCGGCCTGGTCTGGCTGCTGGTCGTCGGCGCGGCCCAGGTGCGGGCCGTCGACGCGGCCCGGGAGACCGCCCGGGCGCTCGCGCGTGGCGACAGTCAGGGGGAGGCGGTGGCTCGAGGCCGACGGGTCGCCCCGGCCGCCAGCACGGTGTCCGTCGCCACGTCGAGCACCGAGGTGACCGTCACGGTCAGTGGTCGGGTCCGAGGACCGGGAGGCCTGTTCGCGGCTGTCCCGGCCCCACGGGTCAGCGCGACTGCGGTGGCGGCCCTGGAGGAGGAGCCGTGACCGGGCGACTCGCGACGGGGACGACCCGGCCGACTCCCTCCCATCGCCGACGTCGACCGCGCCGGTCGGGCGACGGGGAGCGTGGCGGTGCCACGCTGCTCGCGGTAGCGCTGGCCGGCGTCCTGATCCTGTTCGGTGCCGCGTTCGGTGTGGTGGCGGCCATGATCGTCGCCCACCGCACCGCCCAGGCGGCCGCCGACCTCGCGGCGCTCGCCGGGGCCGCGGCGGTCGTCGAGGCGGATCCGTGCGGTCGCGCGGCCGGCGTCGCCGCCTCCAACGGCGCGGCGCTGACCTCCTGCGCGGTCGCGGGTCTCGACGTGACCGTCACCGTGGTGGTCGAGGGACCTCGGTGGCTGGGTCAGAGCGCCGACTTCGACGCCCAGGCCCGAGCGGGCCCGGTGCGCTGACCCGGGTGGGCGGACCGGTTCGTCTGCGTGCTGACCGGGCCCCGGCGCCGGACGCTCGCAGACCAGTGCCCGAGGAGAGCTCAGCCAGCGAGCTGGGCGCGGATCTTCTCGAGGCGCGTGGCCCGGGTCTCGGGGCGCTTGGCCTCGGTCAGCTGGCGGGCGGCTTCCTTCTGCTTGGTGAAGGACCAGGCCTGCCACGCGGTCGAGGCGGCCGGGTCGGCGTCGAGGACGGCCTGCAGGTCGTCCGGCACGTCGACGGTGCGCGGCGCCTCGTCGAGGGTGATCTCGATGTCGAGCACCTGGCCCGCGGCCACGCCGGCCTCGGCACGACGCTCCTGGCTGAGCCCGAGCAGGAACTGTCCGCCCATCCGGGCGATCGACGCGCGGAACTCGTGCTCGCCGATGCGGAGCACGACCTTGGGCCGGTTGCCACCGCCGAGCTCGGCAACGACCTCGTCGGGGATCTCGAAGCCAGCGGTGTTGCCGCCGTGGGCGACGAGCTCGAGGCTCAGCCTCACTGGTGGTCGTGCTCGGGCCGGTCCTGGTCCTCGCCGCGGTGGCGTTCGAAGTCGGCCCGCTCGAGCTGCTCGGAGAGGTCGTGCAGCTTCTTCTGCTCGCGACGCTGCTTGAGCGAGCGCCGGGTGCCGTACTTGAGGATCCCGAATCCCCACAGGATCGCCACGCCCGAGCCGAGACCGATGAAGAAGATGGCCACGGCCGAGAGGTCGTCGAACCCGAAGAAGGCGGCCGACGACGAGTCGGTGGTGATCGCGCCGACGATAGCCAGGATGCCCAGCACGATCAGGAGGAGGCCCAGGATGAACATGGCGCGACCCTACAGCCGTGCGACCCCGTTCGGAGGCGCCGTTGAGCAGTCGTGACCCGGCGCGTCGCCCCCGCCGGTCGGGGGGCTGCGGGGGCCCGCGGTCAGACCGAGGGCGGGGGGCCGAGGAGGAGGTCGAGGAGGCGTACGGCGCCGGCCTTGTCGAGCGGGTTGTTCTGGTTGCCGCACTTGGGTGACTGCACGCACGACGGGCACCCGTCGGCGCATCCGCACGAGGCGATGGTCTTGCGGGTGGCCGTCAGCCAGGGGCGCGCCGCGACGAAGCCCCGCTCGGCGAAACCGGCGCCACCCGGATGGCCGTCGTAGACGAACACGGTGAGCATCCCGGTGTCGGCGTGCAGTGCGGTCGACACCCCACCGATGTCCCAGCGGTCGCAGGTCGCGAAGAGCGGCAGCAGCCCGATCGAGCAGTGCTCGGCCGCGTGGGCCGCACCGGGCAGCTCGGCGGCCGACAGCCCGGCGGCCTCGACGGCGGAGGGCGGCACGGTCCACCAGACGGCCGTGGTCCGCAGTGTGCGTGCCGGTAGGTCGAGCGGCTGCTCACCGACGACCTCACCGCTGGGCTGGCGGCGCACGAGGTAGGAGACGACCTGGTGGGACACCTCGACCTCGCCGACCGACAGCCGCGCCCGTCCCCAGCTCACGTGGCGCCGCTCGGTGACCACCTGGATGTCGGTCACCTCGCGGGCGGCGGTCGAGTGGTCGACGCGGCGGCGCGTCATGACCGCGACGTGCTCGTCGAGGTCGAGGTCGTCGACGACCCAGGTCTCTCCGCGGTGGACGTAGACGGCGCCGGTGTGGGCCGTGAGGTGCGAGCGCGAGCCGTCGACGGTGCCGATCACCCGGCCGCTGCCGGACTCGATGAGCTGCACGGCCGGCCCGCCGGTCGTCCTGATGTCGGCCAGGTCGCACGCCCGCCGGTTGTCGGTCCAGAACCAGCCACGCGGCCGGCGGCGCAGGAGCCGCGCGTCGACCAGGGCGGCCAGGACGTCGGCCGTCGTCGGTCCGAAGAGCTCGAGGTCGTCCTCGGTCAGGGGCACCTCCTGCGCGGCGGCGCACAGGTGCGGTCCGAGCACGTGCGGGTTGCCCGGGTCGAACACGGTCGCCTCGACGGGCGCGCCGAACACGGCCTCGGGATGGTGGACGAGGTAGGTGTCGAGCGGGTCGTCCTTCGCGACCAGGACCCCGAGGGCGTCCGTGCCACCTCGACCGGCGCGCCCGAGCTGCTGCCACATCGCGGCGCGCGTGCCCGGGAAGCCGGCCATCAGCACCGCGTCGAGGCCGCTGACGTCGATGCCGAGCTCGAGCGCGTTGGTCGCCGCGAGGCCGACCAGGCGGCCCGAGCGGAGGTCGTCCTCGAGCGCGCGACGCTCCTCGGGCAGGTAGCCGCCCCGGTAGGCCGCGACCCGCTCCGGCAGCGACGCGTCGACCTCGGCGAGCAGCGAGGCGGCGGTCAGTGCAACCTGCTCCACCCCGGCTCGCGAGCGCACGAACGCCAGGGTGCGGACGTCCTCGGCGACCAGGTCGGCCAACAGGTCGGCCGTCTCGGAGGAGGCCGCGCGCCGGGTGGGCGCGCCGTTCTCGCCGACGTGGGTGGTGAACGACGGCTCCCACATCGCCACTGACACGCGACCCCGGGGCGAGGCGTCGTCGGTCACCGGCACGACGTCGAGCCCGGTCAGGCGACGGCCGGCCACCTCCGGCTCGGCGACCGTGGCGGACGCCAGCACGAAGGTCGGCGCCGAGCCGTGCAGGGCGCACACACGACGCAGACGGCGCAGCACCTGGGACACGTGCGCGCCGAAGACGCCGCGGTAGTGGTGACACTCGTCGACCACCACGAACTCGAGCGACCCGAGGAACGAGTGCCACGGTGCGTGGCCGGGCAGCAGCGAGCGGTGGAGCATGTCGGGGTTGGTGAGCACGTAGTCGGCGTGGTCGCGGGTCCAGTCGCGCTGGTCGCGGGGACTGTCACCGTCGTGGGTCGCGAGGCGTACGTCGAGGTCGGTGCCGCCGGTGGTGAGGGCCGTGAGAGCGGCGAGCTGGTCCTGGGCGAGCGCCTTGGTGGGCGCGAGGTAGAGCGTGGTCGCGCCACGTCGGCCGCGCGGCCCGCGCGACGCGCGCACGCGACTCAGCGCCGGCAGCTGGTAGGCCAGCGACTTGCCCGACGCCGTGCCCGTCGCGAGCACGACGTGCCGGCCGGCGTACGCCGCGGAGGCCGCCTCGACCTGGTGCACCCACGGCCGCGACACGCCCCGGTCGGCGTACGCCCTCACCACCTCTGGGTCCGCCCACGCGGGCCAGTCGGCGTGCCGGGCCGGGCGCTCGGGGAGCTGCTCGACGTGGACGAGGCGACCCTCGCGACCGGGCACGGCCGCGAGCCGGTCGATCAGATCGGCGGGTGAGAGGCGGTGCTGCCCCACGGTCGCCGTCACCCGCGGAGTCTTGCAAACGGCACCGACACTTTGCTGCCACCGGCCGCGACCGGCCGTGAATGGTCGGAGGACAAGTGTTTACTTGGGATGCATCCCCGGCGTGGGCGTGGTTTCATATGGCTGGCCGAGTCTCAGCCACCAGCTCTCCCCGCCGTTCCGATGCGCCAGTGCGCAGGCAGGGGGCGCCGCGGCGTAGCCTCGGGATAGTGCCAGCAGCAGCATGGGAGTGCTCACAGTGGATCTGACTCTTGCGACCCGCGAAGTCGATGGGAAGACCATCGTCGCGGTCGGCGGTGAGATCGACGTCTACACCGCGCCCAAGCTGCGCGACAAGATCACCGAGCTCGTCGCCGCCGGCGTCTACGACCTCGTGGTCGACATGGAGGGCGTCGAGTTCCTCGACTCGACCGGCCTCGGTGTCCTCGTCGGCGGGCTGAAGAAGGTCCGCGCGCACGACGGCTCGCTGCAGCTGGTCCTCACCCAGGACCGGCTCCTCAAGATCTTCCGCATCACCGGCCTCGCCAAGGTGTTCGTGATCCACGACTCCGCCGACGCCGCCCTCGCCGCCAGCTGAGCCGGCTCCGCCCGGCCGGTGCGCTGTCGCCCGGCTCGTCGTACGACGGCGCCCTGACGGCGTCCGACGACACGCTGACCTGCGCCGACCGTCGTACGCACTGCTGTGACTACGACGTGGGACAGGTCACACCGGTGTGCAAATTCGCGGCCGTGCATGCGTAGACTCCGGCTCGTTCTGAGACGTGGATCACGTTCGGTGACCCATCGCGTCTCATCGGTCTGAACTACCCAGGAGGCACGCATGGCTGGGATCACTCCCGCCGTCGTCGAGCTCACTGGCAGCAACCTGGTCCTCGTCGTCATCGTCGCCGCCATCGCGCTCTTCGCGCTCGGTCTGGCCGTGGTGTTCCGTCGTGAGGTCCTCGCTGCCGGTGAAGGCACCGACAACATGAAGGCAATCGCCCTGGCCATCCAGGAGGGCGCGAACGCCTACCTGACGCGCCAGTTCCGGACGCTCGGGATCTTCGCCGCGATCGCGTTCTTCGCGCTGCTGGCGCTGCCCGCCGACGGGTGGGACGTGCGCCTCGGCCGGTCGATCTTCTTCGTCGCGGGAGCGGGCTTCTCCGCGGCAGTCGGCTACCTCGGCATGAACCTCGCCGTGCGCGCCAACCTGCGCGTCGCGGCCGCCGCCAACGAGGTCGGCGGCCGTGAGCCCGCCATGCGGATCGGTCTGCGCACCGGTGCCATGGTCGGCATGCTCACGGTGGGCCTCGGTCTCCTGGGCGCGAGCGTCGTGGTGCTGATCTTCAAGGACGAGGCACCCGACGTGCTCGAGGGCTTCGGCTTCGGCGCCGCCCTGCTCGCCATGTTCATGCGGGTCGGCGGCGGCATCTTCACCAAGGCCGCCGACGTCGGTGCGGACCTGGTCGGCAAGGTCGAGCAGAACATCCCCGAGGACGACCCGCGCAACGCCGCGACCATCGCCGACAACGTCGGTGACAACGTCGGTGACTGCGCCGGCATGGCCGCTGACCTCTTCGAGTCGTACGCCGTGACGCTGGTCGCCGCGCTGATCCTCGGGTCGCAGGCGTTCGGCGACAAGGGCCTCGTCTACCCGCTCCTCATCCCCGCGATCGGCGCACTCACGGCTGTCGCGGGCGTCTACCTGACCAACCCCAAGGCCGGCGAGAACGGTCTGACGACCATCAACCGGTCGTTCTACATCTCGGCCGCCATCGCGGCGATCGTCAGCGTCGTCGTCTCGTTCCTCTACCTGCCGACGAGCTTCGGCGACTTCACGGGCCTGACCGAGAACACCCTCGACGCGACCTTCGGGACGGCTCCCGACGGCAACCCGGCGCTGCTCGCCTCGATCGCCGTCGTCATCGGCATCGTGATGGCCGCTGGCATCCTGGCCCTGACGGGCTACTACACCGGCACCGAGTACGAGCCGGTCAAGGGCGTCGGCCGCTCCTCGCGGACCGGCGCCGCGACCGTCATCCTGTCCGGCCTGTCGGTCGGCTTCGAGTCGGCGGTCTACACGACGCTGGTCATCGGTGCCGCCGTGTTCGGCGCCTTCCTGCTCGGCGGCGCCTCGCTCACCATCTCGCTCTTCGCCGTGGCACTGGCCGGCTGCGGCCTGCTGACCACCGTGGGCGTCATCGTCGCGATGGACACCTTCGGTCCCGTCTCGGACAACGCCCAGGGCGTCGCCGAGATGTCGGGCGACGTCAGCCCCGAGGGCGCCCAGATCCTCACCGAGCTCGACGCCGTCGGCAACACCACCAAGGCGATCACCAAGGGCATCGCGATCGCCACCGCCGTCCTCGCGGCGACGGCGCTCTTCGGGTCCTACGCGACCTCGGTGCTCGAGGCGCTCGAGGACGCCAACCCGGCTCCCGACGAGTTCACGCTGGCGGACTTCTTCGTCTTCAACCCCGGCGTCCTGGTCGGCGTACTGCTCGGTGCGGCCGTCGTCTTCATGTTCTCCGGCCTCGCCATCAACGCCGTGGCCCGCGCCGCGGCCGCGGTGGTCTACGAGGTGCGCCGCCAGTTCCGCGAGATCCCCGGGATCATGGAGGGCACGGGCCGGCCGGAGTACGGCAAGGTCGTCGACATCGTGACCCGCGACTCGCTGCGCGAGCTGATCACGCCCGGCATCCTCGCGGTCCTCGCCCCGGTGGCGGTCGGCTTCGGCCTCGGGGTCACGTCGCTGGCGGGCTTCCTCGCCGGCGCGATCGGCACCGGCACCCTGATGGCCGTCTTCCTGGCCAACGCGGGTGGCGCCTGGGACAACGCGAAGAAGCTCGTCGAGGACGGCAACCACGGCGGCAAGGGCTCACCGGCCCACGAGGCCACCGTCATCGGTGACACCGTCGGCGACCCGTTCAAGGACACCGCCGGCCCGGCCATCAACCCGCTGATCAAGGTCATGAACCTGGTCTCGCTGCTGATCGCCGGTGCCGTCGTCTCGCTGAGTGTCGGTGACGACCAGAACGACCCGATCCGGATCGTCATCGCCCTGGTGGCGGTCGCGATCATCGTCGGAGCCGTCGTCGTCTCCAAGCGCCGCGAGGACCCGTCGCTGGGTGACGAGACACCGGCGGCCAACGCCGCCGCCTGACCCCGCTCGACCTCACGTCCGGCCCGTCCCTCCTCGGAGGGGCGGGCCGGGGTGCGTCTCGGGGTAGTCCGTGACGCATGGGCATGTGGAACCAGCAGTTCCACAGCCCGAACGTCACGGACTATCCCGGCAGGTCGACCACGAAGGAGGCGCCGCCCTCGGGAGCGCTGTCGACGTGGATGGTGCCGCCGAGCCGGGTGACGAGTCGGTGGACGATGGCTAGGCCGAGACCGTGGCCGCCGGGACGCCGGTCGGCGTACCTGTCGTGCAGGACCCCCGGTTCGAAGGCCACCGCCGCGTCGTCGGGTGTGAGGCCGGGACCGGAGTCGCGTACGGCGATCCGCGCGCCGTCGGCGGTGGGCGCGGCCCCGAGCACCACCCGGTCGCCCGCCGAGCAGACCCGCAGGGCGTTGTCGACGAGCGCGTCGACCACCTGGCGTAGCCGCGCGGGGTCGGTCTCGACCACGAGGCCGCCGGGAGCGTCCACCGTGAGCGAGATGCCGACGCGGGTCGCCCGCTCGCCCCAGGTGCCGGCGGCAGCGTGCAGCAGGTCGGCCACGTCGGTCGGGGCGAGGTGGAGCGAGAAGTCGTCGGCCTGCAACCGGGCGAGGGCGAGGAGATCCTCGACGTAGGTCTGCATCCGGTCGGCCTCGGTCGTCATCGTGCGACCGACCTGGGCGATCTCGTCGGGACCGACCAGGCCCTCGGCGAGCGCCTCGGCGTACCCCTTCAGCGCCGTCAGCGGCGTGCGCAGCTCGTGGGAGACCGAGAGCAGGAACTCGCGCTGACGACCCTCGCTCGCGACGAGCGCCTGGTCGAGGCCGCGCAGGGCGGTGGTGACGTCGTCGACCTCGCGGGTGCGGGGCGCGGGAAGGGGTACGCCGCGCTCACCCGCGGCGAGCCGTCTCGCCGCGGCGGCGGTCTCGGTGAGGGGGCGCCCGATGCGCCGGGCGACCAGGACCGCCGCGCCCGTCGCCATCAGCATGCCGAGCACGATCGCCAGCAGGACGCGACGCTGCAGCCGGCCGCGGGCCTCGTCGAGGGCGCTCACGTCGGTCGCCAGGACGACGCCGCCGCCGAGCCGGCCAGGCTGGGCCTCGATGAGCACGTCGACGCCCTCGATCCGGCCCTGGGTCGAGACGGCGTCGCCGCCGAGCACGGACCGCACCTGGGTCGGGGTGAGCACGGTCGCGGCGCCCGTCACGGTGCCGTCGGTCGCGACCACGCCGATCCTCACCTCGCCACCGGCCGTCATCCGCGTGATGAACGGCGCCTGCAGCGCCTGCGGGGGGAAGTTGGCGAACACGGTGGCCTGCCGGCGCAACGGGTCGCGGACGGCGTCCTGGGTCGCGCTGCGCAGCAGCGGAGCGGTCAGCAGGCCGGCGACGAGAGCGGCGGCCAGGGCGACGCCGGCCATCGACCAGACCAGACGCCGGGTCAGGCTGGGACCTCTCACGGTCGCCCGCTCACGAGGGGCGCCCGACCCGGTAGCCGACGCCGCGGACGGTCTCGATCGGGCTCGCGGGGCCGAGCTTGGCGCGCAGCTGGGCGACGTGCACGTCGACGGTGCGGCTCGAGCCGTAGTCGGCCTGGCCCCACGCCGACGCCATCAGCTCGGCCCGCTCCACCACGCGGCCGCCGGCGGCGAGCAGCGCCTCGAGGAGGTTGAACTCGGTGGCGGTCAGCGGCACCTCCGTGCCCGCGACCGTGACGCGGCGGCCGGCGGGGTCCAGCCGCACGCCGCCGGACTCGAGCGCGCGCTGGGTCGGGGTGCCCTGCGAACGCCGGAGCACCGTCTTGACCCGCGCCACGAGCTCACGCGGCGAGAACGGCTTGGTGAGGTAGTCGTCGGCGCCGAGCTCGAGACCGAGCACCCGGTCGACCTCGTCGTCGCGGGCCGTCACGAAGATCACCGGCGTCCAGTCGCCGTGCTCGCGCAGCTCGCGACAGACCGACGTACCGTCCCGTCCCGGCAGCCCCACGTCGAGCACGATCGCGACCGGCCTCAGCCGCGCGACCGCTGCGAGCGCGCCGTGGCCGTCACGCTCGACGTGGACACCGAAGCCCTCCTGGACGAGGTAGCGCCGTTCGATGTCGGCGATCGACTTCTCGTCCTCGACGACCAGGACCAGGCCGCGCGGCTGGTCGGTGGAGGTCACACGCCGACGCTAGTGGGCCGCCGCGGTGCGCTCCAGGGTGTCCGAGGGCCCTTACGGAGCCCGAACATTCGGCTGACAGAGCCGTCACCGGCCGCCACGACGGTGGAGGGCGTACGCCGGGAGAAGCCCGGCGCTCGGAAGGAGCACCCCATGTTGCCGTCATCTCGAGCCCTGCGTTCCGTCGTCGCCGCGACGAGTCTCGCCGTCACCGTCGGCGCCGCCCTCGTGGTCGGAGGTGTCGTCGGCTCGTCGGGCCTGGTCTCGTCAGGACCCGCCGTGTCCGCTCCGGCCAGCGACACGAGCACCGCCACCAGCACCGACATCGTCACCACGTCGTCGACGTCGAAGCCCTCGTCCGCCGGCCGCTGCGCGCTCGTCGACCGGCTGCCCGACGCCCTGGTCGCTGAGATCAAGCGGATCCGGGCGCTGCCGACCGACCAGAGGGCCGCAGCCATCGCCGACCTGCGCGAGCGGGCCGCGGCGGGCGAGTTCGGCAGGCGCGCGACGTGGTGGGTCGAGCGGATGGGTCGGGGCGGCTTCGGCCCGTTCGGCCGCGGCTCGAGCGGACCGGGAGCGTCGTCCGGCTCCCGCTTCGGGCACGGAACCTTCGGCGGCGTGCGCGGACCGCGCGCCGACCAGGTGCCGGACGAGCTGAGGACGGCGCTCCAGGCGGCCTGGGACCTCCCGCTCGACGAGCGGTTCGCGGCGCTCGACAAGATCCGCACCGACGCCCTGGCCGGTGTCTACGGCGCGGAGGTCCGGGCGGCGGCCGAGAAGCTCAGGGACCACGTGGACGCGTGCCTGGGCTGACCGCTCGTCCGTCGAGTCGGCGCTTGCTGGCAAGCGCCGACTCGACGTCGTCGGAGCGGGCGTCGGGTCAGTCGACGCAGAAGAAGATCTTCTTGGTCTTCGACGGCTTGTAGACGTGGTTGCCGTGGTAGGGCTGGTAGCTGATCCGCACGTAGTAGTTGGCGCGGGGCAGCGGGTAGGACTTCAGCACCGCGGTGCCGTTCGCCTTGACGTTGGCGACCGCGAGCAGCTTGCCGCTGATCGTCCGCAGCTTGACCAGGCCGGTCGGGATGCCCGCGGGACCGCTGACCTTGACCTTGAACCGGGCCTTCTGGCCGGGGTGCAGGCCGGCGTTGGTGAGGCGGTACTGGATGTAGGACCGTGCCGCGGGGGCCGGCG
>JADMIO010647442.1_pt1 | contig 36610 bp, 35 predicted proteins | sample 8958161 | NCBI WGS metagenome assembly JADMIO01 (sample SAMN16585339, study PRJNA669376) | soil metagenome | isolation source: Crop rotation soil | place: USA: Cullars Rotation, Alabama | collected 2011
GACGCCCGCGAGCGCGAGTCCCGCGGCGAGCCTCCGCAGCCGCGTCGCGAGGAACGCGAGCGCTCGACTCGATCGCCTGCTCGCGTCCGACATCACGACCCCCTAGCCCGCGACCGCCGCCAGGGCTCTCGCGAGACTCCTGTCGGCCGGAAGCGGCGCGGCCGGCGGAACGGTCCTCAGAGACACCGCCCCGCCGTCGCGACTCGACTACTAGATCCAGTGGGTGACAGAGCTAAGAACTCATTCTGTGGGGCATTCATGCCTCCGTCAAGTCAAACCATCTGCGGGGGCGCGGCAAGAGAAGCGCGAGCGCACGGGCCGCTCGATCCATGTGGACCGCCAGGTTTTCGGTTCTTTTCTTCGCGGCACCCACGCTCGCGCGAGGCGGGCTCTCCCAGGTCGCCGGAACCGGAATTCCGCGCCGAGCACGCTGTCGTCGATCCGAACTCGACGGCGGCACACGACTTACGGCGTCCGCGCGCCACCTCGCATCACTCAACTAGTTTTCAACACTGCGTGTTGATAACTCTTGTCGATGAAAACTGCGTTTGACTGCAATCGACGATGTCCGTATGCTTTCCCTCGGTTGGGCGAGCGAGTCGGTAACGACGAGAAAGCTGCCCGAGCAGATGGCTCTTTGATAGTTCGATGACACGAGAGAGATGTTCGGAGCGGGCGACCGCGCCGAGCGTCTGGAAGGGGAGACCCTGAAAACTCTCGGCTCCGAGAGGCATGCCGGTGCCAGTCGGAGTGGAGCATCGGAAGGCGCCAGAGCGTCTTCCGGAAGCAGCAAGAACCCCATGGGAGCTGCGGATCTCTTCACGGAGATCCGCCGGTCCGCTGGTCGGTCGAAGACCCTGGGGCGCCGGTTCGAAGCATCATGGCTCGCCCAGATGCGGAGGACTCAAGCGCGCGAGGGGACCAGCGGGGGCGAAAGCCCCTGCGACGGCTGGTGGATGACGTGCTTCGAAGGGGGCTCGGAGGCCTTGGAACCACGGCCGTGGGACCAGGACTGGCAGGCTCAAGTGCCTTGGAGTCGGCGGAGCTTTCGACCTCGTATTCCTCAGAGTTCGAGGCTGTAGAGCACCGCAGACGAGAGGGCGCAGCGGGTGCAGCGATGCACCACGGCCTTCCTTTTCGAAAGGGCGTCCAGAGCAGGAACCCCAGGAGCGGCAGCGGACCTAGCGTGTCCGCAAGGCCGGAGGGAGAGCAACCCGTCGAGGGGGTGAGAAACCCCGAGGACGGACGGTGCCGGGCGTGGAACGCCCGGGACGTACGGATCCCTCCGCTGATGTCGCTGAAGGGGCGCGAAACCCCAGGAGGGGCGATCCGGTCCATGCTGGACCGGTGAGGGCGTCTCAGCCCGAACCCTGAGAGGGAGACGAAGCCTGTGGAAGCCGTCGCTCGATCTTCGGATCGAGGGACAGGCCGTACGGCGGAAGACCTCGAGGTCGTAGAGACGACGAGGAGGTCGCGGCGAACCGATGTCGCCGCTACGCCGGACGGAGCGCTTCGAGAGGCCGGTCAACCCTGAGAGGGTCGTCCGCGGAACGGTGACGTCCCGCGGAACAGCCGAGACGAGACCCGCAACCCCTGGAGGGGCCTCGACGGACTTGTTCGTCCCAACCACCGGCAAGAAGGCCCGCCGGACCGCAAGGTCAGGCGGGCCTTTCCGATTCCTGCCGCCGGCCGGGCGGCAGCGAGGCGCGCGAGCTCGGACGCGTCGTCCGACCGGCCGGCGGCGGGAATCGGATGGATCCGCGCGACGCCGCGCAGTCGGTCGATGTCGGGACGTGGGGAATGGCGAACGTCGCCGGACGATGGGATACTCGAACCATGAAACTGAGCGCGTTGCTCCCTGCCGCGCAGATCCGGGTGCCGCTGTCGGCCTCCACGAAGGCCGAGGCGATCGATCAACTCCTCGCCGCGACGCGGTTCGACGACGCCGCGCAGCGCGCCGCGGCGCGCGCCGCCGTGCTCGCGCGCGAGACGGAGATCTCCACCGGGATCGGGCGCGGCGTCGCCGTGCCGCACGGCCGCACGTCGGCCGTCACGCGCCATCACCTGGCGATGGGCGTGGCCGCGAAGCCCATCGACTGGGACGCGATCGACGGCGCTCCGTGCCGGATCGTCTTCCTCTGCGTGTCGGCCGAGGAAGACGCCGCCGCGCACGTCCGCGTGCTCTCGCAGGTCGCCCGCGTCTTGAACAACAGCACCACGCGCCAGGCCCTCGAGACGGCGAAGACCGCCGACGACGTCCGCAAGCTGTTCCTGGAAGACGAGGAACGCGAAGGGCTGTAGCAGGCTGGAGTCTGTAGGCTGCAGGCTGTAGGAACTGTGAGCGAGACTCGCCGCCCTGTGCCACTGCCTACAGCCTCCAGTCTGCAGCCTACAGCCTGTTTCTAGCAGCCTGGCGGGCCCACGACGGCGATCTCGCGATTGCGTCATCCCGCCAGGCTGCTAGAAACGGCGTCGTGACCCTTCCGGAGGACCTCGACCGCGCCGTCACGCAGGTGCGCGACGCGATGGCGTTCGTCGACCGTCGCGCGATCAACCGCACCGACGTCATCAAGAAGATCTTCTGCGCGATGCTCACGCGCGAGCACATGCTCCTCGCGGCGCGCACGGGAGTGGGGAAGTCGCTGCTCGCGAACCAGGTCTTCGCGATGTTCTCGGGCGCGCGGATCTTCCAGGTGCAGGCGTCGAAGGAGCAGCAGCCCGACACGTACTTCGGCGCGCTCATCCTCGACGAGCTCAAGCAGGGCCGCATCATCCACAACACCGAGGGATCGCTCGTCGAGAGCGAGTTCGGCTTCATCGACGAGATCTTCGACGCGAACGACTACACGCTGCGCGCGCTGCTCACCTGCCTCAACGAGCGGCGGCTCGTCCGCGGCGTCCAGAACGTGCCCGCCCGCATCCACACGGTGATCGGCGCCGCGAACTACATCCGCGTCACGGAGATCACCGAGGCCCTGCTCGACCGCTTCCTCTACAAGGCGGTGATCGATCCGGACCGCGAGCCGTTCTTCATGTACCGGATCTCGCAGCAGTTCGTGCAGCACCGTGGCCAGACGGCGCAGCCGCACACGCGCATCCCGTTCGAGACGCTGCGCCGCCTCTCCGACGTCGTGCGCGGCCACGACCCGCGCGTGACGATCCACGTGCCGCACGAACTGCTCTTCTTCGCGAACCTGGTGCTGCGCCACTACGAGGCGATGCTGCGCCGCGCGCGCGAGCAGGCGACGGGCCGCGGCAAGGACGGGCGGCCCGACTTCTACATCTCGCCTCGCACGCAGGCGAAGGCGCTGGACGCTCTGCGCGCCGTCGCGCTGATGAACCGCCGCACCGAGGCGACGCTCGACGACGTCGGCAAGCTCTCGATCCTGCTGTGCACGGCCGGCGTGCGCGAGGAGTACGAGGTCTTCCAGAAGTGCTACGACTCGCTGAAGAACCACTACGCCGCGTCGCACGCGTTCGACCAGCTCCGCACGCTGCTCGGCCTGCAGGACGTGCTCGACCGCATCCAGCTCGACCTGAAGCTCCTCGACCAGCCGATCGCCGAGCTCGCGAACACGCACGTGAAGCGCACGCTGACCGAGTGGGCCAAGGAGAAGCTCGGCCTCGGCGAGACGACGTCGGAGCACAACCGCAAGCTGCTCACCGCGTACCTCGACGCGACCGTCCCGCTGACCGACGAGATCCGCACGCTGAAGATGCGGCTGTCCGACGAGGTGATGACGCTCTTCAACCCCGACGCGCCCTGGACGTAGTCACCTCCTCCCGAGGTGCGCCCGAAGCGGGCGCACCTCGGGGGCGGGTGGGACCCGACCTGATCTGATTCGGAGCAACGCAGGGCGGGGCTCTGCCCCGCACCCCGTGAGGCGCCCACTGCGAGCCCCTCAAGGGGAGGAGGTGCCAGCGTGAGCGAGGTGGTCGCGATCCCGCAAGTGTCCGGCGTCTACGCCTCGTTCTTCTCCGAGATGGAGGCGATGGGGCTCGCCGGCGACCTCGATGAGGCGCTCCCCGAGGGGTTCAGCGCCGTGTTCGAGATCGGGCGCGTGCTCGACGACCCCACGCACCCGACCGCGGTGGCGGTCCGTCGCGCGGTCATGCTCTCGGCGCCGTTCGACGCGCCGCGGCGCGAGACGCAGCATCCGCCGCCGGAAGGTCTCATCGAGGTCGCCGCCGCCGAGGAGTACGAGGCCGAGTTCATCCGGAGCTGGAGCGACGTGCCGTACGTGTACTCGTGGCAGCACCTGCTGCCCGAGGAGGTGTTCCTGCGGCGGCTCGCGGACCGCACGCTCTGGTTCCCCATGTCGAAGGCGCCGCGCATCCGGCGCGTCGAGGGAGGCGAGGACGACTTCGCGCCGACGCCGTCGAAGCAGAAGGCCTACGTGCTGCTCGACACCTCCACGTCGATGGCCCTGCGCCATCGGTTCGCGCTGGCGAAGGGCGCGGCGCTGCGGTTCCTCCGCCACAACCGCCGCGAGCTCGGAGAGGTGTTCCTGCGCACGTTCGACGTCGACGTCGGCGAGCTCCACACGGCCACGGACATGCCCGGCTACGACGCGCTGCTGCGGCGCGTCGCACGTCTGCACTCGCTCGGGAACGGCACCTGCCTGGAGCGCGCGATCCTCACGGCCTGCGAGGACATCCACGAGCGCCGCGCGCTGGCCGGCGCGGAGATCCTGCTCGTCACCGACGGCGCGGCGAAGCTCGACGAGGACCGCATCCGCGAGGCGATGGGATCGAGCATCCGCCTGCACTGCGTGAAGATCGGCACGTCGCAGGTCTTCGCCACCGACGCGTACGTCCAGGAGATGCTCGAGTTCTCGCGGCGCGGCGCCTCGCGGCGCGACCAGCGGATCCAGCAGGTCCGCGATCGGCGCGAGAAGCTGCTCGAGTCGCTGAAGTACTCCCACGACGACGAGACGCGGAGCCAGCTCCGCTCCGGACTGCGCGACTGCGACGAGGAGCGTCGCGTGCTCGCCGACGAGTTGAAGAAGGACTACGGCCACGAGATCGAGCGTCTGGCGGAGGTCTACGTCGAGATCCCCGACCTCGACGCGGCGCACGCGTTCGGCCTCGACCCGGACAAGCTCGCGTCGGTCGTCCTGCTCGTGCGCGCCGCGCTGGCACGGCTCGACGCGATCCCCGCGTCGCCGGAGGGCATGAAAGAGGCCGCGCTCCTGCTGGCGCACCTCTCTCTGCTCGCCGCCGAGCAGACCGACCCCGACGTCGTCGAGAGCTTGTCGAAGCTCCGCGCGGAAGTCGCGTCGCGCCTCGAGAGCTCGATCGAATCCCACGAGGCGCACGTGCTCGAGACGGGGCTCCTCTCGCCCGCCGACCAGCGCGACCTGCGCATCCTCCTCGGCCGCGGCGCGGAGCGGTACTCGTCGCTGTGGCTCGCGCTGCTGCGGTACTTCTACGCGGCGTTCGGGCGGATGCGGGGGCACTGAGCAGACTCTAGGCTCTAGGCTCTAGGCTCTAGGAGAGGCCAACACCCGGCCTTCGCCGTACCTAGAGCCTAGAGCCTGAAGCCTTGAGATCAGGGGAAGGCAGACTTGAGACATGAGGCTTGAGACTTGAGGAGCGGCAAGGAACGCAGGTCGTTCCTCCAGCCTCAAGTCTCCAGCCTCAAGTCTGTCGTCCTCGCCTGCCTCCGCCCCGTCTCCACATCCACCTTCGTCAGCAGCCACGCGCCCACGCCGAAGAACGGGATGACCGTCAGCACGCCCCAGCGGCTCGCGCCGCAGAGCGACGCCACCAGCGCGAAGAGCGGCGGCCCGATGATCCCGGCGAACTTCTCGGCCGTCCCGAAGAAGCCGAAGAACTCGGCGGTCTTCTCGCGGGGGATGAGGCTCGCGAACAGCGATCGCGACAGCGCCTGCGTGCCGCCCTGCACCATCGCGACGAGGATCGCCAGCGCGTAGAAGTGCGCCGTCGTCTCCATGAAGAACGCGAGCGCGGCGATGACGAAGTACACGCCGACTCCCAGCAGCACGGAGCGCTTCGCGCCGATCCGGTCCGCGAGCGCCCCGAACGCGAACGAGAACGGGATGCCGACGAACTGCACGAGCAGGATCGCGGCGATCAGGTGCTCGGTCGCGAGGTTCTTCTCGTCTCCGTAGATCGCGGCGACGCGGATGATCGTGCCGATGCCGTCGTTGAAGAGCAGGAACGCGGCGAGCATGAGGAACGCCTGCGGATACCTGCGGAGGTCGCGGTACGTGCCGCCCAGCCGGACGAACGCCTCGACCGCGAGACTGCCTCGCGTCTCGCGCGGCGCGGGCGGCGGGTCGGGGACGCGACGGAAGAGCGGGATCGAGAACACGAGCCACCAGACCGCAGACGACACCAGCGAGAGCCGCACCGGCAGCGTGCGATCGTCGGTGGGGATGTGGAACCACTCCGGCTTGTTGATCCACAAGAGGTTCAGCGCCAAGAGGACGCCGCCGCCCACGTAGCCGAGCGCGTAGCCGGCCGTCGACACGCGGTCGACCTCGTCGTCCTTGGCGATGCGTGGAAGGAGCGAGTCGTAGAAGACGAAGCTCGCCGTCGCCGCCACGTTGGCGACCGCGAACAGCACCGCGCCCGCGACCCAGTCGCCCTCGCCGACGAAGTAGAGGCCGAACGTCGCGAGCAGCGCGACGGCCAGCGAGCAGCCGAGCATCCGCTTCGTCTTCCCGGTGCAGTCCGCGAGCGCGCCGAGATACGGCGAGATCAACGCGGCGAGCACCATCCCCGCGGTGGTCGCCCACAGGAACACCTGCGTCGCGCGCTCCTTGCCGAGCGGCTTCGCGACCACGCTGGAGAAGTAGATGGGGAAGACGGCGGTGACGACGGTCGTCATGAACGCCGAGTTCGCCCAGTCGTACATCGCCCACGCGCGCAGCTCGGGACGGTGCAGTCCGAGCCGTTCGAGGAAGGGCGGGCGGTCTGCGCTCACGCGCGTGGCATGCTACGCGCGGGCGAACGACTCTCGCGGCTCAGCGACGGCGCCACTTCAGGACGTACGTCATCACCGCGCCGTCGAGATACGGCCTCACGCGCACCCAGTACGTCCCCGTCCGCGGCGCCTTGACCGTGATGCGGAAGTTCCTGCCGCGGCCGGAGTCGTCGTCGGACGCCTCGCGCGACGTGCCGGCGGCGTCGTCGAACAGATCGCCGAACGTGTCGGCCGCGCCGGTGGTCTCGACGATGTACTCGGTCCCGGCCTCGAGGTCGATGCGGTACCAGTCCACGAAGTCCGATCGCGACAGCGTGTGCGGCGGCGAGGCGCCGCGCGCCGGCGGCGTGAGCGTGGTCGCGCCCGCGGAGTCGTCGTCGGCGTTGTCCCACGGGTCGAGCTCGTTCACGTCGACGATGTTCAGCTTGATCTTGCGCCACTTGATCGTCGGCGGGGTCGTGGCGAGCGACGCCGCGTTCCACGCCCCGACGCGGAGCACGCGCGGCCCTGAACCGGGGATGCACGAGAACGTCTGCGCGCCGCGGGGCAGTTCGCCGATCCGCGACCAGTTGCTCCCGCCGTCGGCCGAGAGGTCGACGAAGTAGCCGGACTCGGTGCGCGCGTCGTCCTTCCACTTCAGGATGGCCAAGGTGTCGCGCACGGCCTTGCGCAGATTCAGGACCGGCGCCGGCGGCCTCGTCCGCGAGGGGTCGACGCGCGTGAACTGGAGCGTGTAGCCGGCCGCCGCGCCCGACGTCGCGGCGGTCACCTTCAGCGGATAGTGCCCTGTGACGGGCGGGGTGAAGTCGATGCTGAACTGGCCGGATCCGGCGGAATCTTGGTCGGACACGGCCACGGTCGTCGCGCCGGCGTCTGCGTAGAGCGTGGCCTGGACGTCGTCGTCTCCCGTCGAGAAGATCCGGTAGCGAGCGCCCGCCTGAAGGTCGAAGACGAACCAGTCTACGACGTCGTTCTTCGACAGCAGGTGCGGGCCGTGCGAGCCGCCGGAGACGTCCGGCACGAGCAGCGACGCGCCGCTGAGCTTGTCGTCCGTCGGATCGGAGGGATCGGTCGTCTCGCCTGTCGAGCCCGTGCCGAGGAAGGTCGCGATCGAGGTGTACGTCCGGTCGAAGCGTCCGTACTCGTCGATGCCAGACTGCAGCGAGCACGAGGACGCGCCGCCGTAGAGCTGTCCGATGATCTGCTTCGCGTCGTTGAAGAGCGGCGAGCCCGAAGAGCCGGGCGCGGTGACGCCGCTCGACCACTGCACGTAGTGGAAGCCGCCGCTCGGCTCGAGGAGCGCACCGTACGAGATCCGCATGCGGCCGCCGCCGGGGTGGTGCACGCCGACGACCGCCTCGCCCGTCGTCTGCCGCGCGGCCGTCCATCCGCAGAAGAAGCGGTTCGACGGCATCGTGCCGGTCAGCTTCAGCAGCGTGAAGTCGGTCGCGGCCGACGTGGCGATGAGCGCCGCGCCGTGCACGCGGGGCACGCTCGCCAGCGACGGCGGCGTGCCGCCGCACGTCGGCGAACGGTAGTCGAAGTAGAACTCCGTGTTCTGCGCCACGGTCGACGTGGACAGGCAGTGGTGCGCGGTCAGGAAGTACGGGACGCTCGTCGCCGGATCCGAATCGCGGAGCAGCGCGCCCGTGCAGAGGAACACGCCGCGGTCGGTCGTCATCTCCATCGTCGCCACGCCGCGCGCCACGTCGGCCAGGTAGCTCGCGTCGCACGCGATGTCGTTGTTGCAGTCGCCGGACTTCGCGGCGACGCCGACGCGCGGGTCGGCGAGCCCCTCGCCGCGCTCGCGGTACCGCTGCGCCGTGGCGTCGATCGCGAAGCTCACCGGCTCGCCCGCCGACTTCGGCGGCACGCGGAGCTCCACGCGCACGGCGTCGGCGAAGACGGTCGGCAAGTAGAACTCGCCCGTCCCCTTCGGGCCGTCGCCCGTGAACGGGCCGTACGCCTGCTTCGGGTCCGCGACGTCGAGCACGACGACGCCGGCGCCCTCGGGGAGGTCGCAGGCCGACACGTGGAGGCGCAGCCCGATCGCGCCGACTGCGTTGAACTGCGCGGACCACACGAGGGATCCGTCCGGCATCGTCGTCACGCCGCGCGCCCGCTGGACGAAGCGCTTCGGGGCGCGGACCTCGTGGAACGCGCGGACCACGGCGACGCGGGGATCGGACTTCTCGTCGGTCGCGGCGGCGCGCGCGGCGTCCTCGTCGAGCAGGGGCTGCGCGTCGAGGGCCGAGAGCTCCATGCGCGTCGCGGGCCGCACGACGCGCTTCGCGAGGAGCTCCGCCGTCGTCCGGATCTCTCGCGGACCGTCGCCGAGCGAGGGCCCGGTCGCAGGTCCCTCCTCGCCCGGCATGTCCTGGGCGACGGCCTGGGCCGTGATCGCGGTCGCGAGAAGAGCGGGGAGCTTCCAGTTCAAGGGGATCGACGTCCTCTGGGTGCGACCGGATCGCGCTGCAAGCGTAAGGTGCCCGAGCGGGCGGTTCTGATACATCTCCGAGACGAGGGGCCGCCTGTGACGACGAGGGAGCAGATCTCCCGAACCTTGCGAAATGCTGACGCATTCCGGCGTCTTGCGTCGCGGAGCGTGTGAAGAAGCTGCGTCGGCCGTGTGCGGCTTCTTCACAGCGGCTCAAGGCCGCGGGTCGAAGTGCTGGTCCATGTACATCCAGAGAACGCGCGAGTACCGGAACAGCCCCGGCGACAGGAGCACGAGCTCCAAGCCCGCGAGCGCGCCGGTCATCGGGTAGCTCCAGTCCAGCGCGAGTCCGACGAGCACGACCGGGGTCGCCGCGGCGACCGCCATCGCGTAGCTGAAGTACATCGCGCCGAGGAAGTAGCCCGACTCGCGCTCGAACGCGATGCCGCAGACCGGGCACGCCCGGTTCATGCGCACGAACCCGCCGAAGATGCGGCCTTGGCCGCAACGAGGACAGCGCTGACGGAGGAGAGGTGCCATGCGCATCGCGGAGAAGCAGTCGATCTGCGACACGTCAAACTAGGCTGCTGCGCCCTCGACGCCGCCAGACAACCGGAGTGAGACACACCGCATGCGACTTCAGTCCGCCGCCGCCGCGCTGCTGCTCTGCGCTGTCGCCTCCGCGGCCGATGCACCGGAGGGGCTGGAGCTCACGCTCTCCGTGACGACGAAAGGGCCGGTCCAGCCCGGCGAGAAGATCGACGTCGAGATGAAGCTCGCCAACCGCTCGAAGAGCGCGGCGAAGATCGTCCGTCCCAACGAGGGCTCGCAGCGCGGGTGGCGCGAGCCGCACATGTTCTGGACGGCCACGTTCGTCGGCAAGGACGGCGCGGAGCGCGCGATCCCGGCGGTCGAGCCGTCCGGCGACGGCGGCCTCTTCGTCCCCGAGTGGTGGAAGGAGGTGTCGACGCTCGAGCCCGACTCGACGATGACGGTCGGCTTCATCGCGCCGCCCGACCAGGTGTTCGACGTGCAGGAGGACGGCAAGCTGCGCCTCGTCGCGCACTACAAGTGGGGCGGCGGCAAGGAGTCGCGCGGCGACCCGCTCTCCGGCGGCGCGAGCGCGCCGGCGAACCTCGGCGGGATGGCGGACGTCGCACCGTTCGAGATCACGTCGAAGCCGGCGGAGATCGAGGTGCGGCGTCAGTTCGAAGTCGTCGCGACGACGAAGGCCGCGTTCCGCGTGGGCATCGTGGCGCCGCTCTCGACGATCGCGGACGTCCGCGTCCACTCGCTGTCGACGTCGCCGATCCACTTCGATCCCGCGGACTGGAAGGTCGTGCTCGTCAACGATCCGAAGGCGGAGCTCGAGCCGGACGAGAGCGCGGTCGCGCCGCGCAAAGGCGCCGACGCGTTCGACCTCGCGCCCGGCGCCGCGGCGCCGCTGCTGCGAGAAGGACCTCTCGCGGCGAGTCGCGACTTGAAGCTGAAGTTCCCGACGGCCGGCGTCGCGCGGTTCGCGTTGCTGCTGCAAAGAGCGAACGGGACGGGGCCGAACATCCGGTCGAATTGGATCGAGGTGAAGGTCGAAAAGTAGGGGCGAGGCTTGCCTCGCCCTGGCGTGTCCGGCGCAAACCGGTGGATTCAACCCCAGGGCGACGCAAGCGTCGCCCCTACGAACGAATGCCGATCCGTGTCCCACGGGGGACCAGCGTCGGCGTCATTCGGAGGGGTTGGCGAGCGCGTCGACGACGTGCACCAGCCCGCCGACCACGCGCGCCAGTCGTTCGAAGTCGACCTTGTCCGGCGTGTCGTGCTCGGTGTGATAGGCCGCGTAGCGGAACGGCGCGGTGTCCGTGACCATGGCGGCGGCATATCCCTGACGCCAGAACGCCCACTGGTCGGACCAGCCGATCCCCGGCACCCACTCGGGCAGGGCCGCGCCTTCGGACGGGAACGCGCACCGGTCGCGGAACACACGCACGGACTCGCGGACGAGCGTCCGCGACGCGGTGTTCCCGACGAAGCTCACGAAGTTCCCGGCCGACGGGTACGCGAGCGAGAGGCCTGGCGCGGGGTACTTCTGACTGCCCGGCGCGTCGTCGTAGCAGCCGAGCGTCTCGAGCGAGAGCATCGCGCGGACATCGTCGCCGGCCGCCTTGCAGCTCTTCGCGTAGACGAGGCTGCCCATCGCGTCGGTCTGGAACCACGGCGGCTCCTCGTTGACGAACTGCACGAAGCGGACGGTGCGCGCCGGCTTCGTCTTCGCGAACCGCCGCGCGAGCGCGAGCACGGCCGCCGCGCCGGTCGCGTTGTCGTTCGCGCCCGGACAGTCGACGACGCTGTCGTAGTGCCCGCCGACGACGACGATCTCAGAGCGGCGCGCGTCGCCGGCGACCTCCGCGACGACGTTCGCGCAGTGCGTCTTCTGGACGACGAACTCCTGCCGACGCGACGCGAGCCCGCACGCCGAGAACGCGCCCTCGACGTGCCGCGCCGCTTCTTCGAGCTTCGCGGGGACGAACACGTTCCGCTCCCCGATGTCGCCGGCCAGCGCGCGCACGTCGCGCTCGACCTCGACGCGGATCGCAGCGGTCGCGTCGTCGAGGGCCGGCAGCGGGCCGACGTGGCTCTCGCCAGGCATGCGGAGGAAGGTGGACCACACGGTGATCGCGAGGATCGCAGCAACCGCCGCGACGATCGACCAACGCCGCAGGACGGCCCGCCATTCCGAGCGTCGAGGGACGAGGCGGAGTCCGCGCGGGGCGGGTCGCGACGCGCCGGCGGGTGTCGACGTCACGAGCCGTTGGACGATCGAATAGGCCTGAAATCGTTCTTCATGATGGGTGGACGTGAAGATCGAAGATCGATCGGGGTCAGTGCTTGGCTACCTGCACGACCTTGTGCAGCCCCAACCCACGCGTGTTCGTGTCCTCGCCGACGATGATGGTCTCGCCGGGCGGGACAGACAGTTCCTCGTTCGTGAAGAACGCAGCCTCACCCGTGTCGAAGGCGACGCAGATGCCGCCCTTGTGGTGCGGCGTGCGACCGTCGCGGCCTTGGCGACAACAGGCGATGACCTGCTTGTCCTTGTCGTCGACTTGCAGCGGGTACTCCTTGAAGTCGCGGAACGCGTAGGAGCAGAGGTCCGTCGGGGGATTCGCCAGATCGACGTCGTCGTAGGCCTTGCGGCAGGCCTCGTCGAGCGCACGCAGCTGCGGGTCGCACGGGCAGCGGAGCACGAGCTCCTGCCCGCGCCGGATGATGCCCTGCGACTTCCGCCAGGACAACGGGGTCGCGACGCCACCGTACTTCATCGCCTTCGCCTTGTTCTCCATCATCGACATGACGAAGATCTGGGCCAACTGCGCGAGGTTGTTCAAGCAGACGCGGCGGTTCCGCATCTCCACCGCGGGCCAGTACGTGCGCTGCGTCGCCTCCTCGCGCCACGCGCCGTCGGAGGGCAGAAACACGCGTGTCGCGTTGTCCGAGCGCTTCAGCACGAGGGCGCCGTCCGGCCGTTTCTCGCTGCGGGCCGCGACAATCGCTCCCGCTCGGTACCGGATCCAGTCGGCCTGGCCCCCTTCGTAGAGGACGAACGCGTCATCCTTCTCGTCACCGGTGGAGAACATGTCGAGGTCGCCGACGCGGCGCGGGTCGGCGACGGTCGCAGCGTGCCACGCCGCTCCGGAGACTGCCGTCAACAGCTCCCGTCGCGGAAGGAACGACGTCGCACCGTCTGCCTTCAGCGTGAAGTGATAGACCGAACCGTCGGCCGTGACGAGACGGAGAGTCGGACCGCGTTCGAGCGACCACGTCGCGAGGACGGTCTTCGCGTCCTTTGCGGGCACGAGCTCCGCCTGGGTCGGAGAGACGAGGTCCAGCGACACGATCGTCGCGTCGTCCTTCGCGGGCCGATACTCGACGCGCTCGAACGTTCGCTTTTCGTCCTCCGCCCCGGCGCGCGGCGTCGCACACAGCAGCAGCGCGACGGTCAGCAAGACGATCGACGCGAGGGCGCCTCGCAGGCTCATCGCCTCACCTCCGACGTCGCTTGGGCACGGCGCCGTGCGGCGCCGCGATCTTCACGGGGACCTCGCGCGCCACGGCTTCGGCGCGCAGCTCCGTGAAGAACGACCAGCCGAGCGGCCAGCCGAACGCCGCGAGCTTCTTGCTCCCCGCGCCCTGCAGCACGGCGCTCGGGTCGTAGTGTTGACGGAGCCTTCCGTCTTCGAACGGGTCGCCTTCGCGATGCTCCCCGCCTCCGCCACCGGACCCGACGCCGCCCACGACCGCGGAACCGATCGCCGCGCCCAAGAGACCGCCTCCCCCACCCGCCGCGGCGGCGCGCTGCTGCTTCCGCGCCTTGGATTCCGAGCTGAAGTCCAATTGCGCGATGTCGTCCCATCGGACCGGTCGCGAATTGAACATGCCTCGCACGGTCAGGCCTTCGTCGTCCACCGTCACGGAGCGGACGACGCGCGTCGCCGGCACGCCGGCGCACACCAGCAGTCCGACGCCCAGGAGACCCAAGAGGAGACGCGCCAGTCCCGGGACGTCCTTGTCCGACACGATTCCGTAGAGCAGGAGCGCGCCGAGCGCGATCAGCACGACCCCCGAGACGACGGCCGTGATCTCCGGCTTCGTGTTGGCCACGTAGTCCTTCGGCAACTCCGGTCGGACCAGCGGCGCCCCCGCTCCTCCCGCCTGCTTCATGCCGGGAGTCTAGTCAATGCGGACGTGGCGAATCCAACGTCGTCATTGCCGCGACGACATGCAGCAGGCGACTGTCGTGCTATCATTGCAAGCACCTCGGAGAGTCCCATGGCCCAACTGCTCGTGCGCAACCTCGACGACGACCTCGTGCGCCGCCTCAAGGTCCGTGCCGCGCGGCACGGGCACTCCGCGGAGGAGGAGCACCGCGAGATCCTGAGAGCGGTCTTGTCGCCCGGACCGTCAGGCTTCAAGGAGTTGCTGCTCGCGATCCCCGACGTCGGCGACGACGCGGACTTCGCGCGTCCCGTCGACCGGGGACGGAAGGTGTCGCTCTGAGATACCTGGTCGACACGAACGTCCTCTCCGAGCTGAGGAAAGGCGCCGCCGCGAACGCGCATGTGCGCGGGTGGCTCGCAAGCGTCGCGGACGACGAACTCTTCCTGAGCGTGCTCGTGCTCGGCGAGGTCCGCCGCGGCGTCGAGAGCATCCGGCGGCGCGATCCATCGAGCGCGACGGCACTCGACTCTTGGCTTCTCCGTGTCGTCGCGGACTATGGCAGCCACATCTTGCCCGTCACGACCGAGATCGCCGAGATGTGGGGTCGATTCAACGTCCCGAGGACGCTTCCGGTCGTCGATTCGCTCCTCGCGGCGACGGCGCACGTCCACGGGCTCACGTTGGTCACGAGGAACGTCCGCGATGTCACGAGCACCGGCGTTCCCGTGCTGAACCCGTTCCTGCCGCGCGGCGAGGCACCAGTGCGCAATGTCTGATGAAGAAGATCACTCGAAGAAGCCGTGGTGGCAGACCGGGCTTGGTCCGCCTCCGAGCGCCGACAAGACCCGTCGGCGGAAGGAGCGGGCTCAGGCGCGAGAGGAATTCCGCGCGACGGGGTCGTTCCGATTCTGGACTGGGTTAGGTGAGTACTTTGAAGACGCTGCGCCTTCGAGCTGGGAGTACGCGCTTGTCGTCTGCAGATTCGAAACCGAGCTGGACCGCGATCCTCGCGTCGAGATCATCGGACCACGGAACGGTCCTGCGTACGGTGCGATGTCCGACCGCTTCATCGAGGCGATGAGAGATCTCTCCGACTATCGAGAGAAGCACGGCAACGGACTCGGATTGACGGTCCGATTTGCGATGAATCGCGTCGGCGATCAGTGGAGCGTCGCCATGGATCCGTGGGAGTCGCAAGTCCAGGAGTGGATGCGACTGCTGGGCTACGACGACTGGACGCCCGCCCCCGGTGAAGTCTTTGGGGACCGCATCCTCGGCAAGCCGCCGCAGACGCCGTAGGCGACCAGGAAGAAGGCGAGGCGCTGTGCTCGGCGTCTAGTGCGTCGCGATCTTCGCCCGTCCACCCTCGAGCATCGCCTTGCGCACGTCGCACCACTTCCGCTGCGTCATCAACTCCTGATACTCCTCGTCGCTGCGCGGGTGCTGCAGGGCCTCGACGACGGCGTCGTGCTCGGCCTCGACCTTGCCGAGGTCGACGTCGGACGGCTTGACCGCGTCGGTGACGAGCAGCGTGAGGACGTCCTTCTTGATGTGGACGAACCCGCCGCGGATCGCGAAGCGCTCGACGTGCGCGCCCTGGTGCAGGCGCACGACACCGGGGCCGAGCGCGCCGATGAGCGGCGCGTGGCGCGGGTAGATGCCGAGCTCGCCCTCGCTCCCGGGGACGATGGCGTGCTCGATCTGTCCCTCGAAGAGCGGGCGCTCGGGCGAGACGACCGTGCAGCGGATGGCGCCTGCGGCCACTAGTTCGTCGCCTTCATCTTCTCGCCCTTCTCGACGGCCTCCTCGATGGCGCCGACCATGTAGAACGCGGCCTCGGGGAGATGGTCGTACTCGCCGGCGACGACGGCCTTGAACGAGCGGATCGTGTCCTGGAGCTTGACGTAGCGGCCCTCGACGCCCGTGAACGCCTGCGCGACGAAGAACGGCTGCGACAGGAACTTCTGGATCTTGCGCGCGCGGTTGACGACGACCTTGTCCTCCTCGGAGAGCTCGTCCATTCCGAGGATGGCGATGATGTCCTGGAGGTTCTTGTAGCGCTGGAGGATGCGCTGCACGTCGCGCGCGCACTTGTAGTGCTCCTCGCCGACGTACTGCGGGTCGAGCACGCGGCTCGTGGAGTCGAGCGGGTCGACCGCGGGGTAGATGCCGAGCTCGGCGATCTGGCGGCTGAGCACCGTCTTCGCGTCGAGGTGGGAGAACGCGGTCGCCGGCGCGGGGTCGGTGAGGTCGTCGGCGGGCACGTAGATCGCCTGCACGGAGGTGACCGAGCCGTACTCCGTGGACGTGACGCGCTCCTGCAGCGCGCCCATCTCCGTGGAGAGGGTGGGCTGATATCCGACGGCGCTCGGCATGCGGCCGAGGAGTGCCGACACCTCGGAGCCCGCCTGCGAGAAGCGGAAGATGTTGTCCACGAAGAGGAGGACGTCCGTGCCGCTCTGGTCGCGGAAGTACTCGGCCATCGTGAGGCCCGAGAGCGCGACGCGCAGACGCGCGCCGGGCGGCTCGTTCATCTGGCCGTAGCAGAGCACGGTCTTGTTGATGACGCCGGACTCCGTCATCTCGACCCACAGGTCGTTGCCCTCGCGCGTGCGCTCGCCGACGCCGCAGAACACCGAGAAGCCGCCGTGCTGCTTCGCGATGTTGTTGATGAGCTCCATGATGACGACCGTCTTGCCGACGCCCGCGCCGCCGAAGAGGCCGGTCTTGCCGCCCTTGGCGTAGGGCGCGAGCAGGTCGACGACCTTGATGCCGGTCTCGAAGATCTCGGTCTTGGTGGAGAGGTTCTGGAACTTCGGCGACGGCGCGTGGATGGGCCGGTGCTCGACGTTCGCCGGCAGCGGCGCGCCGTAGTCGACGGGCTCGCCGAGCAGGTTGAACACGCGGCCGAGGCACGCCTCGCCGACGGGCACCTGGATCGGCGCGCCGGTGTTGACGACCTTGGTGCCGCGCACGAGGCCGTCGGTCGACGACATCGCGACCGCGCGGACCTGGTTGCGCCCGATGTGCTGCTGCACCTCGGCCGTCAGCCGGATCGGCACGTCGCCCGCGGCGTCGTCGATCTTCAGCGCGGTGTAGATCTCGGGCACCTGGTCAGCCGGGAACTCGACGTCGAGCACCGGACCGATGACTTGGACGACTTTGCCGTCAGCGAGGGCTGCCATGTTCAGACTCCTTAGGCTCTAGGCTCTAGGCTCTAGGCTCCAGGAACGGCGACGACGCGCTGCGCTCGCATCGACGGGCCTTCCTAGAGCCTAGAGCCTGAAGCCTAGAGCCTGCCTTCCTCATTCCAGCGCCGCCGCGCCGCCGACGATCTCCGCGATCTCCTGCGTGATGCCGGCCTGGCGCGCCTTGTTGTAGGCCCGCGTGAGCGAGCGCTCCATGTCGTTGGCGTTGTCGCTCGCGTTCTTCATCGCCACGCGGCGCGCGAGCATCTCGCTCGCCACCGCGGAGAGCAGCATGCGGTACAGCGTGTTCGTCATGTAGACCGCGCCGAGCGCCTTGAAGATCGTGCCGGCGTCGGGCTCGAAGAGGTATTCGTCGGCCGCGGTCGCGCCCTTCGCGTCGGACTTCGCCGGCTCGGTCGTGTCGGCGCCGCCCACGGGGAGCAGCGTTGCCGCGGTCGGCGGCTGATGGCCGGCGGACCGGAAGTCGGCGAACACCACGTCGACGCGGTCGACCTCGCGGTCGAGGAACGCCTTGAGGAGCGGCGCCGCGACGCTCTCGGCCTCGGCGAACGTCGGGCGGTCGGTGAGGTCGGTGCGCGCGTCGTCGACCTTCACCCCGGCGAAGCGCATCGCCGCGATGCCCTTCTTCCCGGCGACGTGCAGCAGCACTTCGATCCCCTCGGCCTGCAGGTTGCGCACGTGCTCGCGGGCCTTGCGGACGAGGTTCGCGTTGTAGCCGCCGCAGAGTCCGCGGTTGCTCGTGATCAAGAGCACGAGCACGCGCTTGACCGGCGTGCGCCGCTCGAACAGCGCGGAGATCGCCATCGCCTCGACGGCCGAGCCGAGCGCGCCGACGAGCGTCTGCATCGCCGCCTGGTACGGTCGCGACGCGATGACGCGCCCCTGCGTGCGCTGGAGCTTGGAGGTGGCGACCATCTCCATCGTGCGCGTGATCTTCTTCGTCGACGCGACGCTCTTGATGCGCTTGCGGATGGCCTTGGAGGAACCGGGCATCTAGGCGCTCCAGGCAGGCTCTAGGCTGTAGGCTCTAGGCTCTAGGCAAGACAGGACATGAAGCCCGTCGTTCCTAGAGTCTAGAGCCTGGAGCCTAGAGTCTCTTCCGTTGGCGACGGTGAGTCGCACGCCTCCCATCACGCCTTCGCTCCCGCCGTCGCGGACCACTGGGCCTTGAACGCCTCGACGCCCGCCTTGAGGTCCTTGAGGATGTCGTCGGTGAGCGCGAGCTCGGCGCCGAGACGGTCCATGGCGCGCGTCGGGTGGTCGCGCAGGTACGAGATCATCGTCCGCTCGAACTCCGAGACGCGCTCGACCGGCACGTCGTCCATGTAGCCGTTGCCCAGAGCCCAGATCGCGGCGACCTGCTCCTCCACGGGCAGCGGGTGGTAGAGGCCCTGCTTCAGGAGCTCGACGTTGCGCTGTCCGCGCGCGAGCTGGTTCTGCGTGTTCTTGTCGAGGTCCGACGCGAACTGCGCGAACGCCTCGAGCTCGCGGAACTGGGCGAGGTCGAGGCGCATCTTGCCGGCGACCTTCTTCATCGCCTTCGTCATGGCGTTGCCGCCGACGCGCGAGACCGAGATGCCGACGTTGATGGCCGGACGCACGCCCGCGTAGAAGAGCTCCGGCTCGAGGTAGATCTGGCCGTCGGTGATCGAGATGACGTTCGTCGGGATGTACGCCGACACGTCGCCGGCCTGCGTCTCGATGACGGGCAGCGCGGTGAGCGAGCCGCCGCCCTTCTGCTGCGAGAGCTTCGCCGAGCGCTCGAGCAGGCGGCTGTGGCAGTAGAAGACGTCTCCGGGGTACGCCTCGCGGCCGGGCGGGCGGCGAAGGAGCAGCGAGAGCTGGCGGTACGCGACGGCCTGCTTGGAGAGGTCGTCGTACACGCACAGCGTGTGCAGTCCGCGCGGGCTGCCCTTGGCGAGCACCGGACGGTGGAGGTTGTCCTTCTTCTCGGCGTCGAACTGGAACTCGCCGCGGATGAACTTCCCGTCGGCGGTGCGCTCGGGGTTGCCCTTGTCGTCCGTGACGAAGCCGTTGTACATGAAGTACTCGGCCATCGCCGCGCCGGCGTACGGGGCGATGTACTGCATGGGCGCGGGGTCGTTCGCCGTCGCGGAGACGACGATCGAGTAGTCCATCGCGCCGTACTTCGTGAGACGGTCGACGACGCCGGCCACGGTCGAGGCCTTCTGGCCGATCGCCACGTATACGCAGATCACGCCCTTGCCGCGCTGGTTGATGATCGCGTCGATCGCGACGGCGCTCTTGCCGGTCTCGCGGTCGCCGATGATCAGCTCGCGCTGGCCGCGGCCGATCGGGATCATCGCGTCGACCGACTTGATGCCGGTCTGCAGCGGCTCGTTGACCGACTGACGGTCGGCGATGCCGGGGGCCTTGCCCTCGAGCGGCATGAACGCCGTGGTCGCGATCGGGCCCTTGCCGTCGAGCGGCTCGCCGATCGGCGTGACCACGCGGCCGATCAGCGCCTCGCCGGCGGGCACGGAGAGCACGCGGCGCGTGCGCTTGACCGTCTGGCCTTCGCGGATGTCGAGGTAGCCGCCGAGGATGACGATGCCGACCGAGTCCTCCTCGAGGTTGAAGGCCATTCCGAAGGTGCCGTTCTCGAACTGCACCATCTCGTTGGCCATCACGTTCTCGAGGCCGTAGGCGCGCGCGATGCCGTCGCCCACCTCGAGCACCGTGCCGACCTCTTCCATCGAGAGGTCGACGTCGAAGCTCTCGATCTCTCGCTTCAGGACCGAGGTGATCTCGTCGGGTCGGATCGTGCTCATGCTTCCTTCCTGGCCTCTCTTACGAAGTCGTGAGGAGCTGCTTCCTCAAAGCTGTGAGCCGCGTGCGGATCGTGCGGTCGATCACCCGGTCGCCCACCCGGATCGACGCGCCGCCGAGCACGGCCGGGTCGACGCGCTGGTGGAGCATGACACTCTTGCCGGCGGCGCGCTCGAGGCGCCCCTGGATCGCCGCGCGCAGCTCGTCGGCGAGCGGTCGCGCGACGACGACGTACGCGTGGACGCGGTTCTCCGCGAGGTCCTTCATCTTCTCGTACTGGTCGACGACGTTGTCGAAGACCGGCTCGCGGCCCTTGTCGATCAGCACGCGGAGCAGGCCGAGGACCGGCCGCCCGACCTTGCCCTTGAACGCCTTCTCGATCGCGTTCCACTTGAGGACGCGGTCGATGCGCGGCGAGGTGAAGAACTGCCGGAAGAACCGGTCGCCGTCGTAGAGCCGGTGGACCGCCTGCAGGTCGTCGTAGATCGTGCCGAGCGCGTGCGTGTCGCGGCCGATCTCCGTGAGCGCGGCGGCGTAGACGCGGGCGACCGGGTGGCTCGTGTTGCCCAAGCGGTCAGTTCCTCGCCACGCTCTCGGCGTCGCGCAGCGCCTGCTCGGCGAGGCGACGGTGGTCGGCGTCGGAGAGCCCGCGCTCGGCGAGCTTCGACGCGACCTGCAGCGCGAGGTCGACCGTCTCGCGCCGCAGGTCGGCGCGCGCCTTGTCGACCATGAGCTGCGTCTCGCGCGTGAAGCGCTGACGCTGCGCCTCGACCTCGGCGTGGGTCTTGGCGAGCACGTCGTCGGCCGCGTTCTTCGCCGCGAGACGCGCCTCCGCCACGATGCCCTGCGCCTCCTGCTGCGCCTTGGCGAAGAGCTGACGGTTGGTCTCCTGCAGCTCGCGCGTGGCCTTCTCGATCTCTTCGGCCTTCTTCAAGCTCTCGGCGATCCGGTGCGACCGCGCCTCGAGGCCTTTGGCGATCGGGCCCCAGGCGAACTTGCCCAGCAGGACGAGCAAGACGATGAAGATCGCCCACGCCCACGCGCCCGCCTGCCAGTGGGCAAGCTCGTGCGTGTTCATGGGGTCGAGCTCGGCGTGCTCTTGCGCCAGCAAGATCCAGGGCATCGATCGACTCCTTCCTTGCCGCCTCTGCCCGCGCCCCCCGGAGCGGCGCGGCCGGTCGGACCGGCCGCGCGCCTACCAGGAGCTACGCGACGTCGCGAGTCCTGACGACTACTTGCCCATCGCCTTCAGGACGTTGCCGTTGACCAGCAGCGCGATGACGCAGGCGAACAGGCAGACGCCCTCGATGAAGGCCGCCGTGAGCAGCGTGTTGCCCTTGATGTCGCCGGCCGCCTCGGGCTGACGCGCGATCGACTCGCACGCCGCCGCCGAGATCTTGCCGATGCCCATGGCCGCGGCCACCGCGGCGATCGCGGCGCCCATGGCCGCTCCGACGAAACCCCAACCGAGAGAACCGATCGTGTCCTGCAAGAGAACCTCCTGGTAGGCGGGCCCGTGCGGGCGCCGCGGGACGAAGATGTTTCCTAGTGCTCGTGCGACAGCGACATGCCGACGAAGACCGCCGACAGCGTCGTGAAGATGTAGGCCTGGATGAAGGCGATCGCGATCTCGAAGGCCGTGATCGCCAGGTAGCCGAACGCGCTCGCGGGGTAGACGCCGAACGCCGCCCCGCCGAGGTCCTTGAGGCCGAGCGTGAGGAAGCTCATCAGCACGGCGAGGATGATGTGGCCGGCGGTCATGTTCGCCGTGAGTCGGATGGTCAACGCGAAGGGCTTGATGAGCAGTCCGAAGAACTCGATGACGAACAGCATCGGCCAGAGCCACCACGGCACGCCGTGCGGCACGATGCTCGCCCAGAACTTGAGCGGGCCCTTCTCCGCCATGCCCCCGCCGATCATGACGAGGAAGGTGCCGCCGAAGGCGAGGAAGAGGTTCAGCCAGAACAGGCCCGTGGGCGTGTGGCCGAACGGCTCGGGGGCCAGGCCGATCAGGTTGTTCGCGAGGATGAAGAAGAAGATCGTGCAGAAGAACGCGTTGTAGAAGGGTTTCTCGAAGTGGTGCGGCATCTGCGGCCGCACGATCTGCTCGCGGACGAACTCGACCACGACCTCGACGCAGTGCGCCAGGCCGCGCGGGGTGCGGTTCTCGGCGAGCGCCCGCTTGGCCTCCGCGCCGGCCTTGAAGCCGACGACGAGGAGCAGGAGGGCGACGACGAACATCATCAGCACGACGTTCGAGATGCCGAGCTTCTCGAAGCCCGGCACGGTGCGCAGGTCGAGGTGAAGGCCGAACGCGCTCAGCTCCCACGTGTTCCACGTGTGCTGGAAGGGGTCGCCCGAGGCGAGGAGGACGAGCGGGCTCATCGGTCGCTCCCGGCGAGACCGACCGGACGGCCCTTCTCGAGGACCCGGGGCGCGAACTGCTCGGTCCGCGCGCGGTACTGGACCGGCGCGTGGTACGACTTCCAGGTGAGCCAGCAGAGATAGAGGAAGAAGGTGACGAGGTACGCCACCGCGAACGCCGTGGCGTCCACGCTCGACCCGGCGCGCTGGAACACGAACGTGAGCGGGCCGACGAGCGCGAGGCGCATGGCGAAGGTCTGGAACGTGGCGCCGGCGGTGTCTCCCTTGGGCAGCCGCATGGCGCGCTCGACGACGTGGAGCTCGAGCACGAGGTTGGCGAGGCCGAGCAGCGCGCCGATCTCGACTCCGGTGAACGAGCGGGGGTTGAGCCCGCAGTAGCCGAGCACCAGAGCTTCGAGGCCGAGGAACGTCAGCGCGAGCGCCGAGGCGCCGACGAGGCGAGCCGTCGCGCTCACCTCAGCTTGCCGGACGTCTCCTTGACGAGGACGTACGTCGCCGCCGCCATCCCGATCAGGACTCCCGCGATCGTGAGCCACGGACTCCAGTCCAGACGTCCGTCCGCCCAGACTCCGAGCCACGTGAACAGCCCGAACGTCAGGCAGAACTGTATTCCGAGGTGGGAGTAACGAAGCCACGATCCTTGCTGATCCTCCGAGGCCATGATGTCGGCCTTCTACAGCCGTCCTCCGCAGGTCGAAAAGCGCCCTGCGCGGAGGACTTTGGCGTCCCCGCCAGGAAGAAAAGGGTTGAGGGTACGCGCCGCTTCGCGGCGGGCCAAGAAAACCGAGGACGTCACGCGGTGCCGAACGACTTTCGAGCCTGACCAGACCCGATCCACCACCATCGGCGATTCCCCGCGGCAAGGATGAGAACGAAGTCCTTAGACTTCTCAGAATGAGAATCCGAATCGCCGTCGGGCTGGCTCTCGCCGCGCTCGCTCTCGGAGCCTGCGGCAAGCCTGCGAAGGACACTCTGACAGCGGTCGGCGACTCCTCCGACGTGCGGCCGCTGCGCGTGGGCATCGAGGCCAAGTACCCTCCGTTCGAATCCTTGAAGGGGCCGAAGCAGTACGAAGGTTTCGACATCGACCTCGCGAAGGAGCTCGGCCGGTCCCTCGGCCGGCCCGTGGAGTTCGAGGACCTCGACTGGGATGGGCTGATCCCGTCGCTCCAGTCCGACCGGATCGACCTCATCTGCTCCGGGATGAGCTACACGGAGGAGCGGACGAAGCTCGTGGACTTCAGCAAGCCCTACGCCCAGTCGCCGATGAGCGTTCTCGTGAGCTCCGACCTGGCGAAGGACGTGACGGCGGCGAAGCAGTTGGACCGCGCGGAGATCCGTGTCGCGGTCCAGCGCGGCACGACCGGGGCGACGAAGGCGAAGGCGGCGTTCCCCAAGGCGGAGTTCGTGGAGTTCGGCACGGAGAACGAGGCGGCCGCCACCGTCGGCACCGGGCGCAACCACGCGTTCGTGTACGACTTCCTGTCCGTGGCGAAGTACGCGAAGCAGTACCCCGCGACGACGCGCATCCTCGACGAGTCGCTCGGCGCGGAGAGCTACTGCATGGCCGTGAAGAAGGGATCCCCGCTGCGCGCACAGATCGACGCGTTCCTGGTCGCTGCGGACAAGCCGGGCGGCGCCTTGGAGAAGCTGATGGACCAGTGGCTGCCGGGAGCGAGAGAGAAGCTGCGGGCGCGGTGACGTCGAGACGATGACGCGGGAGCGCGTCGTGCGGTTCGCGGTCGTCGCCGCGTTCGTGGTCGCCGCCTGGGGCGCCGTGGCGCTCGCTCCGGCCGAGATCCACTGGGCCGAGGCGTGGACGCGCCGCGAGCTCTTCGCCCGCGGCCTTCTGCTCACCGTGGAGATCTCGACCGGCGCCCTCGCCGTCGGGCTGATCCTCGGCACAGCGGCCGGGCTCGCACGCGTCTCCCGGTCGGCGGCGCTCGACCAGACGGCGTTCACGTACGTGGAGCTCGTCCGCGGCACCCCGTTCCTCGTCCAGCTCTACGTCGTCTACTTCTGCGTCGCCACCACGCTGCGGCTGCACGACGTCTTCGGAAGGAGCGAAGCCCTAGTCGTCGGCGTCGCGGGGCTCGGACTCTTCGCCGGCGGTTACATCGCGGAGATCGTGCGCGCCGGCGTGGAATCGATCGACCGCGGCCAGTGGGAGGCGGCGCGGTCTCTCGGGCTGTCGCATCGGCGCACGCTCCTGCGCGTGATCCTGCCCCAAGCGTTGCGCCGCATGATCCCGCCTCTCACGGGCGAGGCGGTGTCGCTGGTGAAGGAGAGCTCGCTGCTGTCCGTCATCGGCGTCGCCGAGATGACGTACTACGCGCGCGGGATCAGTTCGGACGTCGGGGACACGTTCGCCGCCTATCTGCCTCTCGCCGCGCTCTACCTCTTCGTCACCCTTCCGCTCTCGTGGCTGACGCGCCGGCTCGAGCGCCGCCTCGGCCCGCCGCCCGCGCTCCCGGTGTCGAAGCTGTGACGGACGACTCGCCGGTCGTCGTCGCGCGCGGCCTCGTCAAGCGATGGGGCGCGGTCGTCGGCCTCGACGGCGTCGACCTCGAGGTGCGCCGCGGCGAAGTCGTCACGATCATCGGCCCGTCGGGCAGCGGCAAGTCGACGCTGCTGCGCTGCCTCAACGGCCTCGAGCTCCCCGACGCGGGGGCGGTCCACGTCGCCGGCCTCCCCGTCCTCGCGGGGTCTCCCGGCATCGACGCGGCGCGCGCGCGGATCGGCATGGTCTTCCAGGCGTTCCACCTCTTCCCGCACCTCGACGTGCTCGGCAATCTCACGCTCGCGCCGACGCTCGTGCGCGGCGTCCCGCGCGCGGACGCCGAGGACCGCGCGAGGAAGCTGCTCGTGCGCGTCGGCCTCGAGAGCAAGATCCGCGCGCGGCCCGACGACCTCTCGGGCGGACAGAAGCAGCGCGTCGCCATCGCCCGCGCGCTGGCGATGGACCCCGAGGTGATCCTCTTCGACGAGCCGACCTCGGCGCTCGACCCCGAGACGGTGGGCGAGGTGCTCGCGGTCATGCGCGAGCTCGCGCAGGGCGGCATGACGATGGCGGTCGTCACCCACGAGATGGCGTTCGCGCGCGAGGTCGGCTCGCGCACCGTGTTCATGGACCACGGGAAGATCGTGGAGGACAGTCCGTCGGCGCAGCTCTTCGCGCATCCGAGGAGTCCTCGTCTCGCGGACTTCCTGCGCCGCGTCGTCACGCGCGGCGCGGAGAGCTGACGGTGGTAGTCCGCACACGTGCCCGGACTGTCCTGGCAAATCCTGCATTTATTGCTACTGAGACGCAGTCGCACTAGATCGGGCTCTTCCCTGGAGGAAGCGCCCCATGAAGAAGCGACTCGCGACGTGTCTCGTGGTGCCGCTGGCACTGCTCGGTCTCTGGCCGATCGTCCGGCCGTCCTCGGCCGTCGCCGACGACCCGCCCGTGGAGGCGCCAGACCCGCCGGAGGTCGCGATCGGCGAACGGTTGTTCCTCGAGACGCGCTTCGCCCAGTTCTTCGCGGCGAACTCCGGAGGGAACGTCAACGCGCCTCTCGCCGCGGGCGATCCGGCGGTGGCGACGACGGCGACGACGTCCGCGCCCTTCGCCGGTCCCTTCGCGGGCCAGTCGATGAACTGCCGGCAGTGCCACCTCGTCGACGAGCACAAGGACACGGCGTCGGGCGGTGTGCGCACCTACGGCGACTTCGGCTTCCGCACGCCGATCCCTGACCGCGGCGACGGGCGGGCCGTGACGCTGCGGAACTCGCCGCCGCTCGTGAACTCGGCGCTGCCGCGGGCGAAGGCCAAGTTCTTCCTCCACTTCGACGGCGAGTTCACGTCCACGCAGGAGCTCGTCGAGGCGACGCTCACGGGCCGCAACTACGGATGGACGGCGACGGAGCACGCCGCGGCCGTCGCACAGGTCGCGAAGGTGCTGCGCGAGGACGACGGCACGGGCGCGCTCGCGCAGTCGATGGGCGGCTCGTACACCAAGGTGCTGCTCGGCCGCGACGCGTCGATCCCCGCCGACTTCCGCCTGCCGAAGAAGTTCCGCGTCAACGTGCCGAGGTCGTCCGACGCGAAGTTGCTGAAGGCGGCGGCGCGGCTGATCGCCGTGTACGTCGACCAGCTCCTCTATGCGAAGGACGACGCCGGCACGTACTCCGGCTCTCCGTACGACCTCTTCCTGGTGAAGAACGGACTGCCGCGCAAGCCGGGCAAGCACGAGACGCCGAAGGCCTACGCGGCCCGCCTGCGCACGGCGGTGCTCGCCCTCCAGAATCCGACGTTCGTCGTGCCGGCCGACGGCGCGCTGCAGTACCACGCGCACCCGTTCGCGTTCGGCCCGTCCGCGCTGCGAGGCCTCACGACGATGCTCACGCGCCCCGAGGACGCGCCGGCCGCGACGAACGGAGTCGGGAACTGCGCCGCGTGCCACCTGCCGCCCGACTTCACCGACTTCGGCTTCCACAACACCGGCGCCACGCAGGTCGAGTTCGACGGGATCCACGGCGCCGGCTCGTTCGAGGCGTTGTCGATCCCGAGCGCGACGCAGCGCAAGGCGAACTTCGACGCATTCCTCCCGCCGACCGCGCGCCACCCCGCCGCCGCCGGACCGTTCGCGTCGGTCCCCAGTCTCGCGTCGGCCGGCCTCGTGGACCTCGGCGCGTGGAACGTGCTCTTGAACCCGGACCACCCCGCGGCGTCTGCACGGCTGCAGAAGCTGTTCTCCGCGCAGTTCCGCGGGGTGAAGGGCAAGGACGCCCTCCTCGACCACGCGGTCGCGACCTTCAAGACGTCGACGCTGCGCGACCTCGGCCAGTCCGCCCCCTTCCTCCACAACGCCCTCTTCGCGACGCGCGCGGAGGTGGTCGCGTTCTACCGGACGTCGTCCGACGCCGCGCGCGCCGGACACCTGCGCAACGCCGACCCCGAGATCGCGAAGATCCGCCTCTCGGACCCGGACGCGGACGACCTGGCCGCGTTCCTCGAGTCGCTCGACGAGGACTACGACTAGGTCCGGCCGACGACGGGGGCGCTTAGGATCGTGGCCGTCCCCAGTCGGAGGTGTGCCCTGCGTCTCCTCGCCGCGCCCGGTCTCCTCGTCGCCCTCTTCCTCGCATCCTGCGCCGCCGCGTCTTCGTCGCCGCATGACGTCGCAGAGGCGACGTCGGCGCCGGCTGTCGCCACGGCGCCCGCGCCCGCACCGCGCAAGCCGGCGCGCGGGTTCGAGGAGCGCGTCAACGGCGTCCGCGTCGTGCATCTCACCGGCACGCCGGAGGAGATGGGCGCGCAGATGGGTCAGATCTGCGGCGAGGACCTTCGCTACCTGCTCGAGGCGAACCTCAAGAAGGTGCCGTACATCGCGAAGGACCTGAACGCGGCGCTCGAGCGCGGCAAGCGCCACGCGGCGGGCATCCCCGACGCGCAGATGCGCGAGCTGAAGGCCACGGCGCAGGCGGCGGGCGTCGACCTCGACTGGATGCTCGTCGCCGCGTCGGTGGTCGAGTGCGTGCAGGAGGCGAGGGCGTGCGCGGCCGTCGCCGTGTGGGGCGGCGCGAGCGCGTCGCACGAGACGATCGTGGGCCGCAACCTGGACTGGTTCGACATCGGCAAGCTGCACGAGCGCGGACTCGTCATCGTCCGACACCCCGACGAAGGGCGCGCGTTCGTGTCGTGCGGATTCCCGGGTCTGCCCGGCGTGCTGTCGGGGATGAACCAGGACGGCGTGTTCGTCGCCAATCTCGTGCAGTTCGGCAAGAACCCGCCGGCGTCGCGAGACGGCGCGATCCCCGTCATGTCGTTGGAGCGGCTCGCCATGGAGACGTGCTCCACTGCGGAGCAGGCCGTCGCGCTGATCGAGTCCGCGTCGCGCACGGTGCCGCAGAACTACATCGTCGCGGACGCGTCAGGCGCCGCGTTCCTCGAGACGACCTCGCAGATCGTCGTCCGCCGCGCGCCCTGCGGCGAGACCGTCGCCGGCACCAACTGGGCCCAGGAGGAGCGCGGCAAGCTGCGCGGCGACCTGAGATTCGGAAATCTGTGCGCCTGTCTCGACCCGAAAGTCGGGACGGTCGGCGTGCCCGAGATCGAGGAGGCGCTCGGCGCCGCGAACAGCGGTCCGCTGTCGGTGATGAGCGTCGTCGCCGTGCCCGTCCGGCGCGCGATGCGCGTGTCCGTCGGCAACATGCCGGCGTGCAAGGGACCGTTCGTCGACCTCGACGCAGGCGCCTTGATGACGAAGGACGTGCGGTGAAGCTCGTGCTCTGCACGGCGCCCGCGGAGGCCGCGGAAACACTGGCTTCCACGCTGGTCGAGGAACGTCTCGCCGCGTGCGTGAACGTGCTGGCCGGCGTCGTCTCCGTCTACCGGTGGAAGGGCGCGGTCGAGCGCTCCGGCGAGTCGCTGCTCGTCGTGAAGACGAGCGACGCGGCGCTCGCGGCGCTGGTCGCGCGCATCGCCGAGATCCACCCGTACTCCACGCCGGAGATCGTCGCCGTCGACCCTGCGCAGGTGAACCCCGCGTATCTGGCTTGGGTCAACGAAGAGACGATGCAGTCGGGATTCTCCGAAGGTTCGGAGCGTCGCTGCCGATGAAGGGAGTGAGCGCTGCACGTCGCAGCGCTGGACTCTGACTCTCTGGATTGACGGAGGAACCGATGGCCGCGAAGAAGAAGCCCGCTGCGAAGCCCGCCAAGAAGGCCCCTGCGAAGAAGACGGGCAAGAAGAAGTAGCGTCGGACGTCGACGTCGCACGAGGGGAGGGCCCGCGAGGGACCTCCCCTCGTCGTTTGGTATCCTGATCAGCGATGGGCGTCAGCCGCTTCGTCGGGGTGCGCGCCGCGGTGCTCTTCGCGGCCGTCGCGCTCACAGCCGCCGCCCATGCCGCCGACGAACCAGGCGGGACGATGGCGGGTCCCGCCGCGCGCCTGCCCGTCGTGCACGACCCGGCCTACTTCCGCGAGAAGGTGCTGCCGCTCGTCGACCGCCACTGCATGGAGTGCCACGACGCGGCGGACAAGACGAACAAGTCGAAGAACCGCCTGACGCGGCGCGCGAAGGAGGGGTGGACCGACGAGGCCGTCGAGGCGAACTACAAGAACGTCGTCCAGTTCCTGAGCGCCGACCGGCCGGAACGCAGCACGGTGCTCGCGAAGCTCTGCCCCGTCGCCGACGGCGGGATCGATCACGACGGCGGCAAGGCCGACGACGTCCACCTGCCGCGCGAGCTCCTCGACCCCAAGGGCCCGCTCGTCGCGTGGATCTTCGGCGCCACGATGACGTCGGCGCCGCCGGTGGCCGTCGCGGCGCCGGCGCCTCGCACCGTGACGCTCGGCGACGCGCTGCCGCTCGACGCGTCGATGTCGTTCGACCCCGACGGCGACGCCGTGTCGGTCACGTGGGACGTCGCCGACGCGCCGCAGAACGCGCGGGCGAGGGTCGACGACCCGCAGGCGAAGAAGACGCAACTGGTCCCCGACCGCGAAGGGCCGTGGGTCGTCACGTGCCGGCCGAGCGACGGGAAGCTCTCCGGCTGGCCGCTGCGTCTGCGGTTCGCGGTCATCCCGAAGACGGGCCCGGGCGCCGTGACGCCGACCGCCGGGTCCGCCGACGTCGACCCCGCCGCGCGGCGGCTCACGCGCGCTCTCTTCCTCGACCTGTGGGGCCGCACGCCCACCGAGGAGGAGATGGCCACCTGGTGCGCGCTGCCGCCGGAGCAGCGGATCGACAAGATGGTCGCCGCGACGGAGACGTGGCGGAACTGGTTCGACGACGAGTCGTTCTACTTCCTCCTGATCGACCAGTTCCGTCCGGTGTCCGACCGCCTCGCCGCGGTGCCCGACCGGCTCGCGAAGGGCGAGATGTCGTTCCGCGACGCGCACCACGAGCTCGCGCTCTCGCCGGAGTTCAACGCGCGCAACCCCGGCAACGACACGTTCGTCACCGTCATGTTCGAGCAGTTCCTCGGCATGGAGGTGCAGAAGCAGCCGCGCGTGCTCGAGGCCGGCAAGAAGATGTACGACGGCGTGCTCGCCCGCCTCTTCGAGCAGAAGGGCGACAGCCAGAGCGACGTCGTGAAGATCACCCTGGCGCAGCGCGCGTACGTCGACACGTTCCTGCGGCGGATGGAGCGGCGCTATCTCGCCGACGACCTGCCGAAGGCCGAGCGCGAGGCGACGCTCGCGGCGCTGACGTCCGACGCGCGACTCTTCCCGATGATCCTGCGCGACTGGCTCCACTCGGAGCGGTACGCCTCGCCGACGCGCGCGCCGCGCCCCAAGTCCGACCGTCAGTTCATCAGGAGCCTCTTCGTCGACGTGATCGGCCGCCCGCCCGCGTACGAGGAGTTCCGCAACATGCGCAACGCCCTGCAGGCGATCGCCGACCCCAAGCCCCTGCGCGGCGTGCTCTCCAAGGTGCTGCTCGATTCCGGCGCCGCGCTCGCCCCCGCCGCGCCGCCGGACGACCCCGAGGGCCAGGTCCGCGAACTGTTCCGCCGCCTCCTCGGCCGCGACCCCGAGCGCCGCGAGCACCAGATCTTCGCAGAGGCCCTGCGCAAGCCGGGGAACACGTGGCGGACCGCGGCGATGGCGTTGCTGAACTCGCCGCAGTATCAGTACTACTGAAGGCACGCAGGCGGTCGGTCGAGACCGACCTGGTGGTCGCCGACGTTGCGCGGCGACGCACTCCTCGTCGGCGGAAGGCGGGCTAACATCCGGCTCCGGGCGGTGTAGGAGGACAGAGCGCGATGGCGGAGCACAGCGTCAGCTTCGACAGCAGGTCGAGCTATCGGTCCACGCTCGACGTTCTGCACCGTGCTGTGACGGTGCGGGGATGGCCTCGTCGCGTCGACGCGGGTTCGCGAGTCGTGCACGTCGTCACGGTCCGGCGGCGGTCGGCGGCGGCCGTGGTGCACCTGCGGGCGAGCGACCTGTACGTGATCGGCTTCCGCACTTCCGCCGGCGCCTCGTACTGCTTCTCGGACGCGGTGGGGTCGTTCAACCCGGGCGCGGTGGCGCCTCTCGCGCTCGCGAGCGGCTATACCGGCAACGTTCGTTCCGACCTCGCCATCCTCTGCGACCCGTACGACAAGCGGCCCTGGGGAGCGAGCGACATCGACCGAGCCTTCCAGACGCTCGGCGGCTACCGCGGCCGGGGCACCGACGAACTTCACATGCCGCTCGGGATCATGGCGTTCTGCATCTCCGAGGCGCTCCGCTTCAAGCTCATCTTCCACGCGGTGCAGTCGGTGCTCGCGGAGCGGTCGAGCGCGGCCTCCAACCTGCGGTTCGGGCAGTTCCGATCGCTGTTCTCGGGCGGCTGGAAGGATCTCTCCGGCGGCAAGCACGACACCCGGATCCTGCACGATCAACTGACCGAGCTTCGAACGCTGCACGTTCCGATCCCGCCGCCGACGTCAGGCGGGTGAGACGGAGCTCGACGTCGGGCGATCGTTCACCGCAGCACGAGCGCGACCTCGGTCCTGGGCGCGCGTTGCGATCCGGCGGCCGTTCCAGCGCGACGACGTAGACATCCTGCACGATGTCGTCCGCAACGCGCTCGTCGCGGAGCAGGCCTCCCGCCAGCGCGCGCGCGAAGCCCGCGTGCGTCGGCAGACGTTCGATCGTCAGGTCGCGCGGAGGCGTCACGTCGCCAAGTCGACACGGCCGGCGCCGCCGGCGTTCCCGAGGCGTCCGGTCATCTCGCGCGAGCCGCCCCGTCGCTGTCCCCTTGCTTCCCCACCTGCGCTCCCCGAGTCTCCCTGCGCCGCGATGCGGCGGAGGTCAGCAGATGAAGCTCTTCGGAATGGTTCTGGTCGCGGCAGGCGTCGTCGCGGTCGCGAGCTCGGGCGCCGTCGCGGCGCCGTGCACGCACGACCTGGACGCGGTCATCGCCGCGGTGACGGCGCGGACGGGCGCCACCAAGGCGGAGAAGAAGGCGCTCGCCGCGGCGAAGAAGCTGTTCGCGAAGAAGTCGAGCAGCTTCGGCGACGACGTCTCCATCGCGGCCGGCGCCTTGAAGGCGCTCGAGAAGGGGTTCCCCGGCGACGCGGCGTTCGGCGCCGCGGTCTCCACGGCCGGGACCGCGTTCAACGGCGACGGCGCCCTGTTCCGCGACGCGCTGACGGCGGATGTGAACGCGGCGACGAACGCGAAGGCGAAGGCCAAAGCCCAGAAGCACCTCGACAAGGGCAACTCGATCGTCGCCGGCGCCGTCAGCCTGACCTCTCCCGCCGCTCAGTTCGCCGCGGGCGCGAAGGCGTTCAAAGAGTACGCCAAGGCGAGGAGCGCACTGCCGGTCGTGCGGTCGTTCACGGCGAAGGTCGACGGGGTCGAGTTCACGCCCGCCGGCGGCTTCTCCGCCAACATGGTCGGAGAGGATCTCGTCGTGACCGGTCACACCGCGGACGTGGGCGGTGAATCGGAGCTGATCAACGTGTCGCTGCGCCGGCCGTTCTGCTTCGGCACGTTCCCGCTGACCGGACTCACCGCGCTCTACGCGAAGTGCCCCACCAGCGATCCGACCTGCCCCGAAGGGACGAAGCATGTCGATGACCGAGGCGGCGAGATCACCATTACCGCGTACGACGCCAAGCGGAAGTTCGTCGAGGGGACGTTCCACTTCGTCGCCGAGAAGCAGGGCGACGCGCAGAGCTTCGTCACCGTGACGGAAGGAACGTTCCGCCTGAACTGGCGGGTCGTGAAGCTCACCGCACGCTGAACCTCGCCAGGAAGTCAGGCGCGCGGCGCGGAGCTTCGGAACGCGCGCCGCGCTTCCGCGACGAACGCTTCCACGAGATCTCGCCGTTTGCGGCCGTCGGCGCCTTCGACGCCCGTGTGGACGTCCACCGCGGCGGGCCGGACGCGCGCGATGGCGGCCGCCACGTTCGTCGACGTGAGTCCGCCGGCGAGGATCACCGGCTTCGTCGACGCGGCCACGAGACGCGCGCTGACGTCCCAGTCGTGGGTCTTCCCCGTCGCGCCGCTCGCGCCCGTGGCCGCGTCGAACGTGTCCGTGATGAACGCGTCGACGTGGGGGCTCGCGTCGACGAGCGTCCGTTCGAGCTCGCCCTCGTTGCCGGCGCGCACGACGAGGCTCTTCACCACGAGAAGTCGCGGCGCGCGGGCGCGCAGCCGGGCGAGCTCGGAGACGGCGATGTCGCCGTGGACCTGCACCGCCGCCACGCCGAGGAACTGCGCGAGGTCGACGAGGCTCGCCGCGTCCGACAGGTACGTGATCAGGATCGCGCGCGTCGACGACGGCAGCGCGCGGACGATCCGGGCCGCGTCCGCCTCGGACAGGTCTTCGCGGTGCACCGCCAGCCGGAGCGGGAATCCGAGCCAGTCGGCGCCGAGCTCGACGAGCAGGTCGGCCTCGGCCCGATCGATCACCCCGGCCACCTGGACCGCGTGGTGAAAGGCGTCTGCGCGCGCGCTCACGACGTCAATATCGCACAGATACGGCCCGCGGAACGCCGCGGCGGACGCTCAAATTGATCGGGAGAACTTATCCGTCAAGTCGCCCCGTTCGCCAGCCGACCTTTGTTGAACGCAGCCGGTGTGGGGCGGATATGGTCCTCCCCGTCCGATCCGTCCAGCTTTGGGACACTGAAGGAGAGAGATTCATGAGAGCAGTGCGCGCGATCTTGTTCACAGGACTCGTCGCGATGGCGGCCGGCGCCGCCTCCGCGGCCGGCACGAACGGTATCTTCAACCTCAACCGCGACGGCAGTCAGGGGATCATCCAGGATCTCACGGACGACAAGGCGCTGTTCGACAAGGAGAGCGACAAGGCAAAGTTCGACAAGGCGATCGCCCTCCTCTCGGCGGCGCCCGAGACGCCTCTGAGCCAGACGGCCAGCGTCAAGGCGTTCCAGGGCGCCATGGTGAAGCTGAGCAAGCTGGCGAAGAACGAGAACGTCGCGCCCGACCTCGCCGAGGCTGTGGACACGCTCTACTTCCAGGTGTACGGCTACAACGCGAGCGCCGCGTCGTCGGTGGCGAACTACTACAGCACGCACACCGGCCGCAAGGACCTCCTCGCGTACGGGCGGATCGTCTTCGCCTTCGCGAAGCGCATCGCGAAGCTTGAGTCGACGCAGGGCGGCGGCAAGCTCGCCGGGAAGACGCCCGCCCAGAAGGCGTCGATCTACCTCGGCGTCACGAAGGCCGGCGACGCGCTGATCAAGAAGTTCGGCCCGCCCCCGGGCTAGTCCTCGCCCTCCGAAAGACCACACCGACCCGCCTCTGTCCCGACCGGACGGGGGCGGGTACATTGTTTCCGGGCCCGGACGGGCCCGGGAGGCAGCCCATGGACGCGTTCGACATCCGTCTCGACGGGATGCGGATCGAGAACCTGCGGCGCCGCGAGCTGCTCCGCATCGCGGGGCTCGCCGGCGTCGGCGTCGCCGCGGGCTCGCTCTTCGGTGGCGCGGCGGCCGCGTTCGCCGGGCCCGACGCGCCCGCGGCGAAGCCCTCGCCGTACAAGACGAAGCACGTCGTGCTGCTCGCGTTCGCCGGCGGCGTGCGCGCGCGCGAGGTCATCGGCTCGCCGCAGAACGCGCCGAACCTGACGCGCATCGGGAACAGGGGCTGTGTGCTGCCGTACGTGAGGGCGGCGAACCTCGGCCACTACGGCGCGGCGCTCGCGATCTTCACCGGCTGCTCCGAGGCGAAAGGCATCCGCGAGAACGCGCGCGGCGACAACCCGACGATCTTCGAGTACCTGCGCAAGGACGCCGGACTGCCGGCCGACCAGGTGTGGCTCTCGACGACGGCCGGCGCGCAGACCATCAATTTCTCGTACAGCACGAGCGCCGACTACGGCGGCAAGTACGGCGCGAACCTCATCTCGACCGACGGCCTCTTCAACGCGGAGTTCCGCAACCTCATCACGAGCTTCGGCAACGTGTCGCTGCCGTCGGACAAGGAGGCGAGGGAGGTCGCGGACCTCGCGAAGGCGCTCGACCCCAAGTTCCTCGACGGCGTGAAGGACCGTTCGTTCGCGAACGACCCCGAGGCCTCGCTGCGCATCCAGCGCTACATCCTCGAGGAGCTCAAGGGCGACACGGCCGACCTCACCGGCCCCGGCGCGGGCGACGCCAAGGCGATCCGCGTCGCGCGCAACCTGCTGCGCCTCTTCAAGCCGAAGGTCACCGCGATCGTGCTGCAGAACGCCGACGTCGCGCACGGCAGCTTCAACTCCTACGTCGACGTGATCCGCCGCAACGACCAGGAGGTCGGCCTGCTCTGGCAGTCGATCCAGCAGGACCCCGAGCTCAAGGACAGCACGACGCTCTTCGTGCTGCCGGAGTTCGGCCGCGACCACGACCTGAACGACCGCAACGGCCTCGACCACGGCGACGGCTCCGACGACCTGCACCGCATCTTCTGCATCGCGAGCGGGCCGGACTTCAAGCAGGGCAAGACGCTGACCGGCGCCGCGGACTCGATCGACGTGTGCCCCACGATCGCGGAACTCCTCGGGACGAAGTCTCCGGACGCGAAGGGCAAGTCGATGAAGCAGCTCTTCGCCTGATGCGAGCCCGTCTCGCCGCGGCGGCACTTCTGGCCGCGATCGCGGCGGTGGCGGTCACGCCGGCCGGCCGGGCCGCCGACGACGCCGCGGGAGTGCCCGCGTCCAAGGACGGCGGCTGCGCGACGTGCCACGCGGGCATCGAGGACATGCATCCGTGGGCGCCCGTCACGTGCGCGATGTGCCACGGAGGCGACTCCGCCGCGGCGACCAAGGACGCGGCGCACATCGCGCGACAGTCGCGGCCGCCCGGCGACGAGCGAGTGCTCGGCCTCGGTCTCGATCTTCCGTACGCGCGCTTCGTCGACCCCGGCGACCTGCGCGTCGCGGCGCAGACGTGCGGTCCGTGCCACGCGAAGGCCGTGTACGACGCCGGCCACTCGCTGCACGCGACGACGTCGGGTCATCTCGGCGACGGCCTCTACGAGAACGGCGTCGTCTCCGACCGGCACCCGCGCGTCTCCATCTTCGACGTGAAGGACGAGCTCCCGGAGTCGACGCCGCGTCCGAAGGAGGCGCTGCCCAGCCTGCGCTTTCCAGCACATTGGGATCCTAAGCTTAGAATTCCACGTGGACAAGTTGT
>JADMIO010841999.1_pt1 | contig 36593 bp, 37 predicted proteins | sample 8958161 | NCBI WGS metagenome assembly JADMIO01 (sample SAMN16585339, study PRJNA669376) | soil metagenome | isolation source: Crop rotation soil | place: USA: Cullars Rotation, Alabama | collected 2011
CTTTCCCGTCGCCGGCGCGTGCGAGCACGCCGTGCTGTTCCAACGCGACCGCGAGCCGGTGCGCGGTCGGGCGCGCGAGACCCGTCTCGTCGACGAGGTCGGCCAGCGTGCAAGGCCCAGCGCGCGCGATCGTGTCGACGAGGAGCACGGCGCGGTCGAGCACCTGCACCCCACTCGCTACAATGTCCATGTACTGATACTACCGTCTCAATATGTGAGACAGGAGCCATGCCATGGGCCGCACGCTCTCCGAGAAGATCTGGGAACAACACGTCGTCCACCGCGCCGACGGTGAGCCCGACTTGCTCTACATCGATCTCCATCTCGTTCACGAGGTCACGTCGCCGCAAGCGTTCGACGGGCTGCGTATGGCGGGCCGCGGCGTGCGCCGCCCCGATCTCACCATCGCGACGATGGATCACAACGTGCCGACCGCGGGCCTCGACCGTCCACTCGAAGACCCGATCTCGGCGAAGCAGATGGAAGTGCTCGCGCGCAACTGCGCCGAGTTCGGCATTCGTTGTTACGCGATGCGCGACCCCGGGCAGGGCATCGTGCACGTGATCGGGCCGGAGCAGGGACTCACCCAACCGGGCATGACGATCGTGTGCGGCGACAGCCACACCTCGACGCACGGCGCGTTCGGCGCGCTCGCCGTCGGCATCGGCACGAGCGAGGTCGAGCACGTGCTCGCAACGCAGACGCTGCCGCAGATGAAACCGGGGACGATGGCGATCACCGTCGACGGCACACTGCCCGCGGGCGTCACCGCGAAGGACGTCGTGCTCGCGATCATTGCCCGCATCGGTACGGGTGGCGGGATCGGCTCGGTGCTCGAGTACCGCGGCGACGCGATCCGTGGCTTGTCGATGGAAGGCCGCATGACGGTGTGCAACATGTCGATCGAGGCGGGCGCGCGCGCCGGCTTGGTCGCGCCGGACGACACCACGTTCGCGTACCTCGAAGGGCGTCCGTTCGCGCCGCGCGGGAAGGCGTGGGAGCAGGCCCTCGACGACTGGCGCGCGCTCGTCACCGACGACGACGCGACCTTCGACAAGGAAGTGACGATCGACGGGTCGACGCTTGCACCGCACGTGTCATGGGGCACGAACCCCGCACAGACGATCACGATCGACGGCGCGGTGCCCGATCCCGATTCGTTCGCCGACGCGTCGGCGCGTGAATCGGCGAAGCGCGCGCTCGCGTACATGGGTTTGAAGGCCGGGACCCCGATGCGGGAGGTCGCGGTCGACACGGTGTTCATCGGGTCGTGCACCAACTCGCGCATCGAAGACCTGCGCGCCGCGGCAGACGTCGCGCGCGGCCGGCGCGTGAAGGCAGGAGTGCGCACGCTCGTCGTGCCCGGCTCGGCGGCGGTGAAAGCCGAGGCCGAACGGGAAGGGCTCGACGCGGTGTTCCGCGACGCCGGCTTCGACTGGCGCGAGCCGGGCTGTTCGATGTGCCTTGCGATGAACCCCGACAAGCTCGCACCGGGCGAACGGTGCGCGTCGACGTCGAACCGCAACTTCGAAGGGCGCCAGGGCAAAGGCGGCCGCACGCACTTGGTCTCCCCCGCCGTCGCCGCCGCCACCGCGATCGCCGGCCACTTCGCTACTCCCACCGATCTGGAGGGCTCGTGAACCCGGTTCGGATCATCACCGGTCGCGGCGTACCGCTGGTGCGCTCCGACGTCGACACCGACCAGATCATCCCCAGCGACTGGTTGAAGCGCGTCGAACGCACGGGTTTCGGCGCGGGGCTGTTCTCCGAGTGGCGCGAGAACTCCGACTTCGTACTCAACCAGCAGCGCTACGACGGCGCGAAGATCCTCGTCGCCGGCCCGAACTTCGGAACGGGCTCGTCGCGCGAGCACGCGGTGTGGGCGTTGATGGACTACGGATTCGAGGCCGTCGTCGCGCCGCGCTTCGCAGACATCTTCCGCAACAACGCCGGCAAGATGGGCCTGATCGTCGCGCCGATCTCGCAAGACGCCGTGCACCGCTTGTGGGAAGCGATCGAGGAAGACCCGAACGTCGACATCGTGATCGACGTCGAGCACAAACGTGTCGCGGTGCCGGCCATCGGGCTGGACGAGGAATTCGACCTCGACGACTTCACCCAGTACCGGCTGCTGAACGGGCTCGACGACATCGGGCTGACCTTGCGCAACAACGACGCGATCACGCGTTACGAGGCGAACCGGCCGGCGTGGTTGCCGGCGACGACCGGTTGACGGCGGCGAGCGGCCGTCGTCCCGAACCGCGAACCGAAAAGACGTCGACACGACGGCCGATCCGGTTGGTTCGCGTGCGCCGGGGCATCATCTCGGCATGCCGTCCGCCACCGAGCGATTCGCCTTCGCATTCGACCGCCGGTTCCGGCCGTTGCTCGCGCTCGCCGGCGTCACGCCGGGCCGCGCACACGTCACGTTGACCGACGACCGGCTGCGGATCCGTTTCGGCCCGTGGACGTGCGACACGGCGCTCACCAACGTGCGCGACACGTGCATCACCGGGCCCTATCAGTGGTACCGAGCGATCGGCGCGCGCGCTTCCTTCGCCGATGGCGGTGCGACGTTCGGCACGACCACACGCGGCGGCGTGTGCATCCTCGTGCACGAACCGGTTCCCGCGCTCGCGCCGTTCGGGCTCGTCCGCCACCCCGGCATCACGGTCACGGTCGCCGAAGCGGAGCGCTTCGCCGCGACGCTGCGGCGACGGGCCGGTCTCGACGCGTGACGAGACCTGAGGACTGACTACGCGGCCGGTTCGAAGACCGGCGCGAGCTCCTGCTCGGTCCAGATGTCGGCCAGCTCGTGCGCGAGCTCGCTGGTTTCCTCGTTCGCTGCGAGGTACTCGAAGAAGTCGATGACACTCATGATTCCGCCTCACGGTCGGGTCGTCCGCAGGATGATGCGTGACGCCCCTGAGAAGTTGCCTTCGACGGAAGAGTCTTCCCGCCGAACGCCGCCGTCACACGCCGGTCACGACGGCTTGCTCCCTGCAACAACCGCCAGCTCCCGCCACTTCCAGAAACAGTCCACGTTTACGAAATCGCAACCTGTCAGCCATTTCACGTGCTGTTCTACGGAAACGAGCTGGTTGGACGGGTCGTCGTCGTCCGGCAACACCCCGAGTGCCGCCAGGAACTGCTCGTGAAGATCTTGTGTAGGCGAGGCCACGTGTTCCGCGTTGACGAACCGCCCGCCCGGCCGGAGGCGCGCGAACACCTCGCCGTAAAGCGCCTGCTGGCGCGGCGGGTCGAGGTGGTGGATCGCGAAGCTCGACACGACGAGGTCGAAGCCGTCGAGGTCCGCGGGCAGCGGCGCGGACAGGTCGTGCGCGCGTACGGCCGCGCGCGGTTCGTTCGTGAATCGTACGCGCGCTCGCTGCAGCATCTCCTCGCCGAAGTCGAGGCCGACGCCCGTCGCTCCCGGGCGCGCCGCGAGGACGAGCGCGAGCGTGCTGCCGTCGCCCGTGCCCAGGTCGAGCACGCGCTCGACGTTCGGGGGCAACAGCTCGACGAGCACGTCGAGCGCGTCGACGCGGTGCGGGATCGTGTCGCGCCGCTCGAGGTACGCCCGCGCGTGTTCGGTGTCGACCCACAGGTTGGTGCTCACGGGCCGACTTCGGCGGTGCGCGGGTCGTCACCTCGTTCGCGCAGGCGCACGATCTTGTTGACCGCGTTGAGGTACGCGCGCGCCGACGCTTCGACGACGTCGGTCGCGACGCCCCGGCCGGTGACACGCCGCCCGTCGACGTCGACGGTCACGGTGACGGCGCCGAGCGCGTCGGAGCCACCGGTGACCGACGACACCTGGAAGTTGCCGAGCGTGCCGCGCACACCGCTCGCTTCGCTGATGGCGGCAATCGCGGCGTCGATCATGCCGTCGCCCGAGCCGCTCGCATCACGTTTGCCGTCGGGGTCCGTGAGGACGACACGCGCGCTCGGCTTGGTGGTGGTGCCGCCGTGCACCTCGAGCTCGTGGATCGCAAAGCGGTGCACCATGCCGGTGCCGAGCTCCTCCGCGACGATCGCTTCCAAGTCGGCTTCGGTGATCTCGACCTTCTTGTCGGCCAGCTCCTTGAACCGCACGAACGCGCTGTTGAGCGCGTCACCCTGGACGTGAATGCCCATCTTGGCGAGGGTGTCGGAGAACGCGTGGCGGCCGGAGTGCTTGCCGAGCACGATCTGCGCGGCTTCTTGGCCGACGGTCGACGCGTCGATGATCTCGTATGTCTCGCGATCCGAGAGCACGCCGTGCTGGTGGATGCCCGCCTCGTGCGCGAACGCGTTCCGGCCCACGACCGCCTTGTTGTACTGCACGTGGTAGCCCGTCATGCGTGACACCAGGCGCGACGTACGTGCGAGCTCTTCGGTGCGCACGCCGACGTCGACCGGACCGAAGTGGTCACGCCGCGTGCGGATCGCCATCACGACTTCTTCGAGGGCGGCGTTCCCGGCGCGCTCCCCGAGCCCGTTGATCGCGCACTCGACTTGCCGGGCGCCGTTCACGACACCGGCGAGCGAGTTCGCGACGGCGAGCCCGAGGTCGTTGTGGCAGTGCGTCGACACGATGTAGTCGCCGTGCACGTTCTCGATGACGTACTTGATCAGTCGGCCATAGTCTTCGGGAACGGCGAAGCCGACCGTGTCCGGGATGTTGATCGTCGTCGCGCCCGCGTCGACGGCGATCTGACACACCTCGCACATGAAGTCGGGATCGGAGCGGTAGCCGTCCTCGGGCGAGAATTCCACGTCCTCGACGTAACCGCGCGCCCGCGCCACCGCCGCGCCGGCTTCGTGCTTCACCTGCTCGGGCGTCATCCGGAGCTTCTTTTCCATGTGGATCTTCGACGTCGCGATGAACACGTGGATGCGCGGCTTGTCGGCGTGGCGCACCGCTTCCCACGCGCGGTCGACGTCCTTGAAGCCGGTGCGCGAGAGGCCGGCGATGATCGGGCCCTTCACCGCCTTCGCGATCGCTTCGACGGATTCGAAGTCGCCGTCGGACGCGATCGGGAACCCGGCCTCGATGACGTCGACACCGAGACGCGCGAGCTGCTCGGCGATCTCGAGCTTCTCGGCGACGTCGAGCGAGATGCCCGGTGACTGTTCGCCGTCCCGCAGCGTCGTGTCGAAGATTTTCACCTGATCCATGACTCTTCGCTCGCTCTCTGCGGGCCGGGATACCCGGCCCGCGGTCGTTCGCTTGCCGGCGAGTTCGCTTCGCCTTGCCGACTGGTCGACTCCACGCTCCACTCCCCTTCGGTCGCTTCGCTGTCGTCTCCGACGGCTTTGCTCACCGCATCTCGCCTCACGAGATCACTTCATCCATCGGGGTTCATTGCAACGAAAAACCCTCCGGCCGGATCGGCACGGAGGGCGGAAGCGCGAGCACCTACGGGCGCTCGCGCCTACATAAGGAGGAGGCTCAGCAGTGCTGCGGAAGCCGTTGTCTCCTTGCGCATAGTCGTTCCAGTCTGCCAGTCGGCGCACATTGCGTCAAACCGTCATTCGGCAGAAGCGGGCGTGCGCATGAGAGAATTGCCCGATGAAGAAGGCCGCGCGGCGCGCGCTGGGGCTCGGACTGATCGGCGGCATCGCCTATGCCCTGTGGCGGGCGTGGCAGGCGCGCGTGCCGGCACGCGACGACGGCCTCGAGTGGGAGTCGGCGCCGTTCCCGTTCCCGCCGGTGCCGCGGCCGGCACCGCCGAAGAGCGCCTGGGCCGAGCCGAACGACGACGGCAGCTGCCCCGCGAGCCACCCGATCAAGGGCAAGCAAGCGAGCGGCATCTATCACGTTCCGGGCGGCGTCAACTACGAACGCACGCGTCCCGATCGCTGCTACGCGGACGAAGACGCGGCGTTGCGCGACGGGTTACGACGCTCGAAGCTGTAAACGGCGCGCGCGTCAGTGTGCGATCGCGACGGGCGCCTTGGTACGCGCGTCGACGAGCACGCGATCGCCGAGCGGGGCCGCGAGCGTGACGGCTTGGTGGCGGATCGCGCCGATGAGAGGGCAGGCGACGTGCGGCGGCAGCGGGGGTTCGTGAGCCAGCGGCCGCACAGTGATCGCGACGGCGGTATCGGTCGCGAGTTGGTCGATCGTGTAGTCCAGTCCGCACGGACCGGGACCGGGTGGTGATCCGGTGAACGTGACCGTGAGCGTGCGACCGTCGGGCGCGATCCGCGCGTCGAGCTGCGCGGTTCCGGGCGTCACACCGGCCGGGAAGAAGCGCAACGACGGCGCGACCGCGAGCACTGCTGACGGATCTTGCACACCGCGGAACGAGAAGAACCACGCGGGAAGCGTTCGCCGGCCGCGATCGGTGCCGAAGGACGCACTTCCGAAGCGCACCGCGTCGACGACGAGCGGCGAGGGCGGGTGCGTTTGGCCGGGCGCGCGCGAGCCGGAGGCGCGCATGAACGCGAGCGCGCCGACCGCGCCGACCGCGCCGACGACTTCGTAACCGCCTGCTTCGGAAGGCGCGGCGGGCAGCCGGGCGGGCGCGGTGAACAGTCCGGAGAGAAAAGCTTCCTTCGCGTCGTCGGTAGCGAATCCGCTCGCCGGCGCCGCGACGGGGTCAGTGGTGAGCACGAGCGGGCGCGGCGACGCGTGCACGGGGAACGATGTCCACGTTTGCAGCGCGTCTTCGAGCGCCGAGCGGTCGGTGGCCGGGATCGGAGTGGTCGTGCTCGTCGTGCTGGTCGGCGCGGGCGCGGTCACGGGGGGCGTGGCGTTCTTGGCGGCTCCGCGGGACCCGCAACCGGCGAGCGCGAGAACGACCAGCACCAACACTGCGCGGCGCGTCACCACCGTTCGACGGCCCGTTCCTTCGGAAAGTTCCATCCCTCAGTCGAGGTCGATCGCGCGTGCGGAGTGGACGCCCGGGACCGCGGTGATCTCGGCCAGCAGCCCGGCCGGGACCGACGTGTCGGTGGCGATCGCCATCAATGCGGCTTCGCCGGCGGCGCTGCGGCCCACGTGGATGTCGGAGATGTTCACGCCCGCGCCGCCGAGCGTCGAGGTGACCGAGCCGATCATGCCGGCGACGTCGTCGTTGTGCACGATCAGCATGTGGCGCGCCGGCGGCAGGTCGACGGAGTGGCCGTCGATGCCGACGATGCGCGGCGCCTGTTGCTTGCCGAACAACGTCGCGGCGACGTGCGTGCCCTGGTCGCCCCGCACGACGATCAGGTTCACGTAGTCGCGCGCGTCCGACGATTTCGTCTCGCGCCACACCAGACCGCGTTGCTCGGCGATCTGCGGCGCGTTGACGAACGACACCGGCTCGTCGACCATCGGCGCGAGCACACCCTTCAACACCGACAGCGTCAGGACGCGACAGTCGTAGTCGGCGATCTCGCCTTCGTACTCGATGTTGAGCGTGCCGGGAACGCCACCCGCAAGGCCCGTGAACAAGCGGCCGATACGTTCGGCGAGCGGCAGGAACGGGCGCACGCTCTCGGACGCCTCCGAGGCGGCGACGTTGACGGCGAACGGAACGAAGTCGCCGCGCAACGCGAGGACCACTTGCTCGGCGATCGTCTCGCCCGCCTTGTCCTGCGCTTCGGCCGTCGACGCGCCGAGGTGCGGCGTGACGACGACGCTGTCGAGCGCGAACAGCGGCGAGTCGGTCGTCGGCTCCTTGGCGAACGTGTCGATGGCCGCGCCGCCGAGCCGGCCGTCGGCGATCGCGGCGGCGAGCGCGTCCTCGTCGACGATGCCGCCTCGGCCCGCGTTGATCAGCCGCATGCCCGGCTTGGCGCGCGCGAGAACCGCGGCGTCGACGAGGCCGACGGTGTCCGGCGTCTTCGTCGCGTGGATCGACACGAAGTCGCTGATCGCGACCAGCTCGTCGATCGTCGGCGCGAGCTGCACGCCGAGCTGGCGCGCGCGATCGGCGCTGACGTACGGGTCGTAGGCGACGAGCCGCATGCCGAACGCGTGGGCCCGTTGCGCGACGAGCACGCCGACGCGCCCGAGGCCGACGATGCCGAGCGTCTTGCCGTGCAGCTCGACGCCTTCCCACTTCGACCGGTTCCACTGCGCGTTCTTGAGGTCGGCGTTCGCCTGCGGAACGTTGCGTGCCTGCGCGAGCAGGAGCGCGAGCGTGTGCTCGGCCGCGGAGAGGATGTTCGACTGCGGCGCGTTCACGACCATCACGCCGCGCCGGGTGGCTTCGGCGACGTCGACGTTGTCGAGCCCGATGCCCGCACGCCCGACGACGATCAGGTCGTCGGCCGCGGCCAACAGCTCGGCGGTGACCTGGGTCGCGCTGCGGATGACGAGCGCGTGCGCACCCTTGATCGCGTCGCACAGCTGCTCGGGCGAGAGCCCGACCTGCATGTCGACGTCGAGGCCCGCGTCGCGCATCGCGTCGAGCCCGCGTTCGGCAAGAGGTTCGGAGACGAGCACCCGGTGCGCCATCACGCCCAGGGTAGATGGCGCGTCTGTAGGTGGCGGAAAACGCCCCTCACAGACGCATCACCGCGTGGTCACGCGGAGAGGAGGTCGGCGATGCGGCGGACGCCTTCACCGAGGTCGTCGTCGCCGAGCGCGAACGACAACCGCGCGTAGCCGGGCGCGCCAAAAGCTTCGCCGGGCACGATCGCGACCTTCGCGACGTCGAGCAGCACCTCGCAGAGCTCGAGCGTGCTGCGCGGCGTGCGACCCGCGATCGCGCGCCCGAGCACGCTTTCGAAGCTCGGGAAGCAGTAGAACGCGCCTTCGGGCGGCAGCACGCTGACGCCCGGGATCTTCGACAACAGCTCGTACATCATGTGGCCGCGCCGTGCGAACGCGTCGCGCATCTCCGCAACAGCCGCGAGATCGCCGCTCACCGCGGCGAGCGCGGCGGCCTGCGCCACGTTCGACACGTTCGACGTCGAGTGCGACTGCAAGTTGATCGCGGCCGCGGTCACGTCGGGCGGGGCGATCATCCACCCGACGCGCCAGCCCGTCATCGCGTACGTCTTCGCGACGCCGTTGAGGATCACGCACTGTTCCATCAGCTCGGGCACGAGGCCGGGCATCGACGTGAACGTGTGCCCGTCGTAGGTCAGGTGCTCGTAGATCTCGTCGGTGATCACCCAGATCCCACGGTCGAGCGCCCACCGCCCGATCGCTTCCACCTCGTCCGCGGGGTACACCGCGCCCGTCGGGTTGCTCGGCGAAACGAACAGCAACGCCTTGGTGCGCGGCGTCGCCGCCGCCTCCAACTGCGCGACCGACACGCGAAAACCGGTCTCCTCGGTCGTCGGCAGCACCACGGGCACGCCACCGCCGAGCGCGATGCACTCGGGGTAGGAGGTCCAGTACGGCGCCGGCAACAACACCTCGTCGCCCTCGCCGCAGAGCACTTGGAACGTGTTGTAGACGGCGTGCTTGCCGCCGTTCGTCACGATCACGTTCCCGGCCGCGCAGTCGACGCCGGAGTCGCGCTTGGTCTTGTGCGCGATCGCGGCCCGCAGCTCGGGCAACCCCGGCGTCGGTGAGTAATGATGAAACCGCGGATCGCGACACGCCGCTTCCGCGGCGGCCACGATGTGCTCGGGCGTCGGGAAGTCGGGCTCGCCCGCCCCGAAGCCGATGACGTTCTCGCCCGCCGCCTTCAGGGCTTTCGCCTTGGCGTCGACGGCCAAGGTCGCGGACTCCTGGATGGCGGCGATGCGGGGCGAGAGGCGATGCACCGCTCCATGGTGGCACGTCGGGCCGGAAGCGCCGGCCGGGTTTCGCGGCGCCCGCCCGGAGCCGAACCCTCATCGAGCAGCGGCCCGCGCGTAGCCTGTTCGCCCATGCGCCGGCGCATGCCGCTCGCCGCCCTCGTGGCTGCGGCGACGCTCCTCATCAGCCAGCTCGTGTGGGCGTCCGCGCCTGCGGCCGCAACGACGGCGACGTTGCCGCAACCGCAGGCCGACATCGTGGTCGACGCGACGAACGGTCACATCCTGATCGCGGACAACATCCACAAGGCGATGCACCCGGCGAGCACCGCGAAGATCATGACGGCGCTCGTCGCGGCCGAGCGCCTGGCGCCGCACGCGATGGTCACCGCCGACGCGGTGGCGGCCGGCGTCGAGGCGAACAAGATCGGTTTCACGGCCGGCACGCAGTGGCCCCTCGACGAGATGCTCGCCGCGCTGATGATGGTCTCGGCGAACGACGCCGCCTATTCGATCGCGTACACCGTCTCCGGTGGCCTCGACGCGTTCTCGACGGTGCTCAACGACACCGCGCACCGTCTCGGCATGCGCGACAGCACGTTCAACGATCCGTCGGGCCTCGACACGCGTTCGTCGTTCAAGGGCGGCCCGCTCACGAGCGCGTACGACTTGGCGATCGCAACGCGTGACGCGCTCGCAGTACCCGAGATCGCCACCTGGGCCAAGACCGCGACGTACGACTTCACCGACCCCACCGGCGCGCAGCATCACTTCACGAACCACAACAAGATGCTCGAGGGCGGCGCGTACGCGTATCCGGGGGCGACCGGCTTCAAGACCGGCTTCACCGACCAGGCACAGCATTCGTTGGTGGCGACGGCGACGCGCAACGGCCGCACGCTGATCGCGGTGATCCTCGGCGCGGTCGACGGCGGCTACCTGAACGCGGCCGCGTTGCTCGACGCGGGATTCGCGACGCCTGCGGATGCGCCGGGTGTCGATCCGCCCCTGCCGCCCGACCACGTGTCGTTGTTCGCAACGCGCGCCGCCGACCAAGGCGGCTGGGAGAAGCTCGCGAGCGCGCCGTCGCCCAAGACCGACGACTCCGGCGCGGGCGCAACTACCGACGTGCCCGCGCAGATCCAACCGCTCGCAACCGCGCCGGCCGTCGCCCATGCGAACACCGTCGTCGTGCACCGCAAGTCGTCGCACGGCCTGCTTTCGACACGCATGATCGTCATCGCCGTCGTTGCACTGGCGTTCGGCTTGGTCATGCTGCGCCGACGCGCCGTGAAACGGCAGCGGGCGCAGCGCCTGGCGCGCCGTCGCCAGCGCATGGCGGCGATGCGCAGCGGTGGGCTACCGGTCGTCGACGGCCGCTACCGCCCGGGTATACGCGTCGGTCCGCCGCTGGAGTCGCACGTGCGGGTACGCACGATGCAGAACCGGCCGGTGCAACGCGACGTCGACCTCGACTTCGACGAGGAGCTCGACTTCCTCGACGCGTGACGGCGAGCGGGATCGCGCTACCAGGGCATCGCGACGCCGCCGTTCGGCCGTTCGATCTGGCCGGTGACGAACGCGGCGGCGTCGGAGACGAGATACAGGAACGAGCGCGCGACGTCTTCGGCTTCGCCGGCGCGCCCCAGCGGCGCCATCGCGCTTGCCCGCTTGTGGTACTGCTCGAGCTTGTCGGGCTGGACCTCGCCCTTGTCGTCGACGAAGTTGTGCCGCGAGAAGTTCGTGAGGATCATGCCGGGTGCGATCGCGTTGACGCGAATGCCGTGCCGGCCCACTTCGGTCGCGAGCGTCTTCGTCAGCATCGCGACGGCGGCCTTCGTCATGCCGTAGCACGCGAGTGTCGGTGCGGGCGTGTCGATCGCGCCCGACGAGATGTTGACGATGTTGCCCGACCCCTGCGGGATCATGTGGCGGATCGCCGCTTGGCAGCCGTAGAAGACGCTCTTCAAATTGATCGCGAGGATGCGTTCGAATTCCTCGTCGGAGCAGTCGGCCACCATCTTGTTGTGGGGCACGCCCGCGATGTTGCCCATGATGTCGACACGGCCGAACTCCGATTGCGCGCGGTCGACCAGTGCGTCGACGTCGGCCCGGCGCGTCACGTCGGTGCGCATCACACGCGCTTCCCCACCGTCGGCCTTGAGCTCGTCGGCGGTTGCCTGCGCGCCCGCTTCGTCGATGTCGCCGCCGACGATCGTCGCACCCGCCACCGACAGCATGCGCGCCGTCGCCTGCCCGATGCCGCTCGCCACGCCGGTGAGCACCGCGACCTTGCCCGTCAAGTCGAAGAGATCGTGCGTTCGATTCACGACGTCGAGCCTACGATGCGGGGCCGTGCTCGCGCTCGGCTCGGGGATCAGCGACGTCAACGTCTTCGCGTATCTCGCGGCGTTCGGCGGCGGCGTCGTGTCGTTTCTCTCGCCGTGCGTGCTGCCGCTGGTACCGGGATACCTGTCGATGGTGACGGGCCTCGATCTCGCGGAGCTCGAAGAGGGGCCGCGGCTGCACGTCCGGCGCATCGTCACGACGACCGCGCTGTTCATCGTCGGTTTCGGCACGGTATTCGTGTTGCTCGGCTTGTCGGCGTCGAGCATCGGGCGACTGTTGGCCGAGCATCAACACGTGCTGACGCGTATCTCGGGCGCGGTCATGCTTGCGATGGCGTTGTTCCTCATCGGTTCGTTGTTCTTGCGCGCGCCGTGGCTGTATCAGGAGAAGCGCTTCCATCCGCAGCTCGGCCGGTACGGCGCGGCCGCGCCCGTCGTTGCGGGGGCCGCGTTCGGCTTCGGGTGGTCGCCGTGCATCGGGCCGGTGCTCGCGTCGATCTACGGCATCGCGGCGACGCAACATCGCGTGTGGGCCGGCGGCACGTTGCTCGCCGTGTACTCGCTCGGCCTCGGGTTGCCGTTCCTCGTCACCGGGCTCGCGCTCGGTCGTCTCGGGAGCACGCTCGCGTTCGTGAAGCGCAACTTCGCGGTGATCGTCGGCGGTTCGGCGGTCGTGCTCGCGGTGTTCGGCGTGTTGTTGATGCTCGACGAGCTGTGGCTCGTCAGCAGTTACCTGCAACGCGCGCTCACCGACCTGCACCTGCAGCGGCTCGTGACGCTCGGCTGACCCGTCAACCTTCCTGCGGCGCCGACTCGGGCACTTCCATCAACGGTTGACGAATCAACTCGACCTGGATGCCGTCGGGGTCTTTGAAGTACACCGATTCTTCGATGCCGCGGTCGGGCCCGATGTACGGCACGCCGGCCGCGTCGAGCGCGGTCTTCAAACGTTCGAACGTGCCGGGCGTGACCGAGATCGCGACGTGTTGCACACCGCCGAGTCCTTCGGGCACCGGTTCGAGCCCGAGGCCCGGGAAGTCGAAGAACGCGAGCATGTTGCCGGCGCCGATGTCGAAGAAGAAGTGCGACGAGCCTTCGTAATCCCGGTTCTCGAAGAGCTCGACGAGCGGGAAGCCGAGCACGTCCTGGTAGAAGCGGATGGTGCGCTCGGGGTCGGCGCATATGAGCGCGAGGTGATGCACCCCGCCGCCGTTGGAAGACGGCCGCTGCGCAGCGGGCCGGAGGTAGCGGTCGCGGAGATCGGCTCGCCGCGCCGCCAGTGCCGTGAGATCGCGTGTCGCCATGCGCCGATCATCGCGCGAGCATCCCTGCTCATGAAGATCGGAGTCTCGTTGCGCAGTGGCTACGCGCCGATGGACGCACGCGTCGGCGCACAGTGGATGATCGAACGGGCGAGGGCCGCGGCCGACGCCGGGCTCGACAGCTTGTTCGTCGGCGATCATCACAACGTCCCGGTGCCGTACTACCAGAACGTCTCGATCCTCGGCCGGCTGCTCGCCGAGTGGGACGCGCGGCCCGCCGGCGCGTTGTTCCTGTTGCCGTTGTGGCATCCCGTGTTGCTCGCCGAACAGATCGGGTCGCTCGCTGCGATCGCGCAAGGCCCGTTCGTCATGCAGTGCGCGGTCGGCGGCGGGAGCGATCAGTTCGGCGCGTTCGGCGTGTCGCTTCGTGAGCGCGCGGTGCGTTTCGAGGCGGCGCTCGACGTGATTCGGCGGTTGTGCGCGGGTGAAGCGGTGTCGCTGGACACACCGTGGCGTATCGAGCAGGCGCAGATCGCACCGGTGCCGCCGCAACCGCTCGAGGTGTGGATCGGTGCGGCGGCGCCGAAGGCGATCGATCGCGCGGCGCGCATGGGCGACGCGTTCTTGATCGGTCCCGAGGCGACACCGGCCGAGATCCCGCAACTGATCGCGACGTATCGGGAGGCGTGCGCGCGCGTCGGTCGTTCCGCGGAGCGCATCGCGGTGCGGCGCGACGTACACGTCGCCGCGACCGACGAGGACGCGGCGAGAGTCGCGGACCCGATCGTGCAGCGCGGCTACCGCGGCTTCGACCCGAGCGCGCCGGTAACGGGCGGCGTCGCGTCGGTGACCGAAGCGTTCGCGCGGTTGGCCGACATGGGCTGCACCGACGTCGTCATCCGCCACCTCGCCGACGACCAACACGACGTGCTCGATTCGTTCGCCCACCTGAAGACGGTCCGCGAGAACCTCCAATAACCCAACCAACAGATGGTGGGCTCACCTCCCGAAAACGGGGTGTCAGACCACCAACAGATGGTGGGCTCACCTCCCGAAATCGGGGTGTGAGACCACCAACAGATGGTGGGCTCACCTTCCGAAAACGGGGTGTCAGACCACCAACAGATGGTGGGATCACGAACACGCGGCCGTGAGCGGAGACGAGCGGAGCGAGCGAAGCGAACTGGCCGGAGCGATGAGCGTCCGCGGGCCGGGTATCCCGGCCCGCAGCGAATGCGACCCGAAAGCACGGCGACAAAACGTGAAAGTGCCGGGGCGGACGGTGGCGTGGGGACCACCGACCGGCCCCGGCTATTCCATTTTCTCCCAGTCGGCTCGCAAGAGCGACGACCCTCGGACGATTTGCAAGGGTTCCGTACCGATCCCGGGGAAGGGGCCATACCGTTCGTCCGGTCGGTCACGAAGGCGCTTCCGCGCGCGGCAAGCTTGACGGGATGGAACCGCGCTGGGTCGACACGGACGAGGGCTTGGCCGCGGTGGTGGACGCGGTGCGCGCCGAGCCGCGTTACGCGTTGGACACCGAGTTCCATGGCGAGCGTTCGTATTGGCCGCGCTTGGCGCTGATCCAGTTGGCGTGGCGCGATGGTGTCGCGCTGATCGACCCGCTGAGTGTCGACGTGTCGCCGTTGCGTGAGGTGTTGTGCGGGCGCGCATGCATGGTCGCGCACGCGGCCGATCAGGATCTTGCGATCCTCGAGCGCGCGTGCGGCGCGGTGCCGACGTCGTTGTTCGATACACAGGTCGCAGCCGGCTTCGTCGGCATGGGCAGCGCCTCGTTGGCGTCGGCCGTCGAACGCTTGCTGAGCACTCGTCTCGCCAAAGGTGACCGCTTGACCGACTGGACGCGTCGCCCGCTGCGCGCCGAGCAGCGCGCGTATGCCGCGGCCGATGTCGAGCACTTGTTGGCGCTGCACGACGCGCTCGTCGAAAAGCTCCAAGAGAGCGGGCGTTTGCAGTGGGCGCTCGACGAGTGCGAGGAACGCCGCCAACGCGTTCGGACGCGACCCGAGCCCGAAGTCGCGTGGTGGCGCATCAAAGGCGCCCGCCAGTTGCGCGGCACGACGCGCGGCGTTGCGCAATCGGTCGCGGCGTGGCGCGAGCGCACTGCCGAGGCGCTCGACGTGCCGCCGCGCTATGTGTTGTCGGATCTGGCACTCGCCGGTCTGGTGCACCGGCCGCCGTCCAACCGCGACGAGCTGAGCGCGGTGCGGGGCATCGACGGGCGCTTGCGCGACTCGCAGGCCAACGAATTGCTCGCCGCGGTGAAATCGGGCACCGAGCTGGACTCGAGCCGGTTGCGCGTGCCCGAGACGGGTCGCGTCGACCGTTCGCTCGCACCGGCGGTGACCGTGCTGGGTGCGTGGCTCGCGCAACGAGCGTCGGAGCTCGATCTCGATCCGACGTTGCTCGCGACGCGCGCGGAGCTCACACAGCTGTTGCAGAACGAGCCGAGCCGGCTGGCGACGGGTTGGCGCCACCAGCTCGTCGGCGAACCGTTGCAGAAGTTGTTGCGCGGCGAGGCCGTGCTGGTGTTGCAGGACGGCGGTCGTCGTCTCGAGCTGCGCGACCTGTAGCTTCCGTCCGTATGGCACCGTTCAAGGTCGGGGTCCAGCTGCACCCGCAGGCAACGTCGGTGGACGCGCTGCGTGCAGCCTGGCGCGCCGCCGACGCGCTGGGCGTCGACAGCATCTGGATCTGGGATCACTTCTTCCCGTTGTACGGCGATCCCGACGCCGCGCACTTCGAGGCGTACACGCTGTTGGGCGCGATGGCGGCCGACACGTCGCACGCGCAGCTGGGCGCGCTCGTCACGTGCAACTCGTATCGCAATCCGAACTTGCTGGCCGACATGGCGCGCACGATCGATCACATCAGCGGCGGCCGTTTCGTCCTCGGCATCGGTTCCGGGTGGTTCGAACGCGACTACGACGAATACGGCTTCGACTTCGGTACCGCGCCGTCGCGGTTGCGAGATCTCGCGCGCGACCTCCCAGTGATCATGGATCGCTTGAGCCGGCTCGAGCCGCCGCCGGCGGGACGGCTGCCGATCCTCGTCGGCGGATCCGGCGAGAAGGTCACGTTGCGGCTCGTTGCCGAGCACGCCGACGCGTGGAACTCGTTCGGACCGCCCGACAACTACGCCCGCAAGTCGGCGGTGCTCGACGAGTGGTGCGCGCGGCTCGGTCGCCCGCCGCAACAGATCGAGCGCACGGTCGCCATCAGCGGCTCCGAGATCGACGACGTCGACGCGTATCTCGACGCGGGCGCCGAGCACGTGATCGTGATGATCGGCCCGCCGTTCGACCTCGACCCGGTGCGCGCCCTTCTAGAACGGCGTGTCGTCTAGGACGCGCTGCACCGTGCCGTCGGTCGTTTCGTCACCCGACCCGACATCGCTGCTCTGGTTGCCGCCATCCTCGGCCGCCGGGTTGTCCGGCGGTGCCGTCACCGTCGGATCGCCCGTCGTCGCGTCAGGAGCCAGGCCACCGGTCGTGTCGTCCGGGTCCGAGCAGAACGGCATGCCCGTCGTCGGATCGATTTCGTAAGAGCCCTCGTAACCCGACGCGAGGACGCACGGGAACTGGTTGTCGTCGGACGTGCGCGGCGGCTTCGGCGGCTTCGGGTGCTTCGGGGGACGCGGCGCCTTCGGCTCGCGCGGCTTGTGCGGCACATGCGGTTTGTGGCCACCGACGTCGTCGATCCCCGGCCCGGGAAGCCGAATGTGCGGTCCGGTGGTCGGCGTCGACGGCGCGGTCGTCGTCGACGTGCTGCCGACAACGGTCACGATCTCGTCTGCCCGCGGCGTCTTCTTCGATGGTTGCTTGGCAGCGGCGAGTTGCGCCGCCGTCCGACGCGTCGTCGGACGCGCGATCGGCGTCGTCGACGTCGCGACCGCATTTTCGCTCCCGTCCCCATCGCCGCGCGGCAGCGCGACACCGCCGCCCTGGTGATCCACCGGCGGGCCGGCCGGGAGCGAGAAAACACGTTGCGGCGGGCGAGCCGGTTGGATCTCGTCGGCCATCGCCATCAGCGCGAGCGCGACTGCGAGCGCGCAAGCACTCGCCAGCGTCGAAATCCACCACCGCGCCGGACGCCGAAGCGTCGCCCCCTTCACTTCACGTGCTCCCACTCCCCGCCCGACGGAAAGTCGCCGCACCTAACTCCGAGCCCTTATCGGTTCGGCGCCAGGTCCCCTTGAGTGGAAACGGGAACGATTACGTGCCGGACAACGCGTCTGTTGTCGCATTCGAGCAGTCCGTACGTTCGGTGCGGCGCGCGCCGGCGCTCGGTCGGAGAGCCGGGATTGAACAGCAGCTGGCCGTCGACACCTTGCTCGGCGACCGGCATGTGACTGTGCCCGAACACCACGACCGCGGCGTCGGGAAAACACCGGCGCATGCGCGCGGCGCGTCCCTTGGCCGGTCCGCTGTCGTGCACCATCGCAATGGCAACGCCCGCAACGTCGACCGTCAACCTTTGGGGAAGCACGCCGACGAGCGCGGTGTCGTTGTTGCCGAGCACCGCGTGCACCGGCGCGAATCCGGAGAGCTCGTCGAGCAGGTCGTGCGTCAACACGTCACCCGCGTGGAGAACCACGTCGGCGCGTTCGAGCTCGGCGTACACCGCGTCGGGAAGCCGACGAGCGCGCCCGGGCCGGATGTGTGTGTCGGCGAGAACCAGCGCGCGAACCGCGCTCACGTCTCGGCGAGCGTCTTGCCGATCTGGAGCAGCTCCGTGGTCGCCGAACCGAGCGAGAACTCGTAGCGCTTCAGCCAGAGGAAGTAGCGGTGGATCGGGAAGTCGACGTCGATGCTGATGCCACCGTGGATGTGCAACGCGGCGTGTGCGATGCGGTTGCCGCCTTCACTCGCCCAGAACTTCGCGGTTGCGACCTCCACGTCGTCGTCGCGGCCTTCGTCGAGGTGCGTCGCGGCTTGCAACATCGTGAGCTCGATCGCCTGGTTGTCGATGTAGCAGTCGGCCATGCGTTGCCCGACCGCTTGGAACGTGCCGATCTGGCGATCGAACTGTTTCCGTTCCGTCGTGTAGTGCGCGGTCAGCCGCAAAGCCTTGTCGGCGACGCCCGCGACGACCGCACACGACGCGACCGTGGACCGGCGCAACATCCACTCGAGGATGTTTCGGCCCTCGTCGAGCGAACCGATCAGCGCGTCGTCGCCCACCACCGCGCCGGCGAGCCGCAACTCGTAATGCGGTTCGTGGTTCATGATCTCTTGCCGCTCGATGGCGACGCCCGGGGTGTTCGTCGGGACGCAGAACACGCCGACGTCGTCGCCGACTCGCGCCGGCACCAGCACCAATTCGGCGGCGGCCGCCGCCGGCACGTTCGTCTTGACGCCGTCGAGACGCCAGCCGTCGCCGTCACGCGTCGCGGTCGTCTGCGGTGACGCCGGTTCCGCGCCGTATTCGACCAGCGCGGCCGTCAACAGCACGTCGCCCGCGGCGACTTTCGACAGGATCGCCTGCTGCGCATCGGTCCCGAAGCGCGCGATCGGCAGGGCGCCGCTCACGAGCGTCGGGATCGCGGGCAACGGCGCGACGAATCGGCCGACCTCGCGCAACACCATGCACAAGTCTGCGAACCCGAGACCCAGGCCGCCGGCCGACTCGGGCATCGCGATGCCGAGGAGGTTCGCCTTCGCGAACTCGCGCCAAGTGTCGAGGTCGTACCAGTCGTCGGAGAAGTCGCGCGCCTTCAAGTGCGGCAGCGACATCTTGTCGTCGAGGATGCGCGCCGCCAGCCCGACGAGCTCCTCCTGTTCTTCCGAGAGTGCGAAGTCCACTGCGTCTCCTCCGGCTACCGCGGGCTGCCGGGCATGTTGAGCCCGAAGATCGCGATCAGGTCACGTTGCATCTCGTTGGTACCACCGCCGAACGTCAGGATGTGCATGCCGCGCAGCATGCGCTCGACGCGGCCGCGCACCACCGCGCCCGGTGAGCTTCCCGAGATCGGCGCTTGGTCGCGCATGACCTCCATCAGCAGCCGCGCCGCTTCCATGTAGAACTCGGTGCCGAACACCTTGATCGTCGACGCGTCGGCCGGGTTCAACGGCGCGCCGCTCTGCGCGAGCCACGCGACGCGCCAGTTGGCGAGCCGAAGGAACTCCAGCTTCGCGTGAACGCGTGCCAAGTTGACCTGCACCCACTCCTGGTCGATCACCCGGCGGCCGTCGGCGAGCTTGGTGTCCTTCGCCCACTGCGTCACGTCTTCGAGCTGGCGCTCGACCACGCCCGACGAGCACAGCGTGACGCGTTCGTGGTTCAGCTGGTTGGTGATGAGCGACCAGCCCTGGTTCTCTCCGCCGACGAGGTTCCCGGCCGGCACGCGCACGTCTTCGTAGTAGGTGATGTTCGTGTTCGTGTTCCCGAAGTTCTCGATCTTCTTGTACGAGAACCCGGGCGTGTCGGTCGGCACGATGATGATCGAGATGCCCTTGTGCTTCTTCGCCTCGGTGCTCGTGCGCACCGCGAGCCAGATGTAGTCGGCGCCGCTCGCCAAGCTCGTGAACACCTTCTGGCCGTTGATCACGTACTCGTCGCCGTCGCGTACGGCGCGGGTCTTCAGCGACGCGAGGTCGGTGCCGGCGTCGGGCTCGGTGTAACCGATCGCGAAGTGGATCTCACCGCGCAGGATCTTTGGCACGTAGAACTGCTTCTGCTCCTCGGATCCGTAGCGCATGATCGTCGGCGCGACCGAGTTGATCGTGAGCATCGGCACCGGTGCACCGGCGCGCATCGACTCGTCGAAGAACACGAACTGCTCGAGCGGCGTCATCCCGCGTCCGCCCCACTCCTTCGGCCACCCGACACCGGACCAGCCGTCCGCGCACATCTGCTTCCAGACGTTCTTCGATACTTGGCCGACGCCTTCACCGACGCGCAAGTCGTCTTCGACTTCGGGTGTCAAGAGGTTCTCGTAGTACGCGCGCAGCTCGTCGCGCAGCGCCTCTTGCTCCTTGCTCAAACCTACGTACATGTTTCTCCTTGTCGCCCTCGCTACGAGCCGGGATACCCGGCTCGCTTCGCTCGGGACTCCGGCGAGCTTCCTTCGCTCGCTTCGCTCGCTTCGGTCGCAGCACCTTGCGGAAATCCGACGCATCCTCTTCGCGCGCCTAGAACGTGTTCCATCTTCGCGGAGGGCCGGGTGCCCTGTCGAGCGGGCCGCGCGCATTGCACAATGTGCGGCGTGCGACTCACGTTCGCGCCCAAGCGTCGCCGTTTCCTCCGCTGGCGGACGCTGGTCGTGGCCGTCGTCGTGGCGGGAATCGCGGCCGGCGTCGCGGTGGTGCTGCGCGACAACGGCCCGCCGGCGCTGCCGTCGGGACTCGTCGACGGCTTTCTCGCCGACTGGTCGCGCGGCGCGACCGCGCCCGCGGCAACGATGTTCGACACGCCGCCGCGCGACCTCGCCGCCCGGATGACGTCGCTCGTGCACAGCGCGCCGAACAGCACCGCCAAGTACACGCGGACGAGCCTCGTGCGCACACGCGACGGTGCGGCCGCGACCTATCACGCTGCCGTCGACATCGCCGGCTTCGGATCGTTCGCATGGGACGGCGCCATGAGCGCCACCCGCGTCAAGGTCGGCACGCAAGATCAATGGCGATTGCACTGGCAACCCGACGTTCTCTATCCCGGGCTCGCCGAAGGTCAACAGCTCGAGTTCCACCTGAAGTGGCCGGCGCGCGCGTCGATCATCGCCGCCGACGGCACGTTGCTCGCGGGCACCCAGTCGATCGTGACCATCGGGCTCGAACCGGATCGCGTCGGCAGCGGGCTCGACCACATCAAGCAGCTGCTCCAGACGCTCGCCGGCACCGATCCCGCGACGATCGACGCTGCCCTGCACACGCCCGGGATCCAACCCAACTACTTCGTACCGGTCGCGTCGGTCTCGGACGACGACCGTTACCGCTCGACGATTCGACCGCAGCTCGCACCGATTCCCGGCGTGTTCTTCCACCGTGGCAGTGGCGTGCTCAACGCGAGCACGACCCTCGGCACGCAGGTGATCGGCAGCGTCGGCGACATCACTGCGGAACGGCTGAAGCGGCTGGGCGCGCCGTATACGCGCGGCGACAAGGTCGGGCTCGGCGGATTACAAGCCGCGTTCGAGACGCGCCTCGCCGGCAAGCCGAGCGGCAGCATTGAGATCGTCGCGCGCAACAAGGTCGTGCGCACCGTGCAGTCGTTCGCCGGTGCGCCCGGCCAGCCGGTCAAGCTCACGATCGACCCGAGGACGCAACAGGCGGCGGAGGCGGCGCTGGCCGGTGTCGCGCAGCCGGCGGCATTGGTCGCGATCGATACGGCGACCGGGGGTTTGCGCGCAATCGTGTCGAAGCCCGACGGCGGCTTCAACCGCGCACTCGACGGCGCGTACCCGCCGGGGTCGACGTTCAAGGTCGTCACGACAACGGCATTGCTGCGCGCGGGACGCGCCCCGAACACGCCCGCGCCGTGCCCGCCGACGATTACGGTGAACGGTCGCGTGTTCCGCAACTTCGAAGGCGAGGCCGCGGGCGCGATCGATCTCGCCGAGGCGTTCAAGATCTCGTGCAACAACGCGTTTATCGGCCTCGCCGACCAATTGCCGCCGGACGCGCTCGGCAAGAGCGCCGCGTCCTACGGTTTCAACGTCGCGTGGGATCTTCCGACGCCGGTCGCGCGTGGCTCGTACCCGACGCCGCGTGACGGCGCGGAGCTCGCCGCGTCGGCGATCGGCCAGGGCCGCGTGCTCGCGAGCCCCGCACAGATGGCATCGGTTGCCGCGGCCGTCGCCGCCGGCCAGTGGCACTCGCCCGTCCTGACGACCCAACCGAAAGCCGCGAGCAAGTCGGCACCGGCGATCGAGCCCAACGTGCTCGAGGCGTTGCGCTCGATGATGGCGAGCGTCGCGCAACCGGGCGGCACCGCCGCCGGTTCGGGACTGCCGGCAGGCGTCTTCGGCAAGACCGGCACCGCGGAGTTCGGGCCCAAGAACCCGCCCGACACGCACGCGTGGTTCATCGGTTACCGCGGCGGCCTGGCGTTCGCGATCGTCGTCGAAGGCGGCGGGGTCGGCGGCCGCGTCGCCGCGCCTCTGGCGGCCGCCTTCCTCAACGCGCTCCCGTCGTCCTAACCAAACGCGCTCCCGTCGCCCTGACCAACCTGCGTCCGTTTACCGGATCACGTCCGGTATACGGACGCAAGTTCGAGTTATTGGTCGGGCATGAGGACGGATGCGTCGATCTGGCCGGTGAACAGGCCGCCCTTGAAGCCGCCGTCGACGTCGAGCTGGTGACCGGTGAGGTACGACGCGCGAGGGCTGTTCAAGAACACCAACGGCCACGCTTGCTCTTCGGCCACGGCGTGGCGGCCGAGCGGGATCGGGAAATCGTCCATGAACTTCTTGCCCACGGCCTTCTCGAACTCCGGCATCATCGGCGTGTCGGTCGGGCCGGGGTTGATGCAGTTGATGCGAATCCCTTGCTTGGCGAGCGCGAAGGAGCGCAACGCCGTGTACGCGTTGATCGCTTCTTTCGACAAGCTGTACGCGTTCGCGAGCTCCGCGGGATGCGCCTCGCACCACGCACGCGCCGACGCGTAGTCGGGCGTCATCATCAGCTCGAACAAGAGGCCCATGTTCTGCAACCAGCCGATGCCTGCGGTCGACGCGATGCACGCGATCGCCGACCCTTGCGGCATGTTCGGGATCACCGCCTCGGTGACCTGGCGAAGGCCGCAGAAGTTGACGAGCATCACGTCGAGGTTCGGGAACGTGTTCGGCAAGCCCGCGCAGTTGAACAGCGCGTTCACGATCTTGCCGATCTTGTTGACGGCCTCGTCGACCTGTTCGGGTTCGCGGAGGTCGCACTCGGTGAAGCTCGCGAGCCCGGCGACGTCGGGCTTCTTGATGTCGATCGCGTGGACCTCGGCGCCCAGTTCGACAAGGATCTGCGCGGTCGCGGCGCCCATGCCCGACGCGGCGCCGGTCACGATCACGCGCTTGCCCTCGTACTGCAGCACGTCGCCGCCCATCACGTCTCCTCCTCCATTGGTCGACTTCGGCTTCGCCTCCCCTTCGGTCGGCTTCGCCTACGTCTCCTCCTCCATTGGTCGACTTCGGCTTCGCCTCCCCTCCGGTCGGCTTCGCCTACGTCTCCTCCAATGTAATTGCGCGTTCGGGACAGTTCTCGGCGCCGATGCGCGCCTGATCGGCGAGCGCGCCTTGCGGCGACTCGACGAGGATCTCGCAATGTCCGTAGTCGTCGGCACCGAAGACGTCGGGCGCGAGCGCGTAACAACGACCGTGACCGACGCAAAGGTCGGGATCGACGAGCACCTTCATCTCCGGGATCCTATGCTGCCGCCGATGCACGCTCACCGGCTGCTCGTGCCGTGCATGGCACTCGTGCTCGCGGCCGCGTGCAGCAGCGGGAGCAGCAAGAAGAGCCAGCCGACGCCCGCGCCGAGTACGACGCCCGCCTACCGGCTCGACGACACGTTGCGGCTCGACCAGGTCCAGGTGCTCGCCTCGCACAACAGCTACCACGCACGCCCGTATCCGCAAGTGCTGGCGTCGCTCGCCAAGTCGAACAAGGCGATCGAGCTGACACTCGACTACGCGCACAAGCCGCTCGACCAGCAATTCGATCTCGGCGTGCGCCAGATCGAGCTCGACGTGTGGGACGACCCGACGGGCGGCAAGTACGCGCGCCCCGCGTTCCCGCTCAACGTCGGCGTGAAGCTGCCGAACGACCCGGCGATGAACCGGCCCGGCTTCAAGGTGATTCACCAAGCCGACATCGACACGAACTCGACCTGCCTGACGTTCGTCGAGTGCCTGCGCATCTTGAAGACGTGGTCGGAAGCGCATCCGGGCCACGTGCCGATGATGGTGCAGATCGAGATGAAGGATCCGGCTCCCACCGAACCGATGTTCCAACGCCTCGAGCACGAGATCACTTCAGTGTTCTCACGCGACGAGTACTTCACCCCCGACGACGTACGCGGCACATTCGCAACGCTGGGCGAAGCGGTGCGCACGCGCGGCTGGCCGACGCTCGGGAAGGTGCGCGGCAAGGTGTACTTCGCGCTCGACAACGAAGGCTTCCGTGATGCGTATCTCGTCGGTCATCCCTCGTTGCGGGGGCGACTGATCTTCACGCCGTCGTCGCCCGGCCAACCGGATGCCGCGTTCGCGAAGCTCAACGACCCGCTCGCCGACCGCGCAAAGATCGCGGCCGCGCTCGCCGCGCACATGATCGTTCGGACGCGTGCCGACGCCGACACCGGCCAGGCGCGCGCCAACGACACGCGGTCACGTGATGCGGCGCTCGCCGAAGGCGCGCAGATCGTCAGCACCGATTACGAACAACCCGACCCGACGTTGCACAACGACTACATGGTGCGTATTCCGGGCGGCACACCCGCGCGGTGTGACCCCGTCAACGCGCCCGCGGGTTGCCGCTCGACCGACGTCGAGGATCCCACGCTGCTGCGCCGCTGAACGCGCTCTCGCAGCCACGTTCGACCGCGCCGTTCGAGCTTGATCGCGAGCGCGACGTACACGAACCCGATGAGCACGTCGACGACGTAGTGCTCGCCGGTGTAGACGACGGTCAATCCCATCGCGAGCGGATATGCCGCGAGCAGCACGCGTACTGCGCGTCGCGCGAATGGCCAGAGCGCGATGGCGACGAGCAGTGCGTAGCCCGCGTGCAGAGACGGGATCGCGGCGTACGGGTTCACGAGATCGCGACCTTGTTGCAAGAGCACCTCGGGCTCGCGCAGGTGCAGTGCCGACCATCCGTGCGCGGCGCTGCGCGTGACCGGCCCGATTCGGCCCATCGTCGCCGCTGCCCACGGCGGCGCGGTCGGGAAGATCGCGAACGTCACGGCGCCGAGGAACGAGAGCACCACGAGGCGCGCCGCGTACTCCGACCAACGTGCGCGGTCGCGCGTCCACATCCAGCCGGCAACGACGAACGTGACGAAGAAGTGAGAGACGTAGACGAGGGTCGCGGCGACATCCCACCAGTGCACGCGCGCGTGCAGGAAGTGCGTCTGCAGCCAGCGGGTCGGCAGCGTTCCGAAGATGAAGCGTTCAGCCCGGATTTGCGGCATCACGAGCACCGGCCGATCGAGTGCGTGCGCGCCGGCGCGCGCGGCGTCGTAGCAGAGGATCGCAGCGATGAACGGCAACCACTCGCAAAGAAGCCGGCGCGCCTCCGACAATGGCCGGCCGATACACCAGACGAGCAGCGCACCGAGGACGATCGCGACGATGATCTGCTTGTCGAGCGAGATGCCCTGCGCGCCCAACACCCCGATCACACCCCCGAGATACGCGCCCAACAGGACGCCGCGCATCCGACTGCTCACGCCGCTCAGAGCTCGGTGAGCCAGTCGCGCGTCTCGATGAGGTGCTGGACGCGACGGAGGAACGAGCCCGCGTAGGCGCCGTCGACGACTCGATGGTCGAACGAGAGGCAGAGGTGGCCGATGGACGCGATCCTCATGTGGCCCTGGGAGTCGGAGACGACCTGTTTCGAGACGCCGTCAGTCGACAGGATTGCGACCTGTGGGCGGTTGATGATCGGGCACGAGATCCAGGTACCCGACGCTCCGGGGTTCGTAATCGTGAACGTGCCGCCGGCGAGGTCGTCGGGCGTGAGCTTGCGAGCGCGTGCCCGCGCCGCGACATCAGCGACCGCGGCCGCAAGCGCTCGGAGCCGCAGCCCGTCGGCATCGTGCACGACCGGGACGACGAGGCCGCGGTACTCGAGGTCGACCGCGACGCCGAGGTTCACCGCGCGGTGCACTCGTGACGCGCCGTCCTCAGAGTCGGTCGTTGCGTTCAGCATCGGGTATTCACGCAACGCGTCGACAACCGCACGCGCGACGAACGGCAACGCGGTCAGCCCGGCCGCCCGCCGCGTGATGTCGACGCGGCCGTAATCCGCGACGGTGACGGCGAGCGCGTGCGCCGCCGTCTGCTTCGACGCGAGCAACGCGACGGCCGTGCGCTTGCGGATGTTGTCGAACGGCACGACCTCGTCGTTGGCCGCGGCCGGGCCGCCGTTCGCGGCCTCGACGTCGTCGCGCGTGACGCGTCCGCCGGTACCCCGCCCGAGCAGGCTCTGCGCGTCGACGCCCAGCTCGCGCGCGAGCCGGCGCACGACCGGCGATTGGAACTGCCGTGTATCGCGAGCCGGCCGGCGACGCCAGGGAAGCGTCCGCGAGCTGTCCACCGTCCCGTAGGCTACGCACGGTCCAACTCGCGTCGCACGATACGTCGGTGAGCGAAGCGGCCGAGGACTTCGAGCTCGCGCTGGTGTCGCGATTTTTTCGACGATGCGAGATCGCGTTCCGCCGCCAGAACCGGGCGTTCTTCGAACGCTCCCGTCAGCGACCTCGACGTGCAAGCAAGTACCTGCTCGAAGTGCCGTGAGCTTTACCGGGGCCGCGCCGTGTTGGACCGCGTTCGTGACGCTCGCGCTGGTCGTGGAACGCGACGACGCCCCCCGGGGAATCCACCGAAGAAGGGGGCGCCGTCTCAATGCCGGCTCGGGGCGGTGGGGCGGCCCCGACCGACGTCACGCCTTTTACCCCATCCTGGTCCATGCGTCACATTTGTCAGACGGCGCGTCGTTCGTATGGACAGCAGCGACCTGCCCGAGTTCAAGCCTTCAGCGGCTCTCGCTCGCCTCGTGGTTCATGTCGCATCGGCTCGGCCGACGACAGGCGCCAGCGTGTTGCATGTCAGGTGAGGCGTTGGCGGACGACACGCGCCACCAGTGCCTCCTTGTCTTGCGTCAACCCGTCGAAGGCGGCACCGACCGACCACCCGCGCACGTCGCGGCGAACCCACCGCGTGATGATGGGAAGCCACACCTCGCTCCCATCGATGCGCACCTTCACGCGACCAGGTCGATACGGCTCCACGGAGGCGTACACGCGTAAGGCGCACCCGCCTATCGAGATGTTGGTGATGAATCCTCGCATTGAGGCGAGGCCGTGCGTCGTTTCGAGCATGAGCTGGACCTCGCCGGCGAACGAGACGCGGGGATGTTTTCGTCGGTAGTGCTCGACGCCGGGCGACGTGGCTTCGGCTTCTTGCGCAGGCGATTCGTTGCGCATGTCGTCACTTCGGCGCTTGCGGCTCAGCCGGAAAGCTCGCGCTGCGCGCGCGTGACAAGTTTCACTCGCGAAACGCGAGCGGCGAGCCGGCAGGGGTCGCGAGCGTCGGCCGGTTCGCGGTCCGGACGCCGACACGCGCCGGGGTGGAGTTGTCAACAATCCCGACGAGTCCTGCGTACGCTGGACTCGGTATGACAGTGACGGTGGACCGGCAACTCTTGGTCGAAGCGGTCGAGGACCTTCGTACGGCATACGTCTCCAGAGCGTGTGACGACAGGGAAATCGCGTTCCGCCAGCAGAACCGGGCGTTCTTCCAGATCTCCGGGGCCGGTCACGAAGCCCTGCTGCTCGCGCTCGCGCGGCACCTGCGCGCCGGTTACGACTGGTTCTTCCCGTACTACCGCGACCGCGCCCTCGCGCTCGCGTTGGGCGTCACGCCGACCGAGATGCTGCTGCAAGCGGTGGGTGCGGCCGACGATCCGGCGTCGGGCGGCCGCCAGATGCCGTGCCACTGGGGCGCGCGATCACTGAACATCGTGAGTCAAACGTCGTGCACCGGATCGCAGTGCCTCCCCGCGGTGGGGTGCGCGGAAGCGGCCCGCTACATCGGCCGGCGACCGCAGCTGCCCGGGTGCAGAGCACACGGCGACGAGCTCACGTACGTGTCACTCGGCGAAGGCGCGACGTCGGAGGGCGAGTTCTGGGAGTCGTTGAACACGGCGTGCCGATTGCACCTCCCACTGCTGTGCGTCGTCGCCGACAACGGCTACGCGATCTCGGTGCGTTCGACCGATCAGGCGCCCGCACCGATCTCGGAGATGGTGCGCGGCATACGCGGCTTGAACGTCGTCAAGATGGACGGCCGCGACTACTTCGAGGTGCGACGCAAAGGTGCAGACGCGATCGCGCGTGTGCGTGCCGGTGCGGGGCCGTGCTTGATCCACGCGCTCGTCACGCGCCCGTACTCGCACTCGCTCTCGGACGACCAGAAGAAGTACCGGGTGTCCGAGGAGCTCGCCGACGAGAAGGAGCACGACCCGATCGCGGTGCTCGAAGCGCAGTTGATCGCGCAGGGCGCGCTCACCGCCGACGGGGCCGCCAAGCTCCGTGAGGAAGCACGCGAGATCGTGCGCGTCGCCGCCGAGGTGGCATTGGCGGCGCGGCGACCCGCGCCCGAGAGCGTCATGCAACACGTCGTCGGCGCCATGCCGGTGACGGTCGACCCGGGTGAGCCCGCTGTCGGCGCGGACGCGGAGCCGGTGACATTCGGCGAGGCGATCCGCCTCACGCTGCACGAGCAGATGGCGCGCGACGAACGCATCCGAGTGTTCGGCGAAGACGTCGCCGACGCCGACCCGCAAGTGATCGACGAAGTGCCGGGCAAAGGCGGCGTCTTCGGCATCACGTTCGGTCTCCAGCGCGCGTTCGGCAACGCGCGCTGCTTCAACACGCCGCTCGCGGAAGCGAACATCATCGGCCGCGCGGTCGGCCAAGCCGCGCGCGGTTTGCGACCCTGCCCCGAGATCCAGTTCTTCGACTACGTCTGGCCGGCGATGCACCAGCTGAAGTCCGAAGCCGCGACGATGCGGTGGCGGTCGAACGGCTCGTTCACGTGCCCGATGGTCGTGCGCATTCCGATCGGGGGCTATCTCCAAGGCGGCGCGATCTGGCACAGCCAATGCGGCGAGTCGATCTTCGCGCACGTGCCCGGCCTGTTGATCGCGTTCCCGTCACGCGCCCGCGACGCGGCCGGCCTGTTGCGGACGGCTCTGCGATGCGAGGACCCGGTGCTCTTCCTCGAGCACAAGCATCTCTACCGGCAGGGTTACAACCGCGACCCGATGCCGCCGGAAGAGTGGATGCTGCCGTTCGGCCGCGGCACGTATGTGACGCGCGGCGACCGGGCGACCGTCGTCACGTGGGGCGCAACCGTGCACCGCGCGCAACTGGCGCGCCAAGAGCTCGGCGAGGACGCGGGCATCGAGATCATCGACCTGCGCACGATCGCGCCGTGGGACCGGGACATCGTCGCCGAGTCGGTCCGCAAGACCGGCCGCGTGCTCGTGCTGCACGAGGACACGCTCGTGTGCGGGTTCGGTGCGGAGATCGCCGCGTTCATCGCCGACGAGTGCTTCGAATACCTCGACGCGCCGGTGTGGCGGCTCGCCGCGTTCGATTCGCCCTGCGCCTACGAGCCCTCACTCGAAGACGTCATTCTCCCCCAAGTGAGCGACATCACCCGCGACCTCACGGCGCTCCTCGCGTATTGACGCGAGGAGCTCATCGCGATCGGGGCCGAGCGGCGGTGGCGCAGGATGGTTGTCGCGGTCGTTGTACGCCGCGAGCACGTCGGAGACGACTGCCCCGTCGACCATCAACGCCTCCGGCGTCACCAGCAGGTTGAACCACCGCAGGAACGCGCGGAACACCACGGGCGACGTACGCATCGCAGGCACGAGACCGTCGCGAAACACCGCTTGCATGAACGCCCGCGGATCCTCGGCCGGCAGCTCCTCACCGAGCGTTCGTGCCTGGGCGTCCTGGAACACCGCCGATCGGAACCACGGGATCAGCTCCCGTTCGGTGAACGCCGCAAACGCCCGGGCGGCGGCGTCGCGATCGCGATCGTGCTCGCGCAGGACGTCGGCCAGACCGAACGCGTGCACGAACGCGAGCGAGCAGCCACGGCCATAGAGCGGATTCGTGCAGACCGACGCGTCGCCCACCGGGAGGAAGCCGTGCACGAGCGGCACGCCGTCGGCGTCGACCAGCGGACGTGAACGATTGCGGAGCCCCGCCATCACGTGCACGTCGGTGATCGGCTGCGCGACGCCATCGGCGCGCCACGGCGCGACACCGACCAGCGAACGGGCGACGGTCTCGAACGCGCCCGCGTCGACGAGCGCGCGGCGGAGCTCTTCGTCGTGTGACTCGACCGCGTACGTGATCGAGAACGTGTCGTTGTCGCCGAGGAAGATCGCGTACTTGAGGAAGCCGAGGTCGGCCGCCAACGGGCCCGCGAAGGGTGGAATGCCCGCGCCCCGGTTCACGCGGTAGAAGCGCGAGAAGTACACGATGCCGCTCTCGTGGAGCTCTTCGCGCACCGGCGGGGCGCCGATCGCGGCGAGCCACGCGTCCGACGAGGAGCGCGGCCCGCGCGCGTCGACGACGAGATCGGCCGCAACGCCGTCGACGCCGGTGACGACTGGGATCGCGCCCGGTTGCGCAGCGAGCGCCGTAGCGGCGACGCCGTGCCGAAGCTCGACACCCGGTTCCGCGAGCACGAGCCGCCGCAGCACCCACTCGAACGTGGTGCGACGGCACGCGATCGCCACGAGCTGCTCGTCCCCGGGACGGGGGTCGTGATCGGTCAGCGTCTCCGGCAGGTTCGCGGTGAACGAGATCTCGGTCGCGCCCGACGCGAGCAACGCAGCGAGCACGTCGGGCGCGCGGTCGCGCAAAAGGTTGCGCAGCCGCGCGAGGAACGCGTGCGAGTGGCGGACCTGCGGCGCGCCACCGCGCTTCCATGCGAACGCCGCTTCTGCATCGGACGGCATCGGCGTGTCGTCGCGTTCGAGAATGGTGACGTGGTGGCCCGCGCGCGCGCACGCGAGCGCGGTGCCGAGCCCCGCGATCCCGCCGCCGACAACGACCAGCTGCACCGGTCGAGGGTACCGTCGGCGCCGCGCGAATCTGTTACGGGTGGTCGCGGAACGGCACGCTCTTGTCGGGGCGCGCCTCGCCGGGCAGGCCGAGCACGCGCTCGCCGATCACATTGCGCTGCACCTGTTCGGTACCGCCGCCGATCCGGCTGCTCCACTGCATCAAGAACTGTTGCTGCCAGTAGCCGTCGGAAACCGCGTCGCCGTTCGCGAGCATCGCGTGCGCGCGCTGCAGCTCGAGCACGAGATTGCCGTCGAGCTCGAGGCGGCGAGACACCGCCAGCTTGAGGACCGATGCTTCCGGCCCGAGACCTTGATCCTTACGGCTCCGCGCCCGCCAGCCGAGCCACTTGATCACCTGCATCCGCGTGTACGAGCGAGCCAGCTCCTGGCGCAATGACGGATCGTTGTTCGTGCCACGGCTGCGCGCGAGCTCGGCGATGTCGCGAAACCCGACACGCCCGCCGCCGCCGATCAGCGCGCGTTCGTTCGACAACATCGTGTTCGCAACCCGCCATCCTTCACCGGCCGCGCCGAGACGGTGCTCGTCCGGGATCCGTACGTCGGTGAAGAACACTTCGTTGAAGTGGGACGCGCCCGTGATCTGTCGCAACGGCCGCACGTCGATACCGGGCGCGCGCATGTCGAGCAGGAACGCCGTGATGCCCTTGTGCTTCGGCGCGTCGATGTCGGTGCGCGCGAGCAACAGGCCCCAGTCGCTGTAGTGCGCGCCCGACGTCCACACCTTCTGTCCGTTGACGACCCACTCGTCGCCGTCGCGCACCGCACGCGTCCGCAGCCCCGCGAGGTCCGAACCCGCGCCCGGTTCCGAGAACAACTGGCACCAGATCTCTTCGCCGCGCAGCATCGGCGGTAAGAAGCGCCGTTTCTGCTCGTCGGTGCCCCACGCGATGATCGTCGGACCCGCCATGCCGATGCCGACCGCGAACGCGCCGACGGCGACGTCGCGCTTGGCTTGCTCCTCGTTGAAGATCCGTTGTTGCCATCCCGCGCCGCCGCGTCCGCCCGCTTCGACCGGCCACGTGATGCCCGCCCAGCCGCCTTCGAACAACGTGCGTTGCCACTCCTGACACGCGCGCATGTGCTCGAGATCGGCTTCCGGCGACTTCTCGCCGGGAACGTACGAGTGATCCGACGGCCCGCCGGCGACGCGCGGCTTCGAGTGCGCGCCCAACCACTCGCGCACCTCGGCACGAAACGATCGTTCGTCGTCGGTCTCGTCGAAGTTCACGACCACTCGCTGTCGGACATCACCCTCCCATCAGGGAGCCGTAGTCGGGGCCGCGGCGGAGCTGGTGGCCGCCGTCGATACCGATCATCTGGCCGGTGATCCACGACGACTCCGGGCCGGCGAGGAACGCGACGACTGACGCGACGTCGTCGACGGTCCCGACGCGAGACAGCGGCATGTTCTCGTGGTAACTGTCGAGCGTCGGCCCGCCGGCAGTGATGAAGGCCATCAGCTCGGTGTCGACGATGCCCGGTTGCACCGCGTTCACTCGAATGTTGTCCTCGCCGAGCTCGTCGGCCGCGCACTTCACCAGCATCTCGATCGCCGCCTTGCTCGCGCAGTACGCGCTCATGAACCGGTGCGTCGTGTGGCCGGCGATCGACGACATGCCGATGATCGAACCGCCGCCGCTGCGCTTCATCGCCGCGGCCGCGTGCTTGATGCTGAGGAACGTGCCGACGAGATTGAGGTCGACCGTCGCGCGCCACGCGTCCGCGTCGGAAGACACGATGGGGCCGCCGTGCCGGGAGCCGCCCGCGCACGCGAACAGCACGTCGAGCCCACGGCCGTCGGCCGCGGCGGCCACCGCTCGTTCGACGTCGTGCTCGTCGGTGACGTCGGCGACGACGTATTGCACCTTGACGCCCGACGCCGCGTCCGTCTCGATCTCGGCTGACGCGTCTTCGAGTCGCTTCTGGGTGCGGCCCGCAATCGTCACGTTCGCGCCATCCGCCGCGAACCGCTTCGCGGTACCGAGCCCGATACCGCTCCCGCCGCCCGTGACCAACGTGTTCAGACCGTGCAACCCGCCCATGGCGCGCTACGCGTCGGCGATCGTGATGGCCTGCTTGGGGCACACGCGTGCGGCCTCTTCGCACTTGGCGCGCAGCTCATCGGGCGGTTCCTCCTGCAGCACGTACAAGAAGTCGTCCTCGCGGACCTCGAACACCTCGGGCGCGACGCCCATGCAGAGAGCGTTGCTCTCGCACTTGTCGAAGTCGACCTCGACTCGGAAGCTCATGCATCCTCCCGTTGGTGCTGGTGACGGCTCCGCGGCACCGTAGCCCGCGAGGAGCGGGCCGGTCCGGCCAACGGGCGGCCGCGCCCGGGCGGTAAGAAAGCCGAAAAAACTCGGCGCCCCGCTGCGCGCGGAGGCCCGCAAGCTGACATGATCGCGAGCGGTGGCCGCCGGAGGCGGAGCGGCTCTTGAGTCCCCCCACCGCGGCGCCGATGAGGGAGCAATGACCTCCGAGCACATGGAGATCCCCGACCTCCGAACACTCGCGCGCCACGCCGTGCCGCGGTTCGTGGAAGGCACGCTCGTGCCGCTCGTGCTGTTCTTCGTCGGTCTGCGGATCATCGGCGTATGGGGCGCGATGCTGGCCGGCATTGCGTGGGTGTACACCGCGATCATCCTGCGGCTCTGCCTGCGGCGCCGCGTTCCGGGGATCTTGTTGCTCGGCGCGCTCACGTTGACGGCCCGAACGATCGTCGCGCTGCTGGCGCACTCGGTGGTCGTCTACTTCTTGCAGCCGTCGCTCGCGACGTTGCTCGTCGCCACCGCGTTCTTGTTGTCGGTGCCGCTCAACCAGCCGCTCGCGGGCCGCCTCGCCGCCGACTTCTGCCCGCTGCCGAACGAGATGCACGCCAACACCCACGTCCGGCGGTTCTTCCGTCAGATCTCACTGTTGTGGGCGTTCGCACAGACCGCGAACGCCGGGATCACGATCTGGCTCCTCTTCTCGCAATCGGTCGGCGTGTTCGTCCTGCTCCGTACGATCGTGTCGGCCGGCGTGACGATCCTCGCGATCGGCGCGTCGACGTTGTGGTTCAAGCGGAGCATGGCGCGCAACGGCATCGTGGTGAAGCTGCCGTCGTGGCGGCGCGCCGCCGCGGCATAGGCTCCGGCGGGATGAGCGAGTCGATGCTGCGCACGGCCGACGGCCTCGAGCTCGCGGGGCGATGCCGCATGGTCGCGGGCACGCCGCACGCGGCGGTCGTCGTCGTCCACGGGTTCAGCGCGTCGGCCGCGTGTCCGCATGTCGAGGCACTGGCCGAGGTACTGCACGCCGACGGGCTCGACGTGATCACCTACGACGCACGCGGCCATGGTGCATCGCCGGGCGAGTCGACGCTGGGCGATCACGAGCAGCACGACGTCGCAGCCGCGGTCGCGTTGGCGCGGGCCCGCACGCCCCGCGTCGTTCTCGTCGGCGCGTCGATGGGCGCGATCGCGACGCTGCGTTACGCCGTCACCGATCCGGCGCTCGCCGGTGCGGTCGCGGTGTCGTGCCCGGCCGCGTGGCGCCTCCCGCGCAATGCGCGTGGCGTTCTGGCGGTGGCGATGACGCGCACAGGAGTCGGCCGCCGGGTGACGTCCCGCTTGTGCGGCGTGCGCGTCGCACGCCGGTGGACGAACCCGGTCCCGCCGCTCGAGCTCGCGCCGCACCTGCGCGTACCGATCGCGTTCGTGCACGGCACCGAAGACCGCTTCATCGCGGCCCGCGACGCTGCACAACTGTGGGAGGTCGCGCCCGAGCCGCGTCGCCTCGTGATCGTGCGCGGCATGGGCCACGCGTTCGAGACGGCTGCGATCGAGCCGATTCGCGACGCGGTGTCGTGGGCGCTCTCCCACGACACCGAGCTCACCTCGGCTTCTTGACGCGGAGAGCGAGGTCGGCCAGGCGCCGGTCCCATGCCGCGCCGACGTCGTGCATCCACCGCGCCGCGTCGGCAAACGGTCCCGGTGTGATGCGGTAAACGACCCGCCGGCCGTCGCGCTCGCCCGTTGCGAGCCCCGCGTCTTCGAGCACTGCAAGATGCTTCACGATCGCCTGGCGGCTCACCGGCAACCGCTTTGCGATCTCCCCCGCCGTCGCGGACTCGCGTCCCAACAGCTCGACGATCCGTCGCCGCGTCGGATCGGCGAGCGCGTCGAAGACGCGGTCAGGAACGCGCGAGCGCGCAGCCACTGAACACAGACCGCAAGAGCGCGTCCCCGTCGACAAGCGTCTCCCGCACCCGCACCAACGTCCCGACCCCACGCGCGACGAGATCGATCTCCACGTAAGAAACCACGTCGTGCCCGTCGGCCGCGCCCCACCAATACGTCAACCGCTCCCCCGGCACAACCTCGTCGACAACCGAAACCCGCCCTTCCTCTTGTCTCCACAAAACGATCTCGTCCCAGACGTGCTCAGGAGAGGCGTCGAGCTCAATCTCCCGGTCGACAAAGCGGCCACCGTCGTCATTGCAACTCATGGGTTGCAGCCTAGTAGACGGGATGGGTGCAGGGTGAAGGGAACCTGGGGGCGGGTGGGGGCCGCCGAAGGCGGCCGGTGACCGGAACCCTGCGCCCATCCCGCCCCCGCGCCACGTTGGACACGCACCGATGAGAACACCGAACCGGTGACATATACTGCAACCATGGAGTTGCAGAAAACCGCCCTGTTCGAAGACGAGATCTCCCGCCGCCTCTTGGCCCAACGCCGCGTCATGCTGACCGGCATGATCGACGGAAAGCTCGCGGAACGGGTGTGTGCGCAGTTGCTCGTCCTCGAAGCGGAACGCCCTGACGAGCCGATCACGCTGTACCTCAATTCGCCGGGCGGCGAGGTCGATGCGGGTTTCGCGATCTACGACACGATGCGCGCGCTGCAAACCGAGGTCGCGACGGTGTGCATGGGCTTTGCGGCGTCGATGGCGCAGTTCTTGTTGTGCGGCGGCGCACCCGGCAAACGCGCCGCGTACGCGCACAGCCGGATCTTGATGCATCAGCCGCTCGGTGCGGTCGAGGGCCATGCCGTCGACATCGCGATCCAGGCGGAGCAGTTCACGCGGGCACGGGTGCTGATGGCGGAATTGATCGCGCAGCACACGGGTCAAACCGTCGACCGAGTGCTCGCCGACGGTGAGCGCGATCGCTGGTTCACACCGGAGGAGGCCCGCGATTACGGGATGATCGACGAGATCATCCGTTCGTAGCGGGCTCCCATCGCCACGCGAGGCCGACGAGACCCGGCCCGGTGTGCGCGACCATCACGCTGCCGAACGGTGCGACGAACGCGGTGACCGGTTCGACGCCAACGCGATCGCGTACGCGCGCGAGCAGCTCGTCGGCTTCGTCTTCCGCTTGTGCGTGCAGCGCGGCGACGTGCAGGCGCGCACCGTCGACCCGGTCGCGCCGGCAACGCGCGACGATGCGGTCGAGGGCGGCAGCCGTGCCGCGGGCGGAAAG
>JADMIO011694162.1_pt1 | contig 36578 bp, 27 predicted proteins | sample 8958161 | NCBI WGS metagenome assembly JADMIO01 (sample SAMN16585339, study PRJNA669376) | soil metagenome | isolation source: Crop rotation soil | place: USA: Cullars Rotation, Alabama | collected 2011
GCCGCGACTTCAAGTCACGTGAATTCCAAGCTTCGGATCCCACTGTGCTGGAAAGGCGGTGATCTGGCGGCGCTCCCCCTGGACGAGGCGCTGGGCGATGACCTCCGGATGGGTCGCCCTGGAGGACTCGGGGCCCGGCGCCGTGTCCGGCTGGCGCAGGACCGGCGACGACGTGCGCTCGTCCATGACGGTCGCGACGTCGGCGTGGACGAGCCGGCTCGGCGGCCCGAAGGAGCGAGAGTCGAACAGCGAGAGGTCGCAGCCGTCGAGGTCGCGCAGGAGCGTGGCCGCCGTGACGTCGCGCGCGCCCGGGTCCTTGACGGTGGCGCGGCGCAGGAGCTTCTCCAGCGGGTGATTGGCGAGCGCGCGCGGGATCGGGGTGGGCGCGGAGATCTGGCTCAGGATGATCTCGGCCAATGATCCGCCCGGGATCGGCCGCTCGCCGGTGAGGCTCTCGATGAACACGAGCGCCCACGAGTAGAGGTCGGAGCGCGGCGACGGGGTGTGGCCGTGGAGCTGCTCGGGGGCGGCGTAGAGGGGCGTGCCCAGGGTCTCGTTCGTCCCGGTCAGCTTGGCGATATCCTCGCCGTGCAGGCCCTCGGTCAGGGCGCCGATGCCGAAATCGAGCACCAGCGCATTTCGCCGGGCGCCGGTCGGCACGACCATGATGTTGGCTGGCTTGAGATCACGATGGACAACGCCGTGCGAGTGTGCACAGGCGAGGGCGTCGAGCACCTGCCCCATCAGGTGCTGGGCCTCGCGCGGCTGGAGCCGGCCCTCGGAGGCGAGCACCTCCGAGAGGTTCTTGCCGGGGACGAACTCGAACACCGAGCACAGGGCGCCGTCGTCGGCGGTGCGCGAGTCGATGAGGCGGACGATGTTGGGGTGATGGAGGCGCGCGCATAGCTGCATCTCGCGCTGAAAGCGCGCCATGCGGCGCTCGTGATCGCCGACGCGATCGCCCCTGGGCTGGAGGACCTTGATGGCCACGAGCTGACCCGTCGTCAGCTGGCGAGCCTTGTAGACGGTACCAAACCCCCCTTGGCCGATCTCGGCCAGAATATCGTAGCAGTCTTGTACTGCTGCCAAGGCAGCTTGCTTCATCGTTGTCGCCCCGGAGTCGAATATCATAGAATTTCTCAGATTCCGGCTGCTTCCGTCAAGGGGAACGATGACGGCCCGCGGGGAGGAGCAAAAGCCAAGCGGGGCCCGGTCCCGTCTCGGGCCAGGCCAGAGCCGGGCCAGTCCAAAACCGGGCCAGTCCAAAACCGGGCCAGTCCAAAACCGGGCCAGTCCAAACGGCGGAGTTTCGTCGATCGCATCGAGGCCCTCGGCGCATGGAATTGCGTCGAAACGCGACAGTCGCAATTTGAGACGGAATGCCGGCTGCAGTCTGTGTCATGCAGGCGGCTCGGGCGGCCGTGCGCACCAGAACCTACAGGTTACAGATTGGAACCTTGCTCAGCCTGTGTCCGGGGCGTGATCAGTTTGTAAACTGCCCGCTTGTTCGGTGGGAGCGCTCGCGGGCCGGGGCGACGCCCGGCCCGCGAGACCGCGACTTCAATGCTCGTCGGCGCCGATGTCCGGCATCGCGTCGCGGAGCTTGCCGTCCATGTCGAACGCCGGGGCGCCGACCGGCGTGCCGGCGTCGACGCACGGCGAGCCGCCCTTGAGGTGCACGTCCATCGGGTAGCTCTGGAACTGCGGATCCATGGAGATGTTCGCCGCGACGGTGAGGTCCAAGAGGGCGTTCACCTCGGCGATGGTGCCGAGCATGTTCATGTTCTCATCGAAATAGAGGGCGGTCGGCGGGCCCGCGGGGTCGAAGTCGTTGTTCTCGAGGACGCGCGGATCGGCCCCGGCGATGGCCTCGAAGAAGCTCACCCTCGAGGTCATGCACGAGCCGGCGCGGAAGATGTTGTTGCGGAAGATGCCCTGTTGCCCCATTGGCCCGCCGGGGTCGAGATCGACGGCGACGGCGCGGCCCTGGCAGACGTTCATCGCGCCCTGCGGCGGGCCGCCGGCGTCGATGTCGTTGGAGTGCACGTCGGACTCGTACACTCCGCCCTCGATGAACATGCGCACTCCATAGCTCGCGGCGGGGTTGCCGGCGCTGCCGGCGCCGCACTGGCAATCGGAGGCTGTGTAACCGAAGATGCGGTTATTTTCGAGGCGCGCCGCGGCGTTGTCCAGGCGGACGCCGGTGGCCGTCCCCATGCCGCCGCCGTTGGCGACGCAGCCGCCCTGGATCTGATTGTTCTCGACCACGGTGCCGCTGTCGTCCAGCCACACGCCGACCGAGTCATTGGCGGCGCCGCGGCCGGTGATGAGGCGGTTGTTCGCGATGCGATTGCAGCCGCCCCTGTCGCAGTGGATGCCGATGGAGGTGGGCGGGAAGCAGGCGCCCGAGCCGCGGATCGAGCCGTTGCCGAGGACGACGCACTCGCTCGGGTCGCCGGCCGCGTTGATACCGCAATAGATGGCGGTGGGGTTGTGGGCCTGGCCCTCGGCGCCGCCGACGATGGTGACGTTGCTGTCGATCACCGGGTGGCACTTCCCGGTCGCCCGGATGGCGTTGACGATCGTCTGCCCGGTGTCGCCCTGGGTCGCGATCGCGTTGTTGTCGACGATCCACGGCGCGGCGTCGTTGCAATCGTCCATCCAGATGCCGTAGGACTGCTGCGCGCCGCCGAACGCGTTGATGTTGTTGGCCCGGACCTGGACGCCCGCGCCGTCGCCGGTGATGCGGATCGCCGCGCCGATGTCGGCGTCGTTGCGGCAGATCGCGCTGGTCTCGACCCTGGAGTTGGGCGAGTCCCGGAGCTCGATCGCGTACGTCGTGCCCATGCCCTGGGCGCGGCCGACGATGGACGGCTGCTGCGTGTTGCCATTGAAACAGAACCCGGTGCACCGCCCGGTGTTGGCGTCGATCGTCGGGCAGTTGTTCTGCACCGTCACCCTCGCCGCGGCGCTGCGCACGCCGACGGACTCCACGTTGCCGGAGCCGGCGTCGATGCGGCTCGAGGTGATCGTCGCGTCGCCGCCGTTGATGACGTTGACGCCGTAGGAGGTGTTAACGTTCGGCGGGCTCTGGAGGATGCTCAGGTTGGAGAGCATGGCGCCCTTGGCGCCGTCCACCGTGACCCCCGCGGTGGTCGCCGCCTGGTAACGGTCAATGCGGAAGCCGTCGAGCACCGTGGGCTTGGCGACGGTGTTGGGGAAGGTCACGCCCTCGGGCGTCTGCGGCTGGATCACCGTCGTGGTGTTGGCGAACGAGCAGCGCGTGCCGCCCAGGCCCTCGTAGTTGCCGAGGACCGATATCCCCTGCTTCATCGTGACGGTGGTGCCGGCGGCGTTGGTGTACGTGCCGGTGACGGGGGTGAGGCCGGTGCCGCAGAGCGTCCCGGCGATGACGCAGACGGTCTGCGGGCCGGCGGCGTTGGCGGCCGCGGCGTCGATGCCCTTCTGGATCGTCTTGAACGGGGCGTTGAGCGCGCCGGTGCCGTTCATATCGTCGCCGCCGGGGCTGACGTAAAGGCAGCTCGCGGCGCAGTCCTCGTCGACCGCGCCGTCGCAGTCGTCGTCCTTGCTGTTGCAGGTGGCGTCGTTCGCGGACGCGGGCTGGAGCGGCTTGCACGTGCTCGCCACCCCGTTGACGCAAGCCGGGATCGTGTTGGCGCAGGCGCCGATGCCGCAGGAGAACATGCCGAGGTTATCGTCGACGATGCCGTTGCAATCGTCGTCCTGGTTGTTGCACGCTTCCCCGCTGGGGATGACCTCGCCGCCGCAGATGCTCCAGTTTCCGTGATCGCACACGGTGGTGCCGGTGTGGCACGTCCCGATGCCGGCCGTGCCCATCGGCCCCGAATAACAGGAGGCCGTGGCGCTCGTGGTGATGTTCTCGTTGCTGTCGTCGCAGTCGAGCCCTGCGCACTGGCAGCTCTGGCCCGCGCCATAGCCATCGTGGTCGCTGTCCGTGCAGCCCGGCACGTTGATCTCGCACGCGCCCATGTTGCAGGTCCAGCCGCCGCAGGCCGCGACCCCGTATTTCGCATCGCAATCGGCGGGCGTGGCGCAGTCGCCGGTCGGCATGCTGCCGCCGCTGCCGCCGGCCATCATGGTGCCGGCGCTGCCGCTGCTGCCGGCGCTGCCGCCGCTCATCGCGCCGGCGGTGCCGGCTCCGCCCGTCGTGCTGCCGGCGCTGCCGGCCGCGGTGCCGCCCGAGCCGCCGCCGCCCTGCGGCGAGGTGCCCCCATGGTTACCCGAGCCGCCCGTCCCGGAGCTGCTCGACGTCGGGAAGAACACCTCTCCGTCGCCGCAGCCGCTCGCGAAAAGCGCAGCGCCGACGATGCCCAGCGCAGCGAGCCGCGTCACTAAAACCGGACCCTTCATAAGACCTCCATGGCCTCGGAGCCGAGGACAAAAGAACCAGGAGCGTCCGAGAGTAGCCCCCCCTTCCGGAAGCGTATAGTGCTATTCGTACATGTAGACGCCGTGCCAGTCGGCCTTCACGGGGAAGAAGCGGCGCTCCTCTTCGAAGCGGTCCTTGCCCTCTTTCAGGTTCTGCCAGAATGCGTGGTGAGAGGCGTACTGCGGGTCCTTGAGCAGAGCGTCCATGTCGCGCGACGGATAGATCTGGACTTTGACCCGGGCGTCCCCCTTGGATCTCATCATCACCCACAGCTCCTCGACGCGCTCGTCGCCCATGGCGAGGCACCCGATCGAGGCGCAATCGCCGTGGATCATGATCTCGCCGCCGAGCGACCGATCCTTGGGCCCGAGCACCTTGTCCACCATGTTGGGGTAGCTGACCTTCATCTCCAGGTGGTAGGCGCTCTCGGCCCAGCCGTATTGAAGGACATAATGCCCCTCCGGCACCTGGTGATCGCCCTCGAAGCGCTTTGGCCCGAGCACGCCCGACGCCGCGCAGATGCCATAGGTGGCGATGCGCTCGGCCCTGCCGCCCTCCTCCGAGCTGGCCCACACCTCGAGCTGCTTTTCGTCCTTGTAGGCGATGAAGGCGAGCTGCGCCGGAGGGAAGGCCACGCCCGCCTTCGCGAACAGCTCTTTCACGACGGGGAGGCGGCTCTGCTGCGCCCGCTGGGAGCGAAGGATACCGGGCAGGGAGCGGTCAGCGGACCACTCGGTCCACATGCGGATGGCCGGCGCCTCGGCCGCGGCCGCAGGGGTCGGGTCCGGCGAGGGCGCGGGCTCCGGCGTGGAGGCCAGGAGGAGCGGCGGGATCTGGGGCAGCCGCACCGCGGAGAGCGCCGGCCACAGCGGCGTCTCGGGGTATTCGGCGGCGACCTGCGGCTGGCAGCCGGCGAGGCCGGCGGCCAGGGCGGCGATGGCGGCGGAGAGGGAGCAGAGCTGGGCGGCGCGGTCGAGGAAGGGGCTGATTCTCACGGCTCTTTGGCGGTCATCGCGCGAGCCGGGCGGAGTGTGACGGGCTCCCGCGAAATCACTTTGCGACGATCAACACGCGGTCCGAGCACGCCTTGGCGTTCTCGTCCTTGCTCAGGCCGGGGATGCGCATCGGGTCGGCCTTGAGGCTCGTGACCTCCAGGTTGATCTTGCCGACGATGAGCTGGTCCAGGTTGCCGCTGGAGTAGTTGTCGTGGGTCTTGCCGCAGCTCGAGGTCGGGTCGCCGCCGCCCGTCGACTGCGGGCCCGCGCCGCCGCGCAGCACGAACATGTTGGTGCCGCCGGTGTACTGGGCGATCTGGCGGAACACGGCCTGACCCGTCGCGTCCATGCCCGAGGCCGCCACGGTGAAGATCTTGATGCCCTTCTCGGCGGCGCGCCGGGCGCTCTGGCTGTACGGGGTGACGTTCGCGTAATCGAGGTGCGGCGGCGCGTCGGCGATGAGGAACGCCAGCCGGGCCACGGCCTTGTCGTTCCATTGCATCTGGTTCAACGCCGTCGTAAGGCCGCTGTTCACGTCCTCGGGGGTGTCGCCGCCGCCGCTGGCCGAGAGCTGGGCGATCGACGTGGAGAGGGCCTTGAGGTCGGTGGTCAGCGCATAGGGCTTGGTGACGAACGTGTCGTTCTGATCCTTGTACTCGACAAGGCCGACGCGGATCTTCACGCTGGAGTCGAGCTTTGCCAGGACGGTCTTCAGGGTCGACTTCACGCCCTCGATCTCCTCGGACATCGACGCGGTTGTATCGAGGATGAAGACCACGTCAATGGACGGCTGGCTCACGTCGGGGCGGGCGGCGGGCAGCTTGATCTGCACGGCGCCGTCGCTGTCCGAGGCGTCGAACGAGACGCTGGTGGCGTTCTGCGACAGGCAGGAGGTCGAGGCGGTGAGCTTTGCGCCTGCGAGCCCCAGCTCGCGCGGAAACAGCACGGCGCGGCCGGAGGCGGCGGTGACGAGGCTGGCGCTCTTCTGCGACGCCGGGTCGGTGACCGTCACCTTGCAATTGGGCACGCCATTGCCATCCTTGTCCTGGACCACGAGGAAGCGGCGCGAAGAGACCTGCAGCTTGTCGATCCCGAGGCTCTGAGCCTTGCCGATGTAACCGAGAAAATCGCGATAATTGGCGTTGTCGTCCCACTCGCCGGCGCGCACGCCGGGGCTGGCGATGGCGACGGGGGTCTCGGCGGCCGCGGTGGCGAGCGGCGCGGCGGCCTTGGCCTCGGCGGGGACCGCCATGCCGGCGTGGTCGACGATGGTGACCGGCGCGGCCGAGGCCATTGCGCCGGGCGGCGCCGCCTGCATTGGATAACCGGCCTGCGCATAGCCGCCGCTCTCCTTGTAAGCGGCGCCCGCCGAGTCGGCGGGCGGGGCGGCCCCACCACAGGCGGTGAGGACCAGGGACGAGGCGGCGGCGAGCAGCAGGGCGTTTTGGCGCATGGCCCAGAAACGGGCCGCCCCCGTCCGCCTTACAGGATTTCGACGGTCAAGATCGAACGACCCGCGCGATCGCCAGCGCCGCCGCCGCCAGAGGGCAGGCCTCGCCCGCCACCTGCCTCGGGAAGAGCTGCAGCAGCAGCCGGGCGTTCAGCTTGTGATCCAGCGGCAGGCGGCTCCGCGCCTCGGCCGGCAGGTACACCGGCACGGGAATACCATGCGCCTCGGTCCGGAGCAGCGCCGCCACGTGCGCGCTCTGGAAGATGTCGGCCATGCGGAACTTCCGCTTCGTGATCAGGATACGCCGCGCCTCGGACTCGAGCTCGTCGATGGGCAGCGGGATCTCCCTCTCCTCCCACACCTTGCGAAGCTCGCCGAGCTCCCGCTCGACGAGGCCGCTCGCCTCGGGCGTGCGCTCGGCGGCGCCGGCCATCTTTTCAATGCGCTCGCCGAGCTCGCCGTCCGCGTCCGCGAACGGCCGCACCAGGGGCACCAGCGTGACGGCGTACTCGGCGGGGTCGAACAATAGCTCGAGCTCCCCTGCGGCAATGACGATCGGAGGCTCGAGCACGCCGTCTTCGTCGACGGAGTCCCAGAGCGCCAGCTCCATATCCTCGACCGCGGCGCCGCGGGCCAGGGCGCGGTGAACGGCCCGCTGCTTGTTTCCGGCCTCGGCCGATTGCGCGGGGCCCAGCGCCTCGGCGAGCGAGGGGACGCCGCGGGCCCGCTCCTCGGCGTCGGCCGCGGCCCACACGAGCTCCACAGCGCGCGCCCTCGCCGATTGCGATCGCTGCGGCACCGGGGCGGTGGCGGGCTCGGCGATGACCGGCGATGAATCGGGCGCAGACTGCTGCTTCATCGAGAAGGTCTGGCCAATGGTCCCTGCCGGCTGCGGCGGCGCGACGATGGGCGGCGCCACCGGCGCGGGCGTCATGATGGGCGGCGCCACCGGCCCAGGCGCCACCATCGGCGGCGCTGCCATCGGCGGCGCTGCCATCGGCGGCGCTGCCATCGGCGACACCGTCATTTGCGACACTGCCATTGGCGACACCGTCATTTGCGACACTGCCATTGGCGACACCGCCATTGGCGGCGCTGGCACGGGAGGAGGCGTGGGCGGCATCACCGGGGGGGAGGGCGGCCCCACCATGGGCGAGGCGAGCGACCAGCTCGACGACGGCAGGCCGAAAGACGGCGCCGGGGGCACCGGCGGCTGGGGCGGAATGACCGGGATCGCCCCGATGCGCCCCGGCGGCGGGGGCGGCGGCGGGCTCGGCGGCCGATGCTCCGTCCTCGCCACGGGCGGCTCCGCCGTGCTCACCTGCCGGAACGGCAGCGGCGATCGTTGCGCTTTCAGGTCAATGCCGCCCGTCCGGTCCATGCGAATGGCGAGCGTCGGCTCGCGCCCCTCGGAGGTCGTCTCTTCCTCCAGGTCGTTCAGATAGCGCTGCACCGTCTCGATGCGGGCGGCCGCCTCGGGCGACACTGGCATCGGCGCTGTCGATCCGGGTTTGGCTGGGCGGCTCACGAATCAGCTCGCTGCCTTGTTCTGCGGGGCCTCGTCGCCGTCGACCGCCTCGCTGTTGCACTTGTAGCGGCTGGGCACGATCTTCTTGTCCATGTAGCCGTTGAGCCACTTTGTATAAGCGGCCTTTGCGCTGCCGTCGCGGGCGATCAGCTCCTCGGCGCGCTTCTCGCCGACGTTGGCCTTGAGCAGCGCGTGCGCTCGCTCCTCCGGGATGGTGCCGCGCAGGAAGTCCTTGGCGCCGCCGATGCCCTCGTGGTGGGCGAGGTAGGCGAGGCGGGCCTTCTCGTCGTCGGTGGTGGCGTCGGTGATGAAGCCGGCCTTCTTGAGCGCGTCGAGGTTGCCCTTGGCATACTCGGCCCCGGTGAGGATCGACATATCCGCGTTGGTGCGCATCCCGAGCAGCTCGTCCTGCTTGCCGGGCACGACCTCGAAGCCCTTGCCCTGAGGCTTGATATAACCCGCGTCGAGCGCCGCCTTGTGGAGCGCTGTGTCCGGGCGCATCGCCATCTCTTTCCAGGTGCCGTTGAGGAACTGAGTGAGCCCCTGCGCCGACGAGGTCGTCGCCTTCGAGTTGGGGTTCCATTCCCCTGTCGGCGTCTTCGCCGCCTCGGCGTCGATCATCGCGGCGATCGCCGACGGCGCCACGCCGGTGCGCTTGCTGGCCTCGAGGATCGCAGGCTTGTACTTCTTGTTCTTGCCGAGCTTCACGCACGGCGTGCCGTTCTGGGTCGGCTTCTGCTGCGTCGGCTGCGGCTGCTGCTGCGGCTGTTGCTGCGGCTGGTGCTGCGGCTGCTGGACCGGCAATTTCACAGGCTGCTTCGTGCCGGCGCCGCTCGGCGCGGTGAGCTCCGGCTTCATCACGACAGGCTTGCTCTCGGGCGCCCCCTCCTTCCACACAGGGGTGACCTGGTTCTTGCCCGAGCGCACGTTCACCGCCGTGTTGGCCGTGATCGAGACCTCGCCGCCCTCGAGCACGATCGTCGCCTCGCCGGTGGTGAGCACGATCTTCCCCTTGCTCATTTCAATGCCGGTCTGCGAGTCGGCGATATAGAAGGCGACCTTCTCGCCGGCCTGCGTCGCGTCGATGCGCCCGACCTTCGCGCTGCGATCGCGCTCGGCGCGCACCGACATGAGCTCGCGGCCCTTGGCGTCGTCGATCATGAGCTCGCTCCAGCCGCCGCCGCCCGGCGAAGAGCTGGTCCGGATGCCGGATTGCGTCTTGCTCTCGGGCAGGGTGAACGGCGCCGGGATCGTCGGGCCGTGCACGCGCCCGACCACCACGGGCAGGTCCGGATCTCCGCCGACGAAGGCGATCAACACCTCTTGACCGACGCGCGGCAGGAACGTCGCGCCGAAGCCGGCGCCTGCCCAGGCCTGGCTGACGCGCACCCAGCAAGAGCTCGTGTCGGTGAGCTGGCCCTCGCGATCCCAGGGGAACTGCACCCGGATGCGGCCCATCTCGTCGGTGTGGATCTCCTCGCCCTGCGGGCCGACGACGATGGCGTTCTCGAGCCCGGCCACGGCTGGCTTCTGCGGTACGAACTGGCTCGCGAAGATGTCCGTCTCTTCGGTGTGATCGGCCTGGCGCCCGGAGTAGGGCTGCGGCGGCCGGAAAGGCTCGGTGGCCGGGACAGCGACCACGGCGACCGCCCAGTCGCCCCCCTCTTCGCCGGTGAGCCATTGCTGGACGACGAGCAGGCCCTGCTCGGACGAGACCGCCGGGTGGCTGTGCCCGGTGATCTGGCACAGAGTCCCGGGCGGCAGATCGAGCACCGGAGTCGCGAAATTGATGGTCAGGCCGCCGCCCCGGAGCGACTCTGCCACGATGCGGGCGTGCGCCGTCGCGGCGCCGTCGGTATTACGGTATGCCAGCGGGCGATCGGCGACAGGCGTGGAGCCGTCGGCCTGGGCCGCGACGGCGGCGGCCCCTGGTTGATAGACGTACTCTTCGAGCTGCGCCTCGGGCTCCGCGCTGCCCTTGTGCTGGCCGAACAGGGCGTATGCCGGGCGGCGGAAATCGTGATCGCGCAGCGCCACCTTCCCCGGCCGCACCTCGCTCGTCACGGTCAGGTTGGAGACGTGCTCGCGCCGGTCCGCGAGCCCGGAGTCGGCGAGGAAGGGCAGAGAAGGAGTCCGGGGCTCCCCGCGCTGCGGCGCGTCGGTGAGCACGAGCGACGTCTCCTCCGCCTTGGTGTCGGCGGCCTCGGTCAGCTTGAAATAGAAGGTGATCCCGGCCTCGGCGAGCTGCCGGCGCAGGAAGTTGTAATCGCTCTCGCCGTACTGGACCCGGTACTCGAGCTTCGGATACTCCTGCTCGAGCTTCAAAACCGGCTTGATGCCCCACTCGGAGAGGAGCTTCTGCGCGATCTCCGGCACGCTCGAGTGCTGAAAGACCCTGTAGTTCTTGCGGCGGGACAGAAGCCACAGGGCCGGCGCCAGCGTGATCGAGTACGAGGCGGTGTCGCCGTTGTTCTGGGTCTGGGCGATGCGGGTGCAGACGCCGGTCCAGGCGCGGCGGCCGCCGGTGCCCTGCACCGCGAACGACGCGGCGTGCCCGACGATCGCGCGAGGATCGATGTCGGGCACGCCGGCGGCGTCGAGCTGGATGAGGAACGCGGCCGAGAGGTGCTCCTGCACCGAGAAGCGGGTGACGGAGAGCTCGATTCCCGATTGAAGAGAGAGCGCGATATTAGCCATGATAAGACCTCACCTCGGCAGCTTCTTGACCCACTCATCGAGCAGCGCGGTCGGATTCATCAGATCGGCGCGGCGCTTGTAAGGCCCCTGACCCGTCGTCAGCTTGGCGCTCGAGGCGCCGTTCGAGTACATCTCGAAGTGCAGCATCGAGCTGCCCGAGCTGAGCCTGCCGACCTTGCAGATGGGCTGGCCCTTCTTCACGGTGGTCCCGCCGGTGTAGCTGCCCGGCATGATCTCGCCGTAGCGCACGATGTAATTGCCGTGGCGGATCTCGACCGCGTGGGTGGCGCTATAGAAGTAGTATTCGGGCCGCACCAGCGTGCCGTCGGCGATGGCGTAGATCTGGGTGCCTTTCGGCGCGAGGAGATCGCACCCGGCGTGCAGGCGCTTGCCGCTATCGCGCCGCGCCCCGAAATACCGCGCCCCCGAGTGCCAGTCGGGCTTGGGGTGGAAGGCGAACGGGAAGCAGAAATCGCCGGCGTCGGCCGCGGGATGGGGGGTGACCTGGGTCTTTGGATCGGTCGTATTGCCCTTCGTCGGGGTGGGGTTTTGCGTCTGCGTGCTGCCGCCGCCGCCGCCGCCCTTCGTGGGCGGGGCCACCAGCACGTCGCCCGTGGGATCGAGGGCGCGCAGCGTGCGCGGGCCGGCGACGCCGTCGGGCTTCAGCCCGTGCGACGCCTGATAGTCGCGCAGGGCCCGCTCCGTGGATGGGCCGAAGTCGCCGTCCGTCTTGAGCGGCGGCTTCGCCCCGGCGCGATTCAATAGCCCTTGCAATTTCTCCACGTCGGTGCCGCTGCTGCCGCGCTTGAGCGGGCCGCCGCTGTTCGCGCGGGTCGATCCCGTCGTGCTCGTGCTGGTGCTCGTGCTGGTGCTCGACTGCGTGGCGCCGGAGCCGCCTCCTGCCTGGCCCTGCTGGGCGCCGCCGCCGACAACGACGGAGGTCGGAAACACGAGATCCGGCGGGTGCGGAGCCTCGATCGGCCCCAAATCGTGGTCGACCTCCGAGCGCACGCCGGTGGGGGCGAGCTTCGGCGGCGACAGGACCTCGGACAGGGCCTCGGTGATGGGGATCGGCGCGCCGCCCCGCAGGGACGGCACGTAGATGATCGGCGGAGAGCCGGCGGTGCGTGCGGCGAGATCGGTCGTGCTCATGGTCTTTCGAAGGAAACGGCAAGACTCGGCGGCGAGGGCCTGCGGCGAGCGCCGGAGGCACTAAGCAGAAGGCTAGCGGTTTCTACGGCCGACGTCACCGATCAGATCGCGGGCTTTTTCACCAGCGTGAACAGGACCGACAGGTCATTGACCAGATCCATCCCCGGCTCGCCGTCCTCGGGCTGGTCCCAGCCGATCGCGCGGCCCATCACCCGGACAGCGTCGGTGTCGTCCTGGTCGAACACAAGCACCTCGAAGCCGGCGGCCTGCCACTGTGCGCGGGTAAAGGGCGAGCGCCCGTCGGAGTACGGCACGAACGGCTTGTCCGGCGGGGTCGGCGCCGGGCAGATATTGTAAACGAGGAAATGGCCGCCCGGCTTGAGCGCGTCAAAGAACGCCTTGAGCGCCGCCTCGTCGCTCACCCCGAGCTGGATCTGCCGCTTTGGATCCGGGACCGGGCGGTCCGGGTGGATATAGCCCTTCTTCAGCACGTTCTTCGAGATGACGAGGTCATAGCCCGAGCCGACGGCGGCGAGCACGGCCGGATCGCCCGGGAAATGACCGTCGATGAGCCTGACGCTGCCTTTCTGGCCGTCGGGCCCCGCGATCTCGCCCTGATCGCCCGGCCACGAATAGAGGGCCCGGAGGAGCGGCCAGACGTCGACCCCGGTGGTGTGGACTCCCATGCTGGCGAGGAGCCGGAGGTGGCCGATGTAGCCATAGCCGAAGTCCAGCATCTTCGACCCTGGCGGCAGGGTGATGCCTCGGCCGAAGAGGATATCGAGCGGCCGCGAATACGAGAGCGGCGAGCCGTAATGCGTGTTGTAATAGTCCTCCTCGTTCTGCTCGATCCTTGTCAGCCTGGCCCGCGCGTCGGCCGGGAGCGCGGCGGCCTCGGCCTCGGTGTAATAGTGGGACTTGTCCGCGTCGTGATAGAGGGTGCGCTTCGGCACGCCGGGCAGCGTCACGGCGCGCGCCAGGAAGCGCTTTGCCCCGTCGGTCTTGACGATCGCCGAGAGCCGCTGCGCGTCGGCGACGAGGCGCGGCGCGCCGCGCAGCGCCCACGGATCCGCGGCTTTGGCCGATGCCGAAGCGGAAGCTGCGGGCGCCGCCGGGCCGGCGGGCAGCGAGCCGGCAGACGGCGGGCCCGCGGGCGGCACCTCGACGCACGCCGCGGCGGCGGACAGAGAGAGCGCAAAGAGCGCGGCGATGCGGTGACGAGCCCCGGAGGTCCTGGCAGCGACTGGCATGAGGAGCCGAGGATAAGCGCGAGTCTCGCCGAGCAGCAAGCGAGCGCGGCCGCCTGGCGCTGGCTCTGCCCACGGAGCGCCGGGACGCGGTCCAGATCAAGCCCCAACGGGGACCCAGGCTGTCGCGAGGCAAGACCTCTCTCGTCCAGCAATGGGCCTGTATAGAACACGGGGATCCATTCGACAGCGAACGACGGCTTCTTGCCGTCGCCCGGGATCGTTATCGTTATCGAGATCTCGCGCTCTCACCTCCGGTGCGAAGGCCTCGAGCGCCCATCGCTCCAGGTAGCGAGCCGAAGGTCTCGCCGGCAAGGCGCCAGCCCTTTGATCACGCTGCACTATTTCGCGGATAAAAAACCTCCTCGGGGCCACGTCAGGCTTCAGTTCGCGCGCGAATTGTCCGATGTTTGCTCCATGTCGTTCCGCGCCCTGTCCCGTCCCTCGCTTGCCCTTGCGCTCCTCGCCACCGCCCCTCTCGCCTCGGCGCTCGCCTGCTCGGCCGGCCCGAGACAGAACCAGGCCGCCACCGCCGGCACCGGCGGCAGCGACGCCGGCTCCTCGGGCTCCTCGGGCTTCGCCGGCTCCGGCGTCGCCGGCAGCTCGATCGCCGACGGCGGCTCCGGCTCGACCATCACCGACAGCTGCGCCTCCTCGACCTTCGCCGCCAATCAGGTGCCCGCCAGCATCCTGATCGTGCTCGACAAGTCAGGCAGCATGGCCGGCGGCAACGGCCAGCCCGATAAATGGGGCCCCACCGTCTCGGCCGTGAAGACGATGATGAGCGGCGCCAGCCCTTCCCTCGGAATGGGGCTCTTGCCCTTCCCCGAAGGCAAATTCGACGACAGCGGGCTGCTCTCTTGCGGCTTCGACCCGAGCTCGCCGATGTGCGCCGCGATCTACGCCGACGGCGGCTGCGAGGACGTGGCCAAAGACCCGGTGGTCGCGGTCGCGCCGATCAAGGACACCCAGCCGCAGATCGCCGCCTGGCTCGACGGCAACGGCCCCGGCGGGGGCACCCCGACGCTCTACGCGCTTCGCAACGCCTACGCCTACATGCAGGTCGCCGACGTCGCCGGCGAGCGCTTCGTCCTGCTCATGACCGACGGCGAGCCGAACGTGCACACCCCGGCGATGAGCTTCGGCGGCTTCACGATCCCGGAGTCGAACATCAAGTGCGAGGACCTGCCGGCGATCGAAGCGGAGGCAGGCAAGGCCGCGGCCGGCACGCCCAAGGTGAGGACGTTCGTGATCGGCTCGCCGGGCAGCGAGGGCGCCAGCGAGTTTCTGTCGCAGGTCGCGATCAACGGCGAGACCCGCAAGTCGCCGAACTGCAGCGCGGCCGCCGGCGACTGCCACTACCAGATCGGCAAGGGCAACTTCGAGCAGGACCTCAAGGCCGCGCTCGACGAGATCACCGGCAAGGTGAGCGATTGTGTGTTCGAGATCCCCGACGGCAAAGACGCCGACCCCGATTTTGTCAACGTCGGCCTCGACGCCAACGGGATGAAGTCGCAGCTCTACAAGGACCCCTCGCACATGGACGGCTGGGACTACACCGACGACACGCACACAAAGGTGCAGCTCTTCGGCCCGGCGTGCGATAAATTCAAGTCCGAGGGCGACGTCCAGGTCTCGATCATCCTGGGCTGCAAGACCGAGGTTAAGTAAGTAATCGGTCGTGGGCCTGTTCGACAAAGCCAAGAAGCTGCTGGGGATCGGCGCGGACGACGAGGACGAGGACGACGCGCCGGAGAGCGCGCGCGACGCGGCCGCCGCGGCGGGGCGGCCTGCGCGGCCTCCCGCGGAGCGCTCGGACCCTCGGGTGCGCGCCGCGGAGCGCGCCGGCAAGCTCGATCCGAAGCGGCGCGACCGCCGGCCCGCGCTGGTCGAAGCGCCGCCGCAAGGCCCGTCGGTCGAGGACGCGCTCGCCGCCCGCGAGGCCGGCGACAGGGCGGAGGCTCGGCGGATCCTGCGCGAGATCGACAAGGGGGGCGGCCTGCGCGCGGTGCTCCACGCCGCCACCGCCTTCGAGGACGGCGACAAGGACGAGCTGGCGAAGCTGCTGCCCGCGATCGCGAACGAGGAGCCGCGCTACAAGCTGCTCCTCCAGGTCGCGGCCGCGCTCGGCGATCCGGCCGCGGCGCAGCCGTACATCGAGCGCGCCGCGGCCGAGAAGGCGCCGGCGTGGGCCCTCGCCTGGGCCTCGGCGATGTCGCAGGACGCGGCCGCCCGGCGCCGCGGCCTCGTCGAGCTTGTGTTCGCCGACCACGCGCTCGCCCGCACCGTGGCGGCGCGCGACCTGCACATCGCCGGCGTCGAGCCCGACCCCGAGGCCGGCTCGCGCTACGCCTCGTTCACGCACGGCCGCGACTCGATCCGGCGCTTCGGCGCGGCCACGGTGGCCGGGCTCCTCGACGAGGCCCGCAAGGTGGGGGGCGCGTGATGCGGACGACGCTGTCGCTCTATGCGCTCGATCGCCCGGCGCTCGTCGCGTTCGCCAAGGAGCTGAAGGACCTCCTCCTCGCCGACGACCGCGCCGGGCTCAAGGCGCTGCTGGAGCTGTCGGGCTCGCTGGCCGACCGGCTGGGCCAGACCGAGCGCGCGATCGACTGGTTCCTGCGGCCGGAGTCGAGCCCCGAGGCCGCGCCCTTCTTCTCGTCGTTGCGGCGCGTCGCCAAGAAGCGCGCCCTCGAGCTGTCGTGGACCAGCCCCGAAGCGTCGCTCGAGGGGCGCCTGCGCCAGTACGACGTGCTTCGCGAGGACACGGAGATCGCGGCGCGCATCGACAAGCTGCTGTCGCCCGCGCGCCTGCCGTGGTTTCTGGTGCGGCCGGGCGCGACCTGCGGCTGGCTCGACGGCACCGGGCGGGCGCAGCTCGCCGGAGATCTGCGGCGCCTGCGCCCGGCGCTGCCGCCGGAGCTCGCGGCCTTCGCCGACGCGCTGGCCGACGTGGACGGCGACGCCGTGGCCCACGACGCGCTGTAGGCCGTCTTCAAACCGTCGCGAGCAGCCCCGATGGCGAGGCGGCCCCGAGCAATCACGACCTTAAATTGCCGAGTTCTTGGCAACGGGGCGCGGAGCGGGGCATGGTCGAGCCATGGCCTCTCGCACGCCGTTCGCGCTCGCCCTCGCCCTCCTCGCTCCGCTGCTCGGCGCGTGCACGGAAGCGGAGGCCCCTCCGCCGAAGACGCCGGCCAAGGCGCAGGCGAGCGCGCAGCCGTCCGCGGCCCCGGCGGCCAGCGCGCCGGTGGCGCCGGGTCACGTGGCCCGCGCCGACGTCGAGCGCGTGCTGCGCCAGGGCCCGCCGTGGCTCCTCCGCCGCGTCGTGCCGGAGGAGGTCATCCGCGGCGGCAAGTTCATCGGCTGGCGCATCCTGTCGATGCCCGATGACTGGGGCATCGATCTGAAGAACGGCGACGTGGTCACCAAGGTGAACGGGCTGGCGCTGGAGCGGCCCGACGATCTGTGGGCCGCGTGGGTGCAGCTGCAGTCGGCGGTGGAGCTGCGGATCTCGTACGAGCGCGACGGTCAGGCGCGCGACTTCGTGCTCGCGATCGACGGGCCGTCGAGCGGCATGGCCGCCATGCAGAACGAGCCGCCGCCCGCTGCGCCGAAGCAGTCGCGCTGGCAGACGACCGTCATCGGGGGCGACGAGCCGCCGGCGTCCTCCGAGCCGCAGGGCGAATAGCGCGGCGAGGGCAAGCGAGCGGGCGCGCAGCAGATTTCTGGGACGAGCCCTCAGAAATCGGCGGCCAGCCCGAGGACCCAGGTCGACGTGCCGATGTTCATGGTCGCTGGCTTGGCGCTGTAGCGCAGGTCCGCCAGCATCCACTCGCCGAAGAGGTAGGCCTGCTGGATCCCGGAGCTCTCCCGGGCCAGCGCGCTCGAGCGCCGATCGAGCCAGTTGAGGCCGAGCATGCCGCCGAGCGCGATGTGCGGCCCGAAGCTCAGCCCCTCGGCGACCTGCGCCTTGCCGGCGCTGTCCTTGGGCTTGCTCGTGCCCTGGCCCGTCCCGGAGTTCCACGTGCCGAAGCCGAAGCCGGCCTTGGCGTACGGGACGATGGGCAGCACCGTGCGCCGCGAGATCTCGTCGATGCGCAGGACCGCCGAGACGTGCATCGGGATCAGCGTCATGCCCGTCGACTCGTCCGAGACCGCGTCGGGGTTGTCGCGCCAGTCGGGCGCCCAGTCGGTGGATTTGGGGTTGTGCGTCTTGCCGCCGAACGAGACGAAGCCCCAGCCGAGGGCCGGGCCGATCCTGCCGAGGTAGGGGATGCGCAGCGGGAACCAGTCGATCTCGAGGCCGAAATAGAACTGCGCGCCGTTACCGAAGTAGCAATGGTACGGCCCGCCGCAGGGATACTTCGGATCGGGCGCGAAGCCGTCGTCGATGTTCGGGTAATAGGCGCCGAGCCGCAGCTCGAAGGTGAAGTTCCAGATCGTGGGCGGCGCCAGGTTGGCGTCGTTGCGATCGCGCCGGCGCCAGTCGTTCTGCTGGATCCACGTCTGCCCGAAGGCGGGCAGGGCCACCGCCAGGGTCACCGCCGCGGCGGCGCCGGCGGCCATCATGCGAGAGCGTCTGCTCATCGGCCTTCCTCCCCCGTGTGAGCGCCGCGCTTGCGGCGCGTGAGCCTGCGCGCTCCCAGGAGCAGGAGCACGCCGCCGGCGCCGAGGGGCGCGAGCGTCGATGAGTCGCGCACCCACGGCCGCATGGCGCAGATTCCGCCGCCCGCCTGGCCGCCCCGGCCCCGGTACGACTCGTAGAAATCGCTCGCCTCCGCCGGAGCGGCGCAGAGCAGCGGCGACAGCTTGCTGACGTTGCCTACCTTGTCGACGGCGGCGATCGCCACGGCGTACGTCCTGCCGTTATCGAGGCCGGTCACGTCGCTCTGGGTGCCCGAGACGTTGGTCGTCTCGCCGCAGTAGTAGTCGCTGTCCTCGCTCGGAGGATCGTCGCCCTCCTTGAAGTAGCAGCTCTCGCACTGGTCTTTGCTCGGCGGTGAGCAAGCCTCGCTGCCGCCGGTGCCGGCGGTCCCGGCCGAGCCCTGCGGCGGGGGCGGCGGCTGGGGTTTGGTGGTCGCGGCGGTCGAGCTCGTCGTCGAGGTCGTGGTCGTGGTGTCGGTGCCGGTGCCGCTCCCGTTCCCGCTCGAGCCGGCGCCCTTGAGGCAGTCGCACCCGGCCGAGGCGCTCGCCCCGCTCGGCGGATCGCAGAAGAGGAGGTACTTGAGGAGCTGCTTCTGCGTGGTCGCGACCGGCCTGTTGTAGTTGATCGAGACGGAGCCCTCGCCGACGCTGACGCCGGTGACGTCCGGCGGATCGGGCGCGATCAGATCGACGCTGATGTCGACCATCCCGTCCGTGTTCTTCGTGAAGCTCACGACCGGGTCCTCTCCCTGGATGACCTGCAAGAACCAGATCACGATGGGCCGCGGGAGGTCCGTCGCGCTGCTGTCGTCACAGTTCTCGTCGACCTCGGGCAGCGCCTTGGCGACATCGCCCGCGCCGAGGTAGACGTTGAACGACGAGTTCGAGCTGATCGTCCCGGACTGGCTTGACGATACCTCGTAGCACTTCTGCTGGAGGCCCGAGCGGTCCGTCGACGACGCGCAGTTCGCGGACGACTGGCTGCTCACCCAGATCTCCAGCGAGCCTTCCGCCACCTCGGCCTGCAGCGGGAACGTGTATTTTTCGTTGGCCAGGCAGTCCTTCTTGCTGATCCAGAACTTGGCCTCGGTGAGCTCGTGCGGGTTGTCGCGGATGATCCCCGTCCCGAGCTTCAGCGCCGCCCGCGCTTCGGGCGCGAGCACGACGATGGACAGCGCGAACGCGAGAGCTGCCAGGACACATGCGCGCGGGAGGCGACGGAGCTGGCCGGGTGGACGGCTTCCAAAATGGCGCTTGAGCACGGCTTCCTCTGAGCACATCCCATGCCGCGGCGCAAATCCAGCGCTCTCTGCGCCGAGCCCAGCCAGCCGCGTCCCGCCGCGGCCGCCGGTCGCGTCGAGCGATCCGCTGGCGACGATTTGGCCGAGCCGGGAGCAGGGGCTTGCCAATCTGGCAAACTGACGGCCCCGCCGCCGCGGCGGAGCCGAGACCCGAGCGAGTGAGCCTGCCAGAAGCCAGCGACGAGATCAGCGACAAGCGTGCGTCGTTCCCCACGCCGCCGCCGACGTCGCGCCGCGGGCCACGCTCCACCGCCGAGCCGCTGAGCGAGGCGCGGGTCTTCGTCCTGGGCATCTCGATGACGCGCAGGGAGCGCGAGCGCAGCGCGCTGCTCTTCGTCCTGCTGCTGCTCGCGGCAATGGTCCTGGTGATCGGCAGGGCGGCGCGCGACGCGCTCTTCCTCACGCGCTTCCCGGTGAGCTGGATCGCGCCGATGTGGCTCCTTTACGCCGCTGTGTCGTCGGGCCTCTCGGCGCTGTACACGCGCGCGCTCGCGCGCTTGCCGCGGCACCGCTTCGCCGTCGCGTTCTCGCTCGTCGCCGCCGCCTCTTACGCCGTCGTGCGCGCCCTCTTCGCGCGCGACGTCGCGGCGGCGTACGCCTTTTTCTACATCTGGTCCGAGGTCATCGCGAACCTCGTCGCGGTGCTCGCGTGGACGCTCGTGCAGGACTACCACGACCCTCAGAGCGCCAAGCGCCTGTTCGGCCTCATCGGCTCGGGCCGCGTGCTCGGCATCGTGGTCTCGGGCTTCGCCACCTCGGCGCTCGTGCGCGTGCTCGGCACCGTGAACCTCGTGCTCGTGCTCGCGGTCGCGCTCGCCCTGTTCGGCGCGATCGCGCGCTGGCTCGCCAGGCGCCACCCGCTGCCCGCGCCCCCTGCCCGCTCCGCCGAGAGCGCCCTCGAAGAGCGCGCCCCGGCCGCGGGCCTGTGGCGCTCCGGCTACGTGATCGCGATCGGCCTCGTGACCCTCGTGCTGTTCGTGGTGCTCACGATCGCGGACTACCAGTTCAAGGCGATCACGCGCTCGTTCTACCCGTCGCTCGACGACCTCGCGCAGTTCATGGGCTTCTTCTACGGCGCCGTCGGCGTGCTCGGGCTGGCCGTGCAGTTCTTCGTCACGCCCGGGGTGCTGCGCCGCTTCGGCGTGCAGGGCGGCATGGCGGTGCTGCCGGCGACCGTCGCGCTGTCGCAGGTCGCGCTCATCGTCTGGCCGGGCGTCCTGTTCGCCGCGGCGGTGAAGGCGAGCGACAACAGCTTGCAGTTTTCGATCTACGAGGCGACGCACCAGCTCCTCTTCTTCCCGTTCACGCCGCTCCTGCGCGAGCGCGTCCGGCTCGTCGTCGGCGCGGTGCTCAAGCCGGCGGGCTACGCCGTGGCCGCGCTCCTGCTGCTCGCGCTCGCGCCCTCGCTGCCGCCCGGCCCGGCGCTCGTCGCGGCCGCGGCGCGCCTGAGCTGGATCTCCGCGCCGCTGGCCATCGTCTCGCTGATGCTCTTGCCGTGGGTGCGCCGCGGCTACATCGACGCCATGCGCCGCACGCTGCTGCGCCGCGACGCGCCGACCGAGGCCGCGCTCGACAACCCGCACATCCGCGCCCTGCTGCGCGAGGCCATGCGCGGCCAGGACGCGCCGCAGGTGCTCTTCGCGGCGAACGAGCTGCTCACGATCGACCCCGAGGCCGTCGTCGAGGCGCTGCCCGAGCTCGCCAGGCACAGCGCGGCGGCGGTGCGGAAGCGGGCGATCGAGCTCCTGGCCGAGCAGGGCCACCGCGCCGCGGAGCACGTCGCTCGCGCCGCGCTCTCCGACCCCGACGCCGAGGTCCGGATCGCCGCTGTCGAGGCCCTCGCGCAGGTGCTCCGCGAGGACGCGCACGAGGAGCTGCTCGCGCTCTCCTCGCGCCCCGGCGACGAGCCGGTGCGCACCGCGGCGATCGCGGCGCTGCTCCGCTTCTGCGGCCTCGACGGCATGCTCGACGGCGCGCCGCGGCTGTCGTCGCTGCTCGCCAGCCATAGCCCCGGCGAGCGGGCGAGCGCCGCGCGCGTGCTCGGCATGGTCGGTCAGGCGCAGCTCCAGCGCGCGCTGGCGCGGCTGCTCGTCGATCCCGACGCCGAGGTGCGGAGGGCTGCGCTTGTCTCGGCGGCCTCGGTCGCCGACGAGCGGCTGCTGCCCCTTCTGGCGGGCGCGCTCGCCGATCGGAAGCTCCGCGCCGCCGCCACCAAGGCGATCGTCGCGCTCGGCGAGGCCGCTGTCGGGCCGCTCGCCGCGCGGCTGCGCGACGACCTGGAGCCGCTCGCGGTGCGCGTCACGATCCCGCGCGTCCTGCTCGCGATCGGCACCCCGTCCGCGCTCACCGTCCTGTCGGCGCGCATCGCCGAGCCCGACGTGCGCCTGCGCCAGAAGGTGCTCGCCTCGGCGTCGCGGCTGCGCGCCGTGCTGCGCGCCCCCGCCTTGCCGCACCGCCTGGTGCGAGCGCGCATCGACGCCGAAGCGCGCGGCCACGTCGATCTGCGCGAGCGCTACCTGGCGGTGCGCCCGGCGCTCTGCTCGCGGCTCCTCGACGAGCACGTGTGCCGCAGGCTGCGAAAGGACATCGTGCGCGTGCTGCGGCTGTGCGAGCTGGCCTACCCGCGCGAGGTCGTGGCCTCGGTGCGCGCGCACCTCTTCGGCAAGGACGCGACGCTGCGCGCCAACGCCTTCGAGGTGCTCGACGCGGTCGTCGACCGCGAGCTGTCGGCGCGGCTGGCCAAGCTGGTGGAGCGCTTCATCGCGCTGCGCGCCGGGCGCTTCCCCGCGCTGCCGGCGCCCTCCGACGAGCGCGTGCTCGCGTGGATCGAGGACGACCTGCGGAGCGGCGAGAGCTACGGCGCGGCGCTCGCGCTCGACGCCGCGGCGCGGGCCGGGTGGGGGCCTGTCGGGCCGACGGCGCTGAGCGCGCTCGCCCACGAGGACCCTCTGGTGCGCGAGGCGGCGGCGATCGCGGTGGCCGCGGCGCGCCCCGAGGGCTTCGCGGCGGCGCTGAAGGCGCTCGTGGAGGACGAAGATCCGGTCGTGAGGCAGTACGCTCGGAGGTGGGTGGAGACCGGGCGGACCGGCCTCGGCCCGGAGGACCCGATGTACACGACGGTCGAGAAGATCCTGTTTTTGCAACGGGTGCCGGTGTTCGCCGGGGTCGCGGGGGAAGACCTCGCGGCGCTCGCGCGCGGCGCCGTCGTCATGAGGCTGCAGAAGGGCGACGTCGTGTTCCGCGAGGGCGAGCCCGGCGGCGCCCTGTACCTGGTGATCTCCGGGGCGCTGCGCCTCACGTTGCGCGGCCGCGAGGTCGCCGAGCTCGGCAAGAGCGACGTCTTCGGCGAGATGTCGATCTTCGATCACGAGCCGCGCGGCAACACCGCGACGGCGATCGAGGAGACCGAGCTGCTCCGCGTCTCCGACGAGGATTTCCACGACGCGGTGCGCGAGACCGTCGAGATCGCGGAGGCCGTGATCCGCGAGCTGAACATGAGGCTGCGCCGGACGGACAAGCGGCTCTCGGCAGCGCGCACCCAGGTGACGGAGCTGGAGCAGCGGCTGTTCGGCGCGGCCTCCAAGCGCAGCGACGCCGCCGAGAGGGCGGGCGACGACGAGGCGCGCGAGCGCTGGGAAGCGGACCTGGAGTAGCGTCTGAAGCGCGACCACGAAGCGCGACCACGAAGCGCGACCACGAAGCGCGACCACGAAGCGCGACCACAAAGGTGAGCGCGACCCGGTGAGCGTGGCCCGGGAGGTCTCACCTTGCGGCAGCCTGGGTCCCCCTTGGGGCCTGATCTGCCGCTGAGCGAGCGAGCTCGCTAACCGAGCGAGGGCGGCGCGCCCATCATCACGTCCTTGGCGATCAGCGCCGCGGCCGCGACCTCCTCGCGCAACGACACGAACAGCGGATCGAGCGCGGTCTCGAGCCCGGGCGGCATGGGCTCCCCCGCGATCTCGATCATGTTGGCGAGCGTCTCGGCGCTCATCGTGGGGTGCGCCGGGAACAGGTAGCGGCCGAGCTCGATGAGCATCTCCGGGTCGCCGAAGGCCGAGCCCGAGAGGCCCTCGACGACCGCGTTCACGGTCTTCTGCGCGACCCCCTCCGCGCTCAGCCTCTCGTGGCCGATCGCGGCGGCCGCGATGTTCGCCTCGCGCTGGAGCCGGTCCATCGTCGGCGCGCCGAACGCCGCGCGCCAGCGGTTGATCTCGGCCGAGTGGCTCGCCACGTAGGTGCCGGGCGCGCCGTCCGAAGGGGCGGTGAGGCTCGAGAGGATGTCGCTCTCGATGGCGTCGAACGGGACGCGGCGGATGACGGTGAGGTCGTAGGCGCGCAGGAACGCCACGAGGATGCGGCCGGCGGTGTCGCGGAAGAGCGGCGTCAGGCCGCGCGCGACCTCGTAGGGGCCGGCGCCGGCAGGCAGAGGGAAGCGCGCCGCGACCATCCGGCGCCGCGCCGCGACGGCTCCAGGAGGGGGGCGCGTGGAGGCGCGCCGCGACGCCGCGGCGAGCGATTGCGGCGGCGCGCTCGCAGGAGCAGGGCTCGACGGCGGCGCGAGGTTGCCGTAGCTCCGCGACGATGACGCGGCCTCGTCAGGGGCCAGGATCGCCGGCATCTTCGCCGAGGAGGAAGAGGAGCGAGGCCCGCCCGGCCGCGACGGCGGCACCGCCGTGCCGGGGTACGGCGAGCTCCGCTGCGACGGCGGCACCACTGTGCCGGGGTACGGTGAGCTCGGACGCGACGGCGGCACCACGGTGCCGGGGTACGGCGTCGGCCGCGACGGCGGGATCGGCGTCGCCTTGGGGTACGGTGCCGCCGGCGTGATCGGGATCCCTTCGGCCTTGACGCGCACGACCGCCGCCGCGAGCGCGGGCTCTTGCTCGCGCTTCGCCGCGAAGGGCGACGTCCCCGACACCGCGGTGGAGGCGAACGGGTCGGCGCTGCCCGCGGAGATGGCGCGCATCGGCGCGGCCGGCGTCGGCGGTCCCGGCGACGCGGGGATGGCAGGAGCCGAGGCCGCGCGAGCGACGGCGGACTGCGCGGGCGACACGGCGGTGGAAGCGAACGGATCCTGCGCCGCGTCGGGCGGGCTCGCGGCGATCACCTGCGCCCCGGAGCCGCGGCCGGCCGGCGCCTTCATGGAGGAGGACCTCGCGCTCGGGACGGCGTGGATCGGCGTCGGGCGATCGATCGGTAGCAGCGGCGTCGGGCGATCGATCGGCTGCACCGGCGTCGGGCGATCGATCGGCTGCACCGCCGCCAGACGATCGGTCGCGCGCTCGACAGGACGGACGTCGCTGGCGGCGGGCGCGGAGGGCGCCGCGTGCAGCCACGGCGAAGCCTCGCCCGCCGGCTTCTGCGCCGCGCCCGGATCGCCGATGATGTGCAGGCCCGCGATCTCGAGCGAGCGGAGCGGCGCCGCGTCCTTCGGGAGCCGGGCGGTCACCTCGGCGGCGATCGCGACCTCGCACCCGAGCACGGCCGGCGCCTCCGGCGCCTCGCGCACGAGGCTGCGAACGAGATCCGAGCAAGCCTCGGCCATCTCGTCGGCGGCGGCCTGGGTCAGCGGCTCGGCGAACTTGACGGTGATCTTGGCGCGCATCGGCACCGCGTCGCGCGCGCGGAGCACGACGACCCTCGATGCCGCCTCGACATCCGCTTTTGCTCTGCCGAACGGCCAGAGTCCCATGAGCCCTTTTTCCTGTCCGCGCCGATGGACTTGGGCGGATCATCCCGCGGCCCGGCCCTCGCGGTCAAATCCTAGGCCCCCCGCCGACGCTCAATTCCTGGGCGGGACGGAGACGTACCGGTTGCCGCGTTCGTAGAAGCGCCACGGCTTTTCGACCCAGGCGCCCGCGTACGGGATGTTGATGCGCGCGGACGTCGCGACGATAGGCGGGGCCTTTTGCGCTGGATCCTCCGCTACATAGAGCGGGCCGACGGTCAGGTCGGCGCCGTAGAACCGGCGGTCGAGGCCGAGCGCCTGGCAGAGCTTGCCGGGGCCGTTGGAGATCTCGCGGCGGCCGGCGGGGATCTCGCGGCGGCGGCTCATGATCGGCTCGCCGAGGCTTGGCTCGACGGCGCGGATCAGCACGACCTGCGGCACGCCCTCCTCGGCCGTGACGAAATTCAGGGCCCAGCTCGAGCCGTAGAGCAGGAACATGTAGGCGTGACCGGCCGGGCCGAACATGACCTCGGTGCGCGCGGTGCGGCGGCCTTTGTGGCTGTGCGCGGCCTGATCCTCCGGGCCCCGGTAGGCCTCGCACTCGACGATGCGCCCCGCCGAGAGGCCCTCCGGAGCGTCGTGCACGAGCAGCTTGCCGATGCACTCGGGCGCGACGACGAGGCTGTCACGGGCGTAGAAGGAGCGCTGAAGGGGCGCGAGCGCCGGCGTCACGTCTCGATGCCGAGCTTCTTCAGCCGGTAGTAGAGCGTCGTGCGCTGCATCCCGAGCTGGCGCGCCATCTCGGCCTTGTTCCCGCCGGCGCGCGCCAGCGCGAGCATCAGCTCGGTGCGCTCCACCTCCTCGAGCTTCTCGTCGAGGTCGCGCGGGCCCACCGTCTCGACCTGCGCCGCCGCGCCTTCGACGTCGCCGGCGGGGGGACGCGGCTTCAGCGCCGAGCCCTTGGGCGCGAAGGCGAGGTGCTCGGCCTGGATGACGTCGCCGCGGGAGAGGATCGCGGCGCGCTCGATGACGTTCTCGAGCTCGCGGACGTTACCGGGGAAATCGTAGGCGGTGAGCTTGGCCAGCGCCTCGGGCGAGAGCGAGGTCGCGGCGCGCGCGTTGCGGCGGGCGTACTTGCGGAGGAAGTGCTCGGCGAGCGGGCGGATGTCCTCCTTGCGGCGGCGCAGCGGCGCGACCGTGATGGGGAAGACGCCGAGGCGCGCCTGGAGGTCGGGCAGGACGCCCTCGACGCCCCACGTCTCGGCCATGCTCGGGGTCAGCGCCACGACGACGCGCACGTCGACGGGGATCGACTCGGCGCCGCCGACGCGCTCGATCTCGCGGTCCGTCAAGAGACGCAGCAGGCGGGCCTGGGCGGCGGGCGCGAGGTTGGTCGGCTCGTCGAGGAAGATGGTGCCGCGGTGCGCGAGCTCGAAGCGGCCGGCGCGGTCCGAGAACGCGCCCTCGAAGGCGCCGCGCACGTGACCGAAGAGCTCGCGCTCGAGGGCCTCGCCGCGGAAAGCCGCGCACGTGACCTTGACGAACGGCATCTCCTCGCGCGGCGAGCCGACGTGGATGGCGCGGGCGAGGATCTCCTTCTCGGAGCCGGTCTCGCCCTCGATGAGCACGGGCGACGCCGTGGGCGAGACCTCCGTCACGCGCGCCGACACGGCCTTCATGGCCGCGCTCTCGCCCCCGAGCTCGCCGAAATCGATCGGGTCGCGCTGCTCGCGCTCGAGGTAGCCGGCGTACAGCGAGAGCTGCTCGCGCAGTCGCTTATTTTCGCGCACGGTGGCGAACGACGTCACGCACTGCCGCAGGATGATCGACATCTCCTTCGAGTCCCATGGCTTCTGCACGTAGCGATCGACCGCGCCGGAGTTGACGGCGTGGATGAGCACGTCGAGGTCCGCATACGCGGTGAGGAGGACGCCGACGGTGTCCGGCCGGATCTGCTTGGCGCGCTCGAGGAGCTGGATGCCGTTCATCCCGGGCATGCGCTGATCGCTGACGATCACGGCTGGATCGAGCGTGTGCAGGCGATCGAGCGCGGCCAGGGCTCCGACGGCGTAATGGAGCGTGAACGACCGGCGAAAGCTGAAGCGGAACGCGTCGAGGTTGTCCTCCTCGTCGTCGACGACGAGGATGTCGAACTTCCGGAAGTCGAGGTCGCGCATCGGCTGAGAGGGTGTCGCGAGGAGGCTCTGCGAGGTGCACCCGCGGCCGCATGCTATCGTATGCGGCCCGTGTGGGCACCACCGAGGGCACGAGTAGGGGGATTCCGCCGGCGAAACTTCTCGGCTACATGGCCCGCGGCTGTACTAAGCTTCGCGCCCCTCAGAGGAGATCGGTATGCTCGACGAAGTCATCCAGGAGCTTCGAGCCGGAATCGACAAGGCCATCGAGGCGCTGCGCCGGGATCTCTCCAAGGTGCGGACGGGCCGCGCTCACTCCGGCATGCTCGAGAGCGTGCGCGCCGACTACTACGGCGTGCCGACGCCGCTGCACCAGATGGCGACGGTGAGCGTGCCGGACGCGCGGCTCATCACGGTGAAGGCGTGGGAGAAGGGGCAGGCGCGGGTCATCGAGAAGGCCATCCGCGAGGCCGACCTCGGGCTCAACCCGCAAGTGGACGGGGAGCTGGTGCGCGTGCCAATCCCGGCGCTGACCGAGGAGCGCCGCAAGGAGATGGTCAAGATCACGCGCAAGCACGGGGAAGAGTGCAAGGTGGCGGTGCGCAAGCACCGGCGCGACGCGAACGAGATGATCGACGCCCTGGACAAGGATGGCGAGTGCTCCGCGGACGACGCCGACCGGACCAAGAAGAAGGTCGAGGAGATCGTCGCCGAGGGGATCAAGCAGGTGGACGGGGTCATCGCCGCCAAGGAAAAGGACATCCTCGAGGTCTGAGCGCGGCTGTCCGAGGCTCGTCGAAGGATCGCGGCGGGCGAGCAAAAAAAAGTAAGCGGCCAACCGGCCGTTCCTGAATTCCGGACAAGTAGTGAGGGAGTGGAGCCCCCTGGCGGCGAACCGCCTGAAGTTCCAGCACCTCCGTCAAGTGGCGTCCGCCGCCTGACGACGGAACGGCTCTACACAGAAAACTGGCAGTTCGTATTCCAGCTCCTTCCGACCTTCGGGGTCTATGGGCTGGATCAGGAAGACGTCGCGCAATCGGTCTGGCAAAGCATTCATGCTCAGATCGCGTCGTTCGATCCTGTACGGCAGTCGTCACGCGCATGGATCACGGGATTCGTGCGTCGTTGCGCCTCGAATTACCGGCGAAGAAAGCGTCGCAAGCCGGAAATGCCCATGGAGGAGCCGGGCGTTTTGTCGGCTGCTCCGGGGCTCAATCCGGAAGAGATGACTTTGTTGCGCACTCTGCATCAGGCCATCCCCGATGAGGACCGGCGAGAAGCCCTTGTCCTGCAGATCCGTCACGGTCTGACCGTCGACGAGATCGCTGCGGTGACGGGGGTCTCCAAAGGAAAGATCGAGTGGAGACTGCAGATGGCCAAGGAGGAGCTCAACGACGACGACAAGGGGGAGAAATCGAAGGGAGCCTTCCTGGGTTTCGGCTCTTTGGACGCCCTCGTCGAAGCTCTGCGCCCACAGCCCATTCCATTTGATCGCGGGGCGAGGTTATGGATTCGCGTCGCCGACGCAATCCGGCACCCGGGCGCGGACAAGCCTGGAGGTGCGCGTCACAGCCGGCGCAAGTACGGAGCCCTTGTCGCGGGCGCCTTCTTGATGGGCGCGACGGCCGGCGTCATCGCGGGCCTGCTCTGGCAGACGCCTGGCTCCTCGGAGGGCCAGAACGATAAGCCTCCGCGGGGAGCAGCTTTGGTGGACAGCTCTCCAGCGCAGCAAGCGTCGTCGCCAGTGGTGGCGGCCGCGCCGACGGCGTCGGCTGCTCCGTCGCTCGTTGCGTCGGCCTCGGCCGCTGCTTCTGGCTCTGTCTCGGCTTCTCTGGCCGCGCCGGTGGTGACACCGACAGGCTCGGTCTCCTCCGAGCTGATGATCCTGCGCATGCGGCGCGGCATCGAGAGCGGGAAGTACGCCGAGGTCCTCGAGCTCGTGGAGCGGCATGCTCGCCAGTTCCCCGTTCAGCAGGCGGATGAGCGTGAGGACTTGCGCATCCGGGCTCTTGTCGCGCTCGACCGGGTGAACGAGGCCGAGCAACGCGCTCAGCAAGAAGCGCAACAGCACCCCGAGCGGCGCCTCTCCGTGGAGCGCGCCCTCGGTCATCGCCTTCCGTGAGATGTTGTCCAGTCTCCGTGAGCGGTTGCCCGCGGCCGGAGCCAGGACCTGTTTCCAAACCTGCTGCGCGCCCCGCGGCCGCGCCTCGCTGCGCTTCCGGTGCTCACCTGTCGAACTGGACGGAGTCCAGCGTGCTGGACGGAGGACAGTGAGGCCGCCGGGCGAAGCGAGAGCGCAGCTCCAAGCACGCTCCGCGCGCTCCTCGCGGCCGCCTTGCCATGGGGGCTGCTCGCGACGGTTTGAAGTCGCCCCCTGGCCGGGAAATTTTTTTTTCGCGCCAGCCCTGTGTTTACGGGTTCTGGACAAAGTTGGGTTTCAGGTGGCCCTCGCGAAGGCTGCCAAACCTTGCCGGTTGCAGTGAGGAGACGTGGTCTCCACCGAGCAGAACCCCCGACGCGCTCGGTATTGGGTATGTGCGCCTCCTCACTGGAGCCGGTAAGGATTGTTGATGCCTCGCCAGTTGCAGCGAGGAGGCGCCGCACGTGTTCCCGGACTGTGCGCGACGCGTCGCCTTCTCCCTGGAGCTGGTCAGGAGCACTCAAAATTTGAACAGTGAACGCCCTCACGGGTTGCAGTGAGGAGACGTGGTCCACCGTGGAGCAAACGCGACCCGCTTCATGTAGGTGCCACGTCTCCTCTCTGGAGTCCGTGGGGGCCTTCCTCTTTTGTGCTTGTGGCCACGGGCACAGGTCCGGCACCTGTTGCCGCCGCTGGGTCTGGCACCTGTTGCCGCTGGGTCCGGCACCTGTTGCCGCCGTTGGGTCCGGCACCTGTTGCCGGCGCTGGGTCCGGCACCTGTTGCCGGCGCTGGGTCCGGCACCTGTTGCCGACGCTGGGTCCGGCACCTGTTGCCGACGCTGGGTCCGGCACCCTGCCGCCGGGGGCTGTCGATCTCGACGGCGGTGCGACTTCTTGACACCAGGAAGGCCCCGTGAAAACCTCTCCTCATTCGGAAGTATCCGGTCGCCTGCCCCTAACATTCTAACGAACCGCCCTGCCAACGTATCTATGCGAGCCCATGCCGCAGGACTGACCGACGTTGGGCTTCAGCGCGATCACAACGAGGATAGTTTTGCGATCGCGTCGGAGTTCAACCTGTACATCGTCGCCGATGGTATGGGCGGGCACCGCGCCGGCGACGTTGCCAGCAAAATGGCGACCGACTCAATCACGGACTTCTTCCGGCAGACCAGTCAGGAAGATGCCACCTGGCCGTTCCACTTCGACACCAACCTGAGCGAAGAAGAGAACCGGCTGGTGTCGGGCATCCGCCTGGCGAACCGGCAGATCTTCGACAAGGGGATCCGCTCGCGCGAGCACTCCGGGATGGGGACGACGGTGGTCGGCGCGCTGTTCTCGAAGAGGAAGAAGCGACTCTACGTCGGGCACGTGGGCGACAGCCGGGCGTACCGCGTACGCAAGGGCGGCATCGTTCAGCTCACGCGCGACCACTCGCTCCTCAACGACTACCTCGCGGCGATGCCGGACCTCACCGAGGAGCAGCAGGCGGAGGTGCCGCGCAACGTGATCACGCGCGCGCTCGGCATGCAGGACACAGTGAGCGTGGACCTCGTGTCCGACGACCCGCAGCCCGGCGACGCTTACCTCCTGTGCTCGGACGGGCTCTCCGGGATGCTGGCCGATCAGGACATCCTCGACATCATGTCGGCGACGCGCGATCCCGAGGAGATCTGCCGGCGGCTGATCGAGGAGGCGAACGATCAGGGCGGCGAGGACAACATCACCGCGCTGGTGATCCTGTTCGATGATCCGAACGAGGAGAGCAGCGAGAACGTGCCGAGCAGCAACGCCCTCTCGCCGGAGACGCGGCCCGCCGGGACGCCCGCTGCGCCGCGCGGCAGCTCCGACAAGGGCGAGCCCGCGACGGATCCCGCCGTCAAGGATGAGGCGAAGCACATCTTTTTGGACGAGGCGACGACCGAGATCCCGAGGGGCTCGACCATCAAGGACGAGGCGAAGCACGTCATCCTCGACGAGGCGACGACCGAGATCCCGAGACGCTCCTCCACCAAGGACGAGGCGAAGCACGCCATCCTCGACGAGGCGACGACCGAGATCGTGAAGGGCGAGAACCTGAAGGGCGACGGCATCTGAAGAGAGGCCGTCCTCCGCGAGAAGGCCGCCGAGACACGGCGACCTTCCCGGACGGGCCTTCTCAGCCCTCGTTACCCTGGGTGTTGCAGTTCTCGAACGCGGCGTAGCCGATGCTGACCTCGCACACGTCGTCGATCGCGCCCGCGAGCTCCGGGCACTCGTAGGTGAACCAGATCTGACCCACCTTCAGGCCCTGGCCCGTGCCGCTCAAAAAGTAGAAGTTGCACTCCGTGGAGTTGAAGGTCTTCGCCGTGTAGGTCGACGTCCACGAGACGGTGCCCTTGGCCGGCTTGTCTTTCGTCGCGCCGCTGCTGAACTCCGGCACGACGAACACGACGCTGTTGACGACGCCGTTGTTCGCGCCGCTCGCCGACGCGTCGAAGGAGACCTTGCCTGACCCATCGTCGATGAGCGAGCACGAGATGTCGACCTCGGTCTCGGGGTCGCCCGGTTCGATCTGCTCCCCGTCATCGAGGAGCTTGGTGCGCGCGTCGGCCGTGACCTCGCCCTGCTTTGGCGCGTAGTCCGCGTGCTGGCAGTTCGTGCCCGAGTCGACCAGGTTCAGGAACCACGCGCCTCGGGGCACGAGCTCGGGAGTGTCACCGCACCCGACGAACGCCGTCGCCAGGATGATCGTCAGGCCGGCGGCGGCGCCCAGGAACGAGGTGCGTCGTCGGGGATGGGGGCTCTTGAACGTGCTCATGAGAAGCTCCAGGCAAAGGCGGCTGCGCCGCGGTTCTCGCACTCGGCCCGGATCTCGGGCCCGCCGGCCGCGATGCGACGGCCGAGACCGCGCCATGACGCGGTCCGCTGTTTTCTACCTTACCGCGTCGCGGACGATCAAACGGTCGGCTTTCCGGTCCCGCGCCGGGCGAGCCGTGCTAGAGGCGCCGTGAAGAGGTCGAGGATGTTGAAGACCGCCGTTTCTACCGACGGGGCGCCGAAGGCGATCGGGCCCTACTCGCAGGCCGTGCGAGCGGGCGGCTTTTTGTTCTTGAGCGGACAGATCGCGCTGGATCCAGCCACGGGGACGCTGGTGACGGGCGGGGTCGAGGCCGAGACGAAGCAGGTGCTCGCTAACATCAGCGCGGTCCTCGGGGCCGCGGGCGCGGGCTGGGCCGACGTGGTCAAGACGACGATCTATCTGACCAACCTCGGTGACTTCGCGACGGTGAACCGCCTCTACGGCGAGGTCGCCGGCGAGCTGCCGCCCGCCCGCGCGACCGTGCAGGTGGCGGCGCTGCCGCGTGGCGGCGTGGTCGAGATCGACGCGATCGCCATCGCCCGTTGAGGATTTCCGGGGCGCGCGACGGAGCGCGCGCGGCCCCTCATTTGCTCGGGAGCTTGAGATGACTGGCAAAGCAGAGACCGGGGGCGCGGAAGAGGCCAAGAGCGCGGAAGTGACGGAGAGCCCCGCCTCCGACAAGGATGAGGCCAGCAAGAGCGCCCGTCCCCGCAGGATCGTGAGATCGCGGAGCACGGCCGTGGCGGCCGGCGAGGGGGAAGCGGCCAGGCCGGAGGGGGAAGCCCCGCCGGCGCCCGCGGCGAGCGCCGAGGACGCAGCGCCGGCGCCGGCGCAAGGCGCGAAAGAGGACGCTCCACGGCCTCCGCGCCACGATCTGCGGGCTCCCGCGCGGCCCGGAGGCGGCGGCGCGGCCCGGCCTCGACCGTACCGCAGCGGGCCTCCGCGCGGCGGCTCGGAGGGGATGCCGCAGCGGCCCCCGCGCCCCGGTCCCCTGCCCTCGCAGGGAGCGCGGCCGCGCCCCGAGGGGATGCCGCAGCGGCCTCCGCGCCCCGGTCCCCTGCCCGAAGACGCTGCGGAAGGACGCAGGCCGTTCGATCCGGATCGGCCGCGGCCCCCGCGCGGCGATCGACCTTCGTTCCAGCGCGGCGAAGGTGGCGAGCCGGGCGCGCGCCGCGACGGGCCTCCGCGCGGCGATCGACCTTCGTTCCCGCGCGGTGAGGGCGGTGAGCCGGGCGCGCGCCGCGATGGGCCTCCGCGTGACGACCGACCTTCGTTCCCGCGTGGCGACCGACCTTCGTTCCCGCGCGGCGAGCGGCCCTCGTACGCGCAGGGCGAGCGGCCGCGCTCGCCGCGGCCCGCCGAAGGCGCGGCGACCGGAGGCGGCCCCGAGGCAAAGCCGGCCGCTCCGCGCGCCGAGGCGAGGCATGCAGCGCCCGCGGCGAAGCCCGCTGCTCCGGCCGCAAAGCAGGCCGCCCCGGCGCACAAGCCCGCTCCGCCGGCCCCGCTGACCTCGGCTCCGAAGGGCAACAAGCCCGCGGCCGTGTTCGTGCCGCTGGCTCGCGCCGGCCAGGTGACGGCGAGCAAGCCCACGGCGCTGACCCCGAAGGAGGCGCTCGCCGCAAAGACGAAGGCGCACGCGGCGAAGGCCGGCCACGTCAAGCACGAGGAGGCCGCGCCCGCCGCGGCGAAGTCGCCGCAGGAGCACTCGGCGGAGGCCCTCGCCGCGGGCTGGGACAACGCGAAATCCTTCGTCGACCAGGCCGGCGACGGCGCCCCTGCCCTCGTCGACGCGTGGCTCGCTGGCGCCAACACGACAGCGATCGCCGCCGTCGCCGACGCCGCCGACGTCAGCTCCGCGGCGCGCAAGGCAGCTCGCCGCGCGCTCTCCGTGCTGAAGTCTCGCGGCGTCGCGATCCCCGAGCGGCCCAAGGCAGCCAGGCTCGACGAGCTGCGCGAGACGCTCGAGGCGACGATGCTCCCGAGCGACTCCTTCGGCACCTGGTCGATCGCCATCACGTCGCGCGACTCGAGCGGGCGCTACCGCATCGCCGAGGTCATCGCGCGCGAGCCCGCCGGGGTGATCCAGGCGGCGGGCGGCTGGCTCAGCGGCTCGCAGCTCAAGGAAGGGCGGGCCCGGGCGCAGAACAACATCGGCATGACGCCGGTGGTGGTGCCGCTCGCGTGGGCGCGCTCGCGCATCGCCGCGGCGCTCGCGATGAACGCGAAGAGCGGTCAGGTGGTGCCGCTCGGCTACGAGTCCTGCCGCGAGCTCGCCGAGGTCGCGAGCGAGGGCGAGGCCCCGCATCCGGTCGCCGACCTCGAGGGCAAGGTGACGAGCGAGCTCGCCGCCGAGCGCGCGGCGGCGTCCGCGACGCTGCACGAGGAGCCGGAGTTCTTCGGGTGGATGCCGGATCGGCGGGCGCTCGACGAGCTGGTGCAGCACGTCGGGCAGCGCCTCGGGCCCGCGGGGACGCCCGATCAGGAGGTCGTCGACGCCGCCCTCCGCGAGGAGACGGAGGCCGCGACCGACCGCTATTTCGAGCCCCAGGTGCGCGAGCAGCTGGCGGCCCGCATGCGCGACAGCGCCATCTCGGTGCGGGCTCGCAAGGGCGACGAGCGCGCGCTCGACGTGCTGGCGGTGGCCCGCGCGATCAAGGACGCGGGGCTCATCACCTCGCCGCCGCGCGAGATCCCGTTCCTGTTGCTCTTCTTCCAGAAGGCGCTCAGCGCCCTGGCGCGCATGGGCGGCGGCAAGCTGACCGTGCCGAGGTCGCCGCAGCCCGCGCCCGCCCCTGCGCCCAGCACCTGAAGTGGTGCGGCCATCGAACCCGACGACGGTGGCCAAGGTCGCCGGGCGGGCGGCCGCGCCAGCCGCACAGCCGGTGGCGCTGCTCCCGGCGCCGGCCGCGCCAGCCACACAGCCGGTGGCGCTGCTCCCGGCGCCGGCCGCGTCCAAAACGCGCGGCCGGCGAGCCGGTAAAAAAGCGGGTCGCGACGCCTCGAAGGCCGGTCTGCCCGACTCGGTGGTCATGGAGACGAGCCGGGCGCTGAGCGGCGAAGACCTCCCCGTCGAAGGCCCCGGCCCGGCGGGGCCGCGCTACGGCGTGCTCTACCGCCTCACCGTCCTCGACGCCGAAGGACAGCCGCTGGCGAGCGGCAAATACACCATCCGCAAGCACCTCCGCCCGGCCGGAACGAGCGCCGGGGAGCGCGCGGACCAGACAGCGCAGATCCTCATCGTCCCCCTGGACGAAGCCGGCGCGGCGCATGATTTCGTGGGCCTTTTCGGGGCTGACGCGGTCGCCTCTGCCGCCGTCGCCGACGTCTTCGAGTACTTCTCGTTCGAGCTGCGGGGCATGACCTGCGTGGTCCCGCGCTCCGGCTACCTCTTGCGGCTCCGCGCGCGCGGCGGGCTGCTACAGGTCCAAAGGACTCCCGTCGAGGGCGATTCCATCCACGGCGCGGTCGGCAAGGGCCTCCTCGGCGAGCGGGCGGGGGACACCTACGCGTGCAAGATGGGGTGACGGCGAGCGGCATGCGCACGCCTCGGCTCGCGCCGCCCCCGAAACGATGCTAACGCGCCCGCCACATGCGGACCTGGAGCGCGATTGTCATGGGCTTCCTCCTCGCCGGCGCGATCGCGCTGGTCGCGCTGAAGGGAGGCCCACCCAAGGCGCAGCTGGCCGCCGCGGACGCCGGCGCCGACAGCGAGGCCGGCGCCAGCGACGGCGCCGTGACGACTGCTGCCACCTCCGATCCCGACGCCGGCACCCCCGGCGCAGAGGACGCCGGCGAGCCCGAGCCGAGCGGGGCGAGCGACGCCGGTACCCTGATCGACGGCGAGGCCCCGCCTCCGCTCGCGGGGGAGGCTCCCAAGTCGGTGGTCTTCGGGGTGATCGTCGTGACGTACAAGGGCGCGCAGCTGGCGCCGCCCACGGCGCCCTCCAAGGAGCAGGCGCTGGCCCTCGCCAGGCAGCTCGCCGAGGAGGCGAAGACCGACTTCAAGGCCGCCGTTCAGAAGGGCGACAAGGTCTCGTTGGAGAACGCCGGGCGCATCCCGCGCGGCGTGCTCGAGCCCGCGACGGAGTTCGAGCTGTTCAGCCTGGCGAAGGGCGCGGTGAGCGGCCCTATCGATACCCCCCGCGGGTTCTGGATCATGCAGAGGATCGAGTAAACGAAGGAGAAGAGCGCACCATGGCCACCATCGACATCAAGAAGCCGCACTCCCTGAGCGTGGACGAAGCGAAGAAGCGGGCGGAGGGCCTTGCCAAAGACATGGAAGGCCAGATGGGCATCCGCTGGAGCTGGCACTTTCCAGCACATTGGGATCCTAAGCTTAGAATTCCACGTGGACAAGTTGTCGCG